>Ga0193954_1001058_pt1 | contig 14541 bp, 14 predicted proteins | sample BB_5_MG_FD_140340 | JGI IMG/M metagenome (GOLD analysis project Ga0193954, IMG submission 140340) | Microbial mat bacterial communities from the Broadkill River, Lewes, Delaware, United States - BB_5_MG | ecosystem: Environmental > Aquatic > Freshwater > River > Microbial mats | place: USA...
GATATTTGTGATTTGCCTTTTGAAGATAACAGTTACGACGTTATTCTTTGTAATCATGTATTAGAACATATACCTGATGATACTAAAGCCATGCAGGAGCTTTATAGAGTTATGAAACCAGGTGGTTATGGTATATTTCAGATTCCACAAGACTTAAATCGCACAAAAACTTTTGAAGACGATTCTATAACAGATAAAGCTGAACGAGCAAAGATTTTTGGACAATATGACCATGTTAGAGTTTATGGTCGTGATTATTTTGATAAGCTACGTTCTATAGGTTTTAAAGTTGAAGAAGTCGATTATACAGCTTCACTTTCTGATGAGGATATTGAAAAATACTGCCTAGCGAAAGGTGAAATTATCCCTGTAGTTTACAAATAAAACAACGTACTAAAATGACACAATACATTATAATTGCAACTGGAGCTTTATTTGGCATGCTAGCCGTAATCTTTGGTGCTTTTGGAGCGCATGCTTTAAAGAAAATTTTATCTACAGAGCAATTGCATAGTTTTGAAGTTGGTGTTAAATATCAAATGTATCACGCCATCGTATTATTAGCTTTAGGACTTAGCGCTACCAACTTAACCTCAGCAACATATTGGTGTTTTACAATCGGTATTATATTATTCTCTTTTAGCATTTACGGTTTGGTTTTATCTGATGCTAAAGGCAAAAAACTTCGGTTTTTAGGACCTGTGACTCCAATAGGTGGTTTACTTTTAGTTGTGGGCTGGTTGTTGGTATTGGTAAATACCTTATAACTACAGAACAATTGTATTAAAATAATTTCTGCTATATACTATACTTCTATCTGTTAACAGCCCAATACATCATTTATAATCTTCAGTACTATTATAGCATTCTTTTTCTTTGAGATTTTCAGAACAGAATGTTGAACTTAAGCATAATTGTTATACGTAAAATCAAGCTTCTATTGTGGAAAGTCATTTAACGATAAAGTCTCAAACTCTTTAGCTTCATTCTCAAAAATAATAAACACTTTTAATTCCGGGTGTCGCTCTGTAAATGCCTTTACTTTATCAATTCCCATGGCCTGAAATGCGGTAGCATAAGCATCGGCGGTCATACAATCTTCGGCTAATACAGAGACGCTTAAAATATTAGTTTTAGAAGGATATCCTGTTTTTGTATCTATGATATGTGCATAACGATTACCGTTTTCATCTATTTTAAACTTACGATACGTTCCCGAAGTTGCCATGGCTTCTTCTTCTAAAGCAATGATTTTTGAATAGGTTTGTTCTTCATTAAAATTAGGATCATCAACACCTACTCTCCAAGGTGATTTTTTATCAAGGTTAAGACCTCTTACGCGTATTTCTCCTCCAATTTCAACCAGATAGTCGGTAACATTCTTACTTTCTAAAAATTCTCCAATAACATCGACTCCATACCCTTTTGCAATAGCATTAAAATCTATAAATGAATTAGAGTTTTTTATTAGTTTATTGTTTTTTAATCCCACTCTATTATAACCAACAGACTTCATTAAACTATCTATGGTTGTACTATCTATATTAATTATTTTACCTTCTGGTCCAAAATCCCAAGCATTAACCACAGCTCCAATTGTAGGATCAAAAGCACCTTCGGTTGCTCTGTAAATTTTCTTTGCATTGTTAAAAACACGCGTAAAATGTTCATCTACTTCAATGATTTCTCCTTTATTAATTCGAGATATTTTTGAATCTGGAATATAGGTAGACATCGACTCATTAATTACAGCAAAAAGGCTATCAAACTGCGTTTTATAATTTGAATTATCTGTTGTATAATATTGAATATTATAGGCTGTACCAAACACAGGTCCGCTAATTTTAGTGCTTTTAGGCTCTTGATTACAAGAAGAAAGAATGACAATTAGAAATAGGTAAACTATTTTTTTCATAAACATGTAAATTGACTTAGACAGCAATGCCTGATAAAATTGAGACTGTATTAATTCAAATTCATTTCAATAACTTGAATCCCATTATACTCAATAAGGTATTCTTGATTTAAATAAATAGGCAAATCTTCTCCATCAGGATTCCCCAAACCAACTCCTGCATACAAGACTTTAGCATCTTTCTCGTAGGCATGCTTTTTAAAAGTCTCCATCCAAACGACATCATAATTGTTGGGGTTTTCTGGTAAAATCACAGCACGTACAACCACAAAATAATATTGTTTGTTTTTATCCATACAAACAAATTGCGGATGGCGTTTTAACTTGCTATTAATCGCAATAAATTCAAAACCACGCGCTTCTAAATCTTTGCCTACATGATTCATGGCAAGATTATGAACTTCTTGAGGTGTTAAAGGTTTACTCATAACAACAAAGATACAAAGTTGCTTATAAAACCATAATATCTTTCACTAAAGAAAAAATTCATGATGACATTTTTCAATAATATCGATATAGAAGTATACCACAAAAAACTAATCTATTTAAACACACATATTATGAAAGCGTCATACCTTTTTTACATCTTAGTAACTGCTGTACTTTTCTTCTCTTGTGATGGAAAACAAACAAATGAAAATGCAGAATTTAATTTTAAATCTGAAAATTATTCTGAGAACAACAATCAACAACAAAAATCTATTAGCAACAGACTAAAACCTCATAAAATTATGAGTCCGCAATTTGGAATGCCATTTGGTATTATACCTATTCCTCAGTCTTGGAATAAAAAAGATCAAAACCCAGAAAACATACTTTTTGAAAGTGCCAATGGTGTAAAAGTATATAATGAACAATATATATCATTTAGATATTATAATGATCCACAGAAAAATCAATTCGCTCAGCAAAATGGATCTAAGGTTCAGCCTTTAAAACCTTTAGAGCGTCTTATAAACGAAGACTTTATACCAAATTTAAAAAAGAAAGGCATCACTTTGGTTAAACAATATCCTTTACCACAATTAGCACAATCTGATAAGCGTATTGATAGCTATATGTTTAAAGCAACACCCGAGAACAAACAATACCAATGTATGGTCACAGAATGGAAAGATGATAAAGGGAATTTATCTATTGGTATTATACGTTATTTTGTAACACAGTATACAAGTATTGGAGGTATAGATTGGGGTTATACAATTAATACAATGGAAGCACCTCAAAACGTTTATCATAAAGCAAAGCAAGATGTTATATATGCTCTGGTTAACTTACAAATTAATCCGCAGTGGGTAAAAACAAACAATGAATACTATTCTAAAATGTCAGAACGAAGTAATGCTGGACACCGAGCAAGGATGGCTGCTATTGAAGCTACTGGTAGAGCAATTAGACAAAATGCAAAAGCATATAGCGATATGGCAGACAGTAGTCATGAAAGTTGGAAAAGAAGAAGTGCAATGTCCGATCGAGGACACGCAGCTACTATAGATGGCATTTGGGAACGTAGAAATATGACTGATGAGTCAGGAAACATTTATAAAATTGATGGTTACGACAACAATGTTTGGATAAATGGCAACAACGAATATATTGGAGATGACAATCCTAATCACAATCCAAACATTAATACCGATACCAATAGCCAAAACTGGGAACGATTACAAAACTTAAACAAAAGCGACGACTAACCACTATAAATGAGAACTTTAACCAAAATGGTTGTAATCATCACATCTTTCATATATATTTATATTGTATATGCAAAAAGTCGATTTAACAACCAACCAAAAATCACTCAAACTGCCACTTGTTGAAGCTTTAAAAGCGAACGACCAATTGGCTTTAAAATCCTTGTACACCTTAAATTACCCAAAAATTGAGGCTTATATTTTAAAAAATAGTGGGACCAAAGATCAGGCTAAAGATATTTTTCAAGATGCTTTTATAACTGTTTGGAAGAATTTAAAGGATGATAAATTTAAAGCGCAAAACGACAGCTCCATACATGGCTATTTGTATACTATTTCTAAAAACAAATGGTTAGACTATTTACGTTCTAAACATCATAAGAAAACCATAGTCGCTTCAAAAATGAATCATTTTGAAGCTGCAGATACAAATTGTTCTAAAAATGATGATGACATTTTAAAAGAGAAACGATTAGAAGATGTAATGCTAGCATTTAAGAATTTAGGTGAAGCATGCAAAAGCTTACTTCGTAAGTTTTATTTCGAAAAAAAATCAATGAAATTAATCGCTGAAGAGTTAGCATTAGACTCAGCTTCAACTCGAAATAAAAAATATAGATGCATGCAAAAACTAAAAGAAATAGCCCTAAAAAACAATAATTAATAGCAATGGACCTAAGTCATATAACACAAGAAGAATTTGAAAAGATTGAAGCCTATCTTAACAATCAACTCTCGAGTGCCGAATTGGTTGCATTTGAAAAATCTTTAAAAACAGATACCGATTTTAAAACTAAAGTAAACGATATAAAAACCGTTTTACAGGGTATTGAAACACAAGCTTTAAAAGAACAATTAAATGTTTTTCATGATGAGATTGCAAAAACTCCAAGCAATACTCAAGCCAAAAACACCAAAGTACATACTATAAATTGGAAACGCCTTTTAGTGGCAGCTGCTCTTATTATTGCTGCTGGTAGCATTTGGATTTTAAAAGACAATTCTAATGAGCATTTGTATGCCAAGTATTTTTCACCAGACCCAGGATTACCAACAATGATGAGTAGCACTGATAACTACGCATTTTATGATGCTATGGTAAATTACAAACAAGGTGATTATAAAACTGCCATTACTAAATGGGAAACATTGCAAAAAACAAAGCCAAACAATGATACTCTAAGTTACTTTATTGGAGTGGCATATTTGGCAAATAAGAATGAGAAAATTGCAATTCCTTTGTTAGAAAAGGTTTCAAAAAACCCTGAATTTGCACTAGTAAATGATGCTTATTATTATTTGGGATTGGCTTATTTAAAAGCCGAAAACATAAAAAAAGCAAAAGCTAGTTTACAAAACTCAACTATTGATAATAGTAAAGCCCTTTTATCTGAGCTAAACGATTAACCTATTTTTTTATTAACTTATTGATTATGAAACGATTTTACAATTGTGCTAGACAAGTTATGCTCTTTAGTTCCCTATTAGGTGTAATGCAAATTGGTTTTGCGCAAAAAAACACTTCAATAAATACAAAACTAATTGATTCGCTACTATCAATAAAAGACTATAAAAAGGCCCATGTTACTTTAAATGCTCAAATAAACTATTTAAAAAACACAAAACAATACGATTCACTTTACCACTACCCTCTTTACATAGGACAGTTAGCTTTTGCAAAACAAGACGCTATAGAAGCAGCAAAAAAAGCTCAAAAATTTGTTGATCATTTAGCGACACTAACCTCAAATAAAAGAACATTATTCAAAGCTTACTTAAGCATGGATCAACTTTACCTGCATTTAGCTAATGATGCTAAATGTTTAGAAGCGTCTAAAAAAGCTTTGGAATACGCAAAATCCGTTACAGACATCAAACAAAAAGAATTAGGTGAAATAAACTATATCATTGGTAGTAATTATTATGCTTTATACGATTTGAGTAATGCTTCAGTGTATTTTAAAGAATCGGCTTTGGCTTACGAAAAATCTAAAGACGTTAAAAAATATAAACTATCAGATTCTTATAATGGCATTGCAGTTTCCATGTGGACCTTGAATAAATTAGATAGTGCCGAAATATATTTTAATAAAGCTATAAAAACAGCCGAAGAAAGCGACCTTAAAGACTATGATAAATTGTATTACGTAAGTGCTTTTAAATTTAACCTTGCACTAGTACAAGATGATTCAGGAAATGTTAGTGATGCTATTAAAACAAAAAAAGCGATTATTAAAGACTTTCAAATGATCATTACTAATTCTAAGGATGAAGAATTAGTTACAAAAGCAGAACAACTACTGGCCTCTGCCTTTTCAAATTTGGCCGCTTTTTATAATGATATAGGTTTTATTACTAAAGCTTACGACATGCTTAAATATGCTTATGAAAAAAAGCAATTGGTATATGAACCTACTAATCCTAGATTGGTTACCAATATAAGTCAAATAGCTACTGCCGAAATTGAACTCAGAGATTTAGACAAAGGCATAGAAACCGTTAACAAAGGATTAAAAAAACTCAAAAGCTTTTCTAGCGACTATCATGCTGTAGAAGCAGAACTCTTACAATTAAAAGCGAGAGCTTATGCCGAAAAAGGAGATGCTATAACCGCAACTAAAATATACGAAGAAAGTGAAGCGCTTTACAATAAAGCTTATCCTACTGAATACAGTAGAGCATACCTTATACTATTACGAGATTATGCCTTATTTCTAGCGGCAAATAATCAAAAAGAAAAAGCTATTGCAATGGCGCTTAAATCATACAATTATACTTTTAAAAATGGTGGCGATAACAACTTTCCATTACTAAAGGAAATTGTTACACTATCAAACGTATATTTTGATGTCGGCGATTATAAAATGGCATACGAATGGGCAGAAAAAGGAAACACTTATCTTAAAAATAAAATCAAAACAGCATCATCTGCTATGGATTCGCTTCAAATCGAATTCAAAAAACCTTCAATATTACTACTAGAAGCCAAATCTATTTATCATTTATCAGAAGAAAAGAATGAAAAATTCCTTCTTCAATTAACCAATACGCTTAACCAAGCTATTACTATTTTAGAAAAACGAAAAGCTACTATTTTTAATTCCGAAGATATTTACGCATTACTATCTGAAAGTAAAATCATTTCAAATTTCTCCAAAAAACTTTATTTAGAGCTTTACGAATTAACCAAAAAACCTAAATACCTCAACAATATTATAGAATTACATGAAGCTAATATTTATAACAATATTAGAACACGTTTAAATTTAAAACACGACGTTAATTTTGCCAATATCCCTCAATCTATTTTTAAACGTGAGAAGAAATTAAAAACATCATTATCTGAAAGTCTATCAGAAAACAATGCAAAAATTGATTCCTTTTTTAAAGCTGAAAAATCTTGGGAAATATTTTTGGACACACTCAAAACAACCTATCCAGAATATTATCAAATGCGTTATGCTAAAATTGAAGCAGATCTTGATAATCTACAATCTAAAATACCAAAGCAAACTACAGTCGTCCGCTATTTAAAGATTAATAATATGCTACATGCATTTGTTGCCTCTGAAACGGAAATCCACTTAACAAAATTAGAGAGTAAAAATATATCAACACAGATTACGTCTTTAAATAGCAAAACAACGCAACAACTCTCAGAAATAGACACTACCCTTTACCAATTATACAATGCACTATGGAAGCCTTTAGAAGATCTCATAAAAAGTAAAAATGTGATTATCATTCCCGATGGAGAACTTTTCAACCTTAGCTTTGAAATGCTAACTCCAAACAAGATTAATTCTTTTAAAGACTTAGCTACAAATTGCTTACTAGCAAAACACAGCATATCGTACAATTATAGCCTCTTACTATTAGACAAACAGAGAAACACAATAGATTACACTAATGATTTCATAGCCTTTGCTCCAGAGTTTAATGATGAAATGAAAGAAGCCTATAAAATTAAAATAACAGATTCAATAGCTTTTGACAAGACTTATCTAACACTTTTATCACAACCTTTTACTGCTGAAATAGCAAAAAAACATTCAAAATTATTTAATGGCACTTCTTTTTTAAATGAAAATGCCTCAAAGCAAATATTCACTAAACAGGCAAAAGAGCATAAAATAATTCATATTGGAACTCATGCCGAGTCTAATAATGTATCACCAGAACTATCGCGACTTATCTTTGCTAAAAACGTTACAGATGAAGATAATTCGCTATATACTTATGAAATTTACAATCAAAATCTAGCTTCTAATTTAGCGATACTAACAGCTTGCGAAACAGGAAAACCAACCTATCAAGCAGGAGAAGGTATGATTTCTCTAGCACATGCCTTTAATTATGCTGGTAGCGAAAGCATTTTAACCAGCCTTTGGAAAATTGACGAACAATCTAGTGCTATAATTATTGAAAATTTTTACGGTTATCTAAAAAAAGGCTTACCAAAAGATGAAGCTTTACAAAAAGCGAAATTAGATTATATAGGAATGGCAAAAGGCAGAACAATTTCTCCACAATATTGGGCAGGCCTAGTGCTTATTGGTGATACAAGTCCTATTGACTTAAAATCTAGTTCTAATTTAATATTTTGGTTACTAATTACCCTAACATTAGCCATTCTAATAGCTGTAATTTTAAAAAAAAGAAGACGTAAATAAATAGAAAAGGGCATATCACTTTAGCTCATATTTTCAAATATTTTACAACTGATTAAATTGAATCAACCTTAAATAGTGATAGGAACACAAATTTTGTTTTTAGTGTTTTTTTATGATGACATTTTGTGTAATAAACGATGTACAAGTAAATAATCAATAAAAATAAAGTATATGAAAAATTATGTCTATTTATTTGTACTTGCCTTTCTTTTAATCAGCTGATCCTCTGAAGAAGACAGTAATACCCCAAATAAAATTGAGCCAGGACCTTTCTCAGTTACAATATAACTGAGTCTAAAAATTAAGTTTTCCTATATTGTGTTAGTCTTCAAATAAAGGAAAACTTAATTCTATTTAAATCGTACAAATTTAGAATTCCCAAATGTATAATTTGAAACCGAAATCACAGTATCATCTTCTAATTGATACCATGGAGATAGCGTTGAATCTTCCAAATTTTTAACCAAATGTACACTTTGCGCTGGTGTATTACCTTGAAACAATAAGAATAACTTTTCACCACTTTCATTTATAACCTCATCTGCAATCATAACAATATGACCAGGTGAACCTCCTTTAATAAGCATATCACCAATTTTTAAATCTTTGGCTGCAACAGCTTCCAACTCATTATAAAGTGATAAGGTTCCTGAATACATATAAATTAAATTCAAGTATTTATAGAAGTTGTCTTTTGATGTATTAGCCCTTGCCGTTTTATGAAATGAGACTTTATTACCATTAATTTTAGGCCTATACCCTTCTGCATATTTGGTCCAAGAACAATAATGGCCTGAGGTAAAATTAAAACCTATTTCATCTTTTCTGTTGTTATCCCAAAGGTATTCGCTTCTAATTCTAATTAAAGCATCGGCACATTGTTGCAATCCGTTTTTAGGCACAGGAACTTCTAAAATTCCGATATGACCTCCTTGCCACAAATAGTGAGTATCATCGTAGTTGATAATTTTACTTCCAAACGGTTTTAGTTTGTAGTTTCTAAGATAGTCTTGAAAACTTCCTTTTTTATAAGTTACACGTTTATAGCCTTCGGGTAAATTTACTCGAGAAGCAATGGTTAAACTATCTCTATTAACAAGGCTTGGAGTTTCGATACTAGATGTAACTATAGTAACTGCTTTTTTTACAGGTTGAAACTGAAAGGCTAAAACAGCAAGCGATGCCAATACAAAAAGGATGAGTATAACTTTCTTCATACCTAACCTAACGCAAAAGTTATGACTTTTGGTGTGTTGAACTTTGCATTACAACTCAACAATTGGAAAGAATCCAATGCAGAACTTTAGAAGAAGGACAACAAAAATCGCAAGACCTCATAAACGTATTACAAACTGATTATGACATTAAAAAATAACAAAAATTTCAGATGACTTGAAATCACATTAAAAAGAATATATTATAACAAATATGCTATCTCATAAGCTGAAAACAGCAATAGCTAATCCTAATGAAATTCCTATCTTGCTTGCAAATCAACTAAATGAAAAACAAAAATGTTTTTAAACTCGCTTTCCTTATAGCAATCTGTCTTTCGAGCTGTAAAAACAAAAATCCATTACCAGACCCTTTAGAAGCGGGTTGGAAAGGCAATGCTGTCTGCGAGGTGTTAGAAGATAATAAAGAACTTAGAGTCCTTAAATGCACGTTTGAACCCGGTGTAGGACATGAAAAACACTATCACAATCCACATGTTGGTTATACCTTAATAGGAGGTAAATTTAGAATTACAGATCATACAGGGACTCGAGAAGTAAATGTTCCAACGGGTTATACATTCAGTAAAGATTCTATAACCTCACATGAGGTTTTAAACATTGGAGAAACAACCTCTGTTTATTTGATAATGGAGTATAAATAAAAGCTTCTAACGAATAGAAATCATTACGTTTTCAAAGTCATTTCATTTTTTTGTATCTTTTTATTTTAAAACAAAAAATCATTGCGCTATGAAAACCTCAGTTCGTTTTGACAATGCAATTAATAAATTATATCTAGCATTTCATAATAAGACTTTAAATCCTGACGATTTTAAGCAATGTGCAGTTGGTAATATTCTAGATAACAAAGATAGCTGGAAACATTTAACAGACATCCATGGCTCAACCAAATTGAATTACGTAGGCTTAGTGCATCAAAATTTAGGCCGGCGATTTAATGGCTATTTAGCTATTGAATTATTACAAATTGAAAATGCTTTCCTTATGGGATGTGGATATAATTTATCTGAGCAGAAGCGTTTATACAGACCTCGTTACATCAACGAAACTATTTTATTTAATGGTTTATGTAATGTTGTTACCGAACTATGTAGATTAGATAAGATAAATGATGTTATGGATTGTTCAGTGTTATTTAATTATAACAGTGATAAGCTCAATACGGAATTGGTATAAACATAACATTATAAAAATAAAAAAAGCCAACTCATTTTGAGTTGGCTTTTTTTATATGATAATAACTTTAGATTAACCTCCAAAGTCATCAAATCTAATATGCTCATCAGGGATTCCAAAATCCTCTCCCATTTTCTGAACCGCTTGGTTCATTAATGGTGGTCCACAGAAATATAATTCAATATCTTCTGGTGCTTCATGATGATTTAAGTAGTTTTCTATTACACAATTATGAATGAAACCTACAAATCCGTCACCTTCTTCGTCATTAATATCTTTTTTAACTTTCCAATTATCACTTTCTAATGGCTCTGATAATGCTAAATAGAACTTAAAGTTTGGAAAATCTTTTTCTAATGCTCTAAAATAATGGATATAGAATAGTTCTGCTTTAGAACGTCCTCCGTACCAATATGTTACTTTACGACCTGTTTTTAATGTTCTAAATAATTGGTATAAGTGTGATCGCATTGGTGCCATACCTGCACCACCACCAACGTATAACATTTCTGAATCTGACTCGTTGATAAAGAACTCACCATAAGGTCCAGAGATTGTTACTTTATCACCAACTTTTTGATTAAAGATATAAGATGAAGCAACACCAGGATTTACATCCATCCAGCCGCCTTTTGCACGATCGAAAGGAGGAGTTGCAACACGAACGTTAAGCATAATTCTTCTTCCTTCTGCAGGGTAAGAAGCCATAGAATAAGCACGTTCAACTAGCTCTTCGTTTTTCATTACTAAAGGCCATAAACCAAACTTTTCCCAATCTGCTTTAAACTTATCTGGTTCACCTGGATGATCTTCTGGGTGTGCAGTAATATCCATATCTGCATACTTAACTTCACATTCAGGGATTTCAATTTGAATATATCCACCAGCTTTGTAATTCATATCCTCAGGAATCTCAACTACAAACTCCTTAATGAATGTTGCAACATTATAGTTTGAAACTACTGTTGCTTCCCATTTCTTGATACCAAATACTTCTTCAGGAATCGTAATTTCCATATCCTGCTTTACTTTTACTTGGCAAGATAAACGCGCTCCATGAGCTAATTCTTTTCTAGAAAAGTGAGGAGTTTCTGTTGGTAATGCTTCACCACCACCAGATAAAACATGACACTCACACTGAATACAAGTTCCACCTCCACCACAAGCAGATGGTAAAAATATTTTTTCAGCACCTAAAGTACTTAATAAAGTACCTCCCGAACTCACTTCTATTTCACGTTCACCATTAATCAAAATCTTTACAGGTCCTGAAGGTGATAACTTTTGTTTTACAAATAATAATAGTGCTACTAACAATAGAGTTACCAATAAAAAGGCAGCTACTGTTGCGACTATAGTTCCGATTGTACTTGCGGCTAATATCATCATACTAATCAATTACTCGTTTGTATTTTCAGCTACATTTAAGTCAGACTTAAGTTGAGCTTCTTTATTAATATCTTCTTTTATTACTTCAATTGCAGCAGACTTATCTTCTGCAGGTGCTTCTTCATCACCTCCTGTTAACATACCACCAAAACTCATAAATCCAATGGCCATTAAACCTGTTATAATAAATGTAATACCTAAACCTCTTAAAGCTGGTGGTACATTACTATATCTAATTTTTTCTCTAATAGCTGCAATTGCTAAAATTGCTAAGAACCATCCAATACCAGAACCAATACCATAATTTAAGGCTAAGCCTAAGGTTGCTATTTCTCTAGATTGCATAAATAATGAACCACCTAAAATGGCACAGTTTACAGCAATTAAAGGTAAAAATATACCTAACGAGTTATATAATGATGGCGAAAATTTTTCTACTATGATTTCAACTAATTGTACCATAGTAGCAATTGTTGCAATAAACATAATAAAAGATAAGAAGCTTAAATCGTAGCTCGCATATTCTTCACCTAACCAAGATAATGCACCAGGTTGTAATAAATACTGATCTAACAACCAGTTTAATGGTACTGTAATAGCTAATACAAATATTACAGCAGCACCAAGACCAACAGCTGTTGACACCTTTTTAGATACAGCTAAGTAAGAACACATTCCTAAGAATGTTGCAAATACCATGTTATCTATAAATATCGATTTGAAAAATAATTCTATATGTTCCATATTTTTAAGTCTTCAGTTTGCAGTTTTAAATCCTTAGTCTAGACATTTACTGCAGACTATTTTTAGTCTTCTATTAATGCTTTGTTTCTACTACGTTGTATCCAAATAATAATTCCTACAACTATTAATGCCATTGGAGATAATAACATAAAACCGTTATTTTCATAACCAATTGCATACAATCCTGTTTTTTCAATTGGATCACCTAAAACTTTAAATCCTAATAAGGTTCCAGACCCTAAAAGTTCTCTAAAGAATCCTACGATTATAAGTATTAAACCATAACCTGCAGCATTACCTATACCGTCTAAAAATGACCTCCATGGACCATTTCCTAAAGCAAACGCTTCAAAACGTCCCATGATAATACAGTTTGTAATAATTAATCCAACAAAAACTGAAAGTGTTTTACTTAGTTCATAAGCATAAGCCTTTAAAACTTGATCCACTATAATTACTAAAGCTGCAACAACAACAAGTTGTACAATAATTCTAATTTTTGAAGGAATAATATTTCTCATTAAAGAAATGACTACGTTTCCTATTCCTAAAACAAATAATACAGAAACGGCCATTACAATAGAAGCTTTAAGCTCGGCTGTAATTGCTAAAGCAGAACAGATACCAAGTACTTGGATTGTAATTGGGTTATTATCTGCTAATGGATCTAATATTAAATTGGCGTCTTTTTTTGATAAAAGTCCCATAAATTATTTTTTTAAAGTTTTAAAATAAGGCCAGTAAAGCTTCAAATCTTTTTTGATCATTGCTGTAACACCATCACCAGTAATTGTAGCACCTGCAATAGCATCAACCTCGTTATCTGTTTTATCTAAATTTTTAGGATCGGCATTACCTTTTGCGACTGTAATTCCTTTAAAATTACCTGAAGCATCTAATAAATGTTCTCCAATAAAGTCATCCATAAAGAAACGTTGCTTAATATTTGCTCCTAAACCAGGTGTTTCACCTTTATGATCAAAATAAGCTCCTTGAACAACCATGTTTTCATCCATTGCGACATAAGCCCAAATAGCATCCCAAAGTCCTTTACCTCTTATTGGTGCGATATAAAATGTTTTACCATCCTTTTCGCCTATAAATAAAGGTAACCTTCTTGCCTCACCAGATTTTGCTTTGGTTTGTTCCTTTTTTACATCAATTAAATACGCTTGGTCATTTTCTGATGCAATTCCATTTTCAATTACTAATTGTTTTTTAATGTATTTTGAAAACTCACCAGCAACTTTATCTGTTGAAATAAAATTAGCACTACCTTCATCATTATCATTAACTCCCATAGCATACAGAATATTCTGCTGCTTTTCCATACGTTCATTTTCTGCGATTGTAGGTTTTAAAGAAGCTGCTGTAAATGCTAATAAAGAACCTACCACTAATACCATTGCTATGGCAAAAATTATAGTATATGAATTTTTATCTGTTCTATTTTCCATCGTTATGCAACTTTAGCTTTTAAACGTTTCATTCTTTTCTTTACATTTCCTTGAACCACATAGTGGTCAATTGTTGGTGCAAACACATTCATTAATAGAATTGCTAACATAACACCTTCTGGATATGCTGGATTGAATACACGTATCATAATAGAAATAAATCCTACTAAGAAACCATATATCCATTTTCCTTTTGTTGTTTGTGATGCCGTAACAGGATCGGTTGCCATAAATACAGTACCAAAAGCAAAACCA
>Ga0193954_1001060_pt1 | contig 14523 bp, 14 predicted proteins | sample BB_5_MG_FD_140340 | JGI IMG/M metagenome (GOLD analysis project Ga0193954, IMG submission 140340) | Microbial mat bacterial communities from the Broadkill River, Lewes, Delaware, United States - BB_5_MG | ecosystem: Environmental > Aquatic > Freshwater > River > Microbial mats | place: USA...
AGGTTCAATGCAGGCTATGACAGGAAAAGACACAAAAGAAGAAGCTATGGCTGAATTCTTAATGCATCCATCAACTTATCCTACTCACGCTCGTATGATGCCAGATCTTGGTATTACGGCAGATGAGGCTAAAGGTCTAGTTGCTTTCTTGAAACATATGTCAACTATTGATACAAATGGTTTCCCAAGAAACTTTGGAAAGATAAAAGGAGCTGTTCATGGCAAGTAATCACTTAACAGGTATTGGAAGTGAATCAAAACAACTAGCAACATGGTACTTTGCTTTTGCTGCTATAATTTTTGGTGCACAATTATTATTTGGTTTAGTTGCAGCAATTCAGTATGTTATGCCAGGTTTTCTTTTTGAAATTCTTGACTTTTCAGTTGCTAGAATGTTACACATTAATGCACTAGTTGTATGGATGGTTTTTGCAATGTTTGGTGCTGTTTACTGGTTACTACCAGATGAAACAGGTATCGAAACTATTGGTATTAAAATTGGTAAACTTCTTTACTGGGTTTTTGTGGCAGCTATTGTTATAGTTGTTCTTGTATATATCTTTGTACAAGTTGGACCTGCTGATGAAACATCAATTTGGTTTATACATGAAGGTCGTGAGTATATTGAAGCTCCTCGTTGGGCTGACTTTGGTATAGTTGTTGTAGCACTTGGATTTGTTGCAAATCTATTTATGACAGGTATGAAAGGTAACCGTTCTGGAATCGTAACAGTTTTAATGGCTGATATGATTGCATTTGCTGGTCTTTACTTAACTGGTATGTTCTATACTGACAATATTACTGTTGATCAATACTGGTGGTGGTGGGTAATTCACTTATGGGTTGAAGCTACTTGGGAAGTTTATGTTGGTGCATTAGCTGCTTATGGTCTTATTACTATGATTGGTGCACATCGTAAAGTTGTTGAAATGTGGTTATGGATTGAGGTAGCTATGCTATTTGGTTCAGGTATCCTTGGTTTAGGACACCACTATTTCTGGATTGGTACACCTGAGTACTGGTGGGAAATTGGAGCACTGTTTAGTGCACTAGAACCATTACCACTTGTAGCGATGTTTATCCACGTTCTTTATGATTGGGGTAAAACTCAAGGTGCTCAAGATGCAACTGGTAAAGAAGTTTCTGTTATTAACAATAAACCTGCTTTTACATGGTTCGTTCTTAATGCTTTTGGTAACTTCTTAGGTGCTGGTATATGGGGATTTTTCCATACACTACCACAAGTAAACCTATACACACACGGAACACAGTTTACTTCAGCACACGGTCACTTGGCGTTCTTTGGTGCTTATGCAACTATTCTTATAGGTATGATGTATTTAGCTGTTCAAGGAACAAACGGTATAAAAGTTATGAAAAATACTAAGTCGTCTATTTGGGCTGCTAGTATGATTACTGGCGGTGTTATGGGTATGACTGTGGCACTTACTATTGCTGGTTATGTTCAAGTTCTTGTTTCTCGTGCACAAATGGGTGCTACATGGGCAGGTTATTTTGATGGACAAAGTGGTATGTGGTTTGCACAAGCTATGGATTGGAGACTTGCTATGGGTGTTGTTACATTTATAGGTTTCTTATTCTTAGTTAAAGATTTAATGTCTACTGGTAAAAATCCAGTACATGAAAGATAAGGAGAACTATTATGTTTGAACCAATGACAGATCTTGTACCAAGCTTTTTTGCTTGGTTAAACCAAGGTCCATTAACTCTAACACTTTTTCTTCACACTGTTATTATACTTCCAATGTTTTGGATTTATAAACAAGAAAAAGCTCGTTTAGAGAGTGAAAACAAGTAAATTGTCGCGGGCCTTCGGGCCTGCTTTTTATCTTACATTTTAGGAGGAAGAATAAAATGAGATTTAATAAAATAGTTACATCGGTTGCTGCATTTGCAGTAGTTACTTCAGGATTATACGCTGGTACATCTAATATGGATGTAGAAAAAGTTTTTGAAAAAGAATGTCAAGGTTGTCACGGTCCTAACCATGAAGGTGGTGTTGGTTCTGACTTACGTCCAGCTGTAATTGCTAAGAAAAATGCTTATACTTTAGCAGAGACTATATTGAATGGTAAAGCAGGTACTGCAATGCCAGGATTTAAAGACACTTTCACTAAAGACGATGCTGATAAAATGGTTGATTACCTTCAAAACTTTAAAGGTAGAAAAATCAAGCAACTTACACTTGAAACTGTAAAAGCTGGTTGGAAACCTTTAAATGACAGAGCTAAATTTTTCTCTAAATATCCACAAGCTGTAGATGTTAAGAAAAACACTGATATATGTTTCGTAACTGAAAGAGATGCTGAGCGTGTTGCATTCGTTGATGGTACTAATGGTAAAGTTTTATCTAAGCACCCTGCTGGTTTTGCGGTTCACGTAACAGTTACAAACAAGCGTCAACCTCGTTATGCTTACTCTATCTCTCGTTCAGGTCTAGTAACAATGTTCGACCTTAACACTCCGGGTCAGCAAAAAATTGCTGAGTGTCAAGTTGGTAGTGAGTCTCGTGGTCTTGCAGTTTCTCCAGATGGTAAGTACCTAATGGCTGGTAACTACGTTCCAGGCGGTGCTGTACTTATGGATGCAATGACTCTTGAGCCATTGAAAGTTTATCCAACTTCAAGTGTTATTAAACCTAATGGTGATATTGCTTCATCTCGTGTAGCTGGTATCTTTGATACTCCGTATGGTCCATATATTGCGTTTGCACTTAAAGATGGTGGTCACGTATATATTATAGATTATTCTAAGCCTGACTTCCCAATTGTTGGTGATATTCCAAACATTGGTGACATTCTTCATGATGGTTTCTTAAATGAAGGTAAAGAGATTGGTAGATACTTATTTATCGCTTCTCAAGGTTCAGATGTTGTTGGTGTTGTTGACTTTAAAACTAAGTCACTTGTAACTAAAATCTATACTGGTCCAGGTTCTAAGCCACACCCAGGTCAAGGTTCTTCATGGTTCAATGAAACTCTTGGTCAACAACTTGGTGCTACAGTTAACATGAACTTAGGTCAAGTAACTATCTGGGATGACAACTTCGATGTTATCCGTCAAATTCCAATCGGTGGTGGTGGACTATTTATTGGTACATCTGAGCACACACCTTTTTTATGGGCAGATAATGTTCTAGGTGGAGAAGATGTTTGGAATCAAGTTCACTTAATTAACAAACAAACTTTAGAGTTAGATAGAATTCTTACTGTTGGTACTAAACAAGGTACAGTTACAGATCCAGTAACTCATAAAGTTCTTTACAAATGGAAAGTTCCAACTGTTAAAGATGAAAAAGGTAAAGCTGTAGTTCCTAGAATCCTTCACGCTGAGCCAGCAAATCACGGTCACTGGACTATGATTTCTGAGTGGAATGCAGGTCGTATCGGTATCTATGAAGCTAAAACAGGTAAATTTGTTAAATACATCAAAGGTTTAACAACTCCTACTTTTACTTACTCTATCGAGCACAGACAAACTATTCCTGGTGCATAAGCACTATCGATGTAACTTTCTCTCCTTCGGGAGAGAATTCTACTTTTAAATCCTATCAATATTAAATCGAACTTCTTACAAAACTATACAAATTGACAATTTTTTACTTTTTTATGACATAATTGATTAATATCAACAAGATGTCAACTATATATGGCTATCCTTTATATGCATAAAATAAATGACAATATTTAGATTTTATAAGTTTTTTACTATACTTATATTTGACAAAATATTGTTAAAAAGTGAAAGATTAAACATGAAAAAACATATAGTATTAGCCCTTGCTTTGTCCTCTCTTTTGTATTCTCAAGGCCTAGATGGTAAAAGGGTTTTTGAAACCTACTGTTGGGGTTGCCATCACCAAACAGCAGAAGCATTTGGACCTCCATTTTCAGAGATAGCATCTAAAAGAACCCATGAAGAGATAGAGGCTTATATAATTGATCCAAAAGCTATGTACAAATCTTTTGGTTATAAAAGAACAGTTATGACTGAATTAAAATTAAATGATAAAGAGAGAAAAGCAATAACAGACTATGTTCTCTTATATAAAGGCAAATAATGTTTAGACTATCAAACCTTATATCTTCTGTCGTAGAAAACAAAAAAGAGAGGATACTCGATGGTTCTATAGCTATATGGAACTTTACAAACCGCTGTAATCTCTCTTGTATGCACTGCTACTCAAAATCAACTTTAGATGAAGTAGATACTTTAACTACACCTCAAATTAAAAAAACGATTTTACAGATGAAAGAAAATGGCGTTAAGTTTATTATCTTCTCTGGAGGTGAGCCACTTACAAGAAAAGACCTATTTGAAATAGCTGACTTTTGTAAAGAAAACGGCATCATAACTTATCTATCAAGCAATGGCTTATATTTCACCAAAGGAAATGTTCAACGCATTGTAGATACATTTAATTATGTTGGTGTAAGTATAGATGGCGACGAAGAGACACATGATCACTTTCGTGGCTTAAAAGGTGCATTTAAAGAGACTTTAAAAGCAGTTCAACTAGCAAATGAAACTGGTGCAAAAGTAGGCATACGCTTTACTATTACAAAAGAAACGCTTGGTTCTTTAGAGTATATTTTTGATTTAGCTGAGAAAGAAAATATTCCTAAAATATATGTATCACATCTTGTATATTCGGGGCGAGGTTTAGATAACTTGAAAATGGACTTAACAAAAGAGCAAAGAAGAGAGTCTGTAGAGTTTATTCTAAAAAAAGCATTTGAGTATTATGACACAGGAAGAGATATAGAGATTGTAACAGGAAATATGGAACAAGATGCAATCCTTTTCTTAAATGAATTTACCTCTAGATATCCTGAGTTAAAAGAGACTATGAGAAATAGACTTACAACTTGGGGTGGAAACTCTGCTGGAAGAAAACTTTTAAATATAAACAGTGAAGGTGATGTTAGACCTGACCCATTCTTTCCACTTACAGTTGGTAATATTATAGAAGAAGATTTTGGAGATATCTGGCAAAAAGGAGAACTCCTAGATAAGCTAAGAATTCATCCAAGAGAGGTAAGTGGCATCTGTAGTGATTGTGAGCAAATAGATATTTGCAACGGTGGTTCACGTGCTCGTGCGTATGCTATAACAGGCGATTTGTGGAGTGAAGACCCTTCATGTTACTTAAGCGAAGAGGAGAGAAAAAAATAATGAAGTTAAAAAATATACTACTTGGTATGGCTGTTAGTGCATCTGTGCTTACTAGTGTTCAAGCAAAAGGTGTTAATCCTATTTTATCGATGCTAAACACTAATGAAAAAGTCTTTGTTGTTGAGAGAGAAAGTAGCTCAATCGCTGTGGTAGAAAAGGGTATGACGAGGTCTCATATAACTGGTGTACACAACATGAATCACGGTGTTGTAAAGTTTCAAGACAAAGATGGCTATGTAATATCTAGAGATGGTTGGGTTGTTAAGTTTGACCCTGAAAAAGAAGTGATTTTAAAAGAGTATAAAACTAGTGACAGTGCTATTGGTTTTACTATTAACAAAAACTATCTTGCAGTCGCTAACTATGCTAAAAAGAGTGTGGACATTTTAGATAGAGATTTAAACCCTATTCAATCATTTGAGACTGGTTCTAAAAATGTAGGTATTAAAATATATAAAAATTATCTAATTTTTTCTCAAATGAACAATGACAAAATAACTGTTTTAAGAGATAAAAATAAAGGAAAAGGTCTTCCTAACTTTGAGATATATAAAGAGTTTGAAGATGTAGGAATTATGCCTTTTGATGCAATGATAAAAGACAATAATTTTATTACAGGTTTTTTCAAAAGTGACCACTTTGGTGTAGTAGATTTAGATACTATGAAGTACTCTAAAATAGACATCTTACTCGATGATAGAAAACCAGTCTTAAAAGTTCCTCACTTTGGTTTTTGGAGTATTGGTGGTGGTCATGTCTTCATTCCAGCAGTTGGAAATAACAAAGTATTAGTCTATACACCTGATTTTAAATTTGAAAAGGCTATAGAGACTGAAGGACTGCCTGTCTTTACAGCTCTATCTCCTGACAAAAAATATTTAGCTGTAACATTTAGCGGAGATAAATTTCCTGTTCTTCAAATCATAGATACAAAGACTCTAAAAATAATAAAAAGATTTGAGTTTGATGGAAAAGTTCTGCATGTAAGATGGTCAAATATAAGACCTAACCTTTATGTATCTGTAAACGACTCAAATAAGGTAGCGGTTTTAAACACTAAAGATTGGTACCTTAGCCGTGAGCTATTTCAAATCAAAAAACCATCTGGTATATTTATTTACGAGGAAAAAAGATAATGGGTAAAGTTTATTTAACTGGTGCTGGACCTGGGGATATAGAGTTACTAACTGTAAAAGCACTTAGAGTTATCAGAGATGCAGATGTAATTATATATGATAGACTCGCAAATCCAGATATTTTAGAAGAAGCCAAAGATGGCTGTGAGTTCGTCTATGTAGGTAAAGAAGATGGACGACACATAATGCCTCAAGATGATATAAACGAAGTTATATATCAAAACGCTCTAAAACATAAAACTGTTGTTCGCTTAAAAGGCGGTGACCCTTTTGTATTTGGTCGTGGTGGAGAAGAAGCCCTATACCTGCTTGAGAGAGATACAAAATTTGACATTATACCTGGCATCACTTCTGCTATATCTGCTCCTGCTTATGCTGGTATCCCTGTCACCCATCGCGGTGTAGCAGTTAGTTTTAGAGTTGTGACTGGACATGAATCTCCAAATAAAAAAATATCTCAAATTCCTTGGGATAATTTTAAGACAGATGACACTATTGTTTTTTTGATGGGTCTTCATAATCTTCCAAAAATTTCTAAAAAACTTATAGAGATTGGCAAAGCCAAAGAGTATCCTGTAGCTGTAATTTCAAAAGGAACAACAAAAGATCAAAGCGTTGTTGTTGGTACTTTAGAAAATATAGTTGAGAAGACTAAAGATGTACCTACTCCTGCACTTATTGTAGTAGGTAAAGTTGTAGAACTTAGAGAACAACTAAAATGGTTTGAGGGAAATGCCTAAACTCTTGCAAGACTATAGAGATGCTATCGAGATAGCAGATAGCATCTATTGGGTTGGGATGTATTTAGAAAATGACCCCTTTCAATGTCATCCATACTTTATAAAAAATGCAAATGAATCTATCTTAGTGGACCCAGGTTCAATGCTGGAATTTGAGGAGACTATAAGAAAAGTAAAAAGCATCGCTAATATTAACTCTATAAAATACATAATACTGCATCATCAAGACCCTGATTTAGCTGCTGCTGTTCCAGAGATAGAAAAACTTATAAATAGAGATGATTTACTCATCGTTACTCACTCTAGAATTTCTGTTTTAATTAAACACTATCTTATTCACTCGGACTACTATGAAGTAGATAAAAATGACAACAAGCTTGTTACTTCAACTGGCTTAAAGCTAGACTTTTTAACTACTCCATATTGCCACTCTCCTGGTGCGTTTGTTAGCTATGAACCAAAGAGTAAGACCCTATTTTCTGGAGATATTTTTGGAGGTATAGAAGAGTCTTGGGAGTTTTATGCAGATGAGACATATTTTGACAAAGCAAAGCAGTTTCACCAAGAGTATATGCCAAGTAAAGACATCTTTAACTATGCACTTAGTAAAATAGAAAAACTTGATATTGAGCTTATAGCACCTCAACATGGCTCTATAATAAAAAAAGGATTTATAAAAAATCTTATAGATGATATGAAAAATCTTGATTGTGGATTATATATAGAAGAGAAATACAATCGTGAACTTTTAGATACAATAAATGAGCTTCAAGAGAAAGAAAAAACTATACAAGAGAGAAATAGTCAACTTTTTGAACAATCAAAAAGAGCAGAAATGGGTGAAATGGTTGGAAATATTGCCCATCAATGGCGTCAACCTCTAGCCATAGCGAATACTATTTTAGCGATACTAAAAGAAAAAAACAGTATTGATGCTTTAGATAAACATGAAATTTCTACAAAACTAGATACTATGGAAAAACAAGTTGTTTATATGTCAGATACCATAGAAGATTTTATGAACTATTATAAACCAAATAAAGATAAGTCTATATTTAGCATCTTTGAAGCTCTATCTAAAGCTCTTGAGATAACTAGACACTCAAAAGAAAACCAGAACATAGAGATAAATATCAATGGTAATAAAAAGCTTAAAACATTTGGTTTAATGAATGAATTTGTTCAAGTAATAGTATCTATACTATCAAATATATATGATATTATGCAGATAAGACCAATAATCGATACTAAAATAGATATAATTCTGAAAAAAGTTGGCGGAGATGCTCTTCTCTCAATTAGCGATAATGCAGGAGGAATAGATGACAAAATACTTACAAAGATTTTCAATCCATACTTCACAACAAAACACCAATCTATGGGTACTGGACTTGGGCTACATATTGCAAAAATGATTATAGAGGACAAAATGGGTGGCTCACTGAACGCACACAACAATAAATATGGTGCGACATTTACAATAAAGGTTAAAAATGAAAACTGATGAATTAATTGAAGATATTTCAATCCTTATAACTGAAGATGAATCAGAGCTAAGAGAATTTCTTCAAGAATACTTACAAATATTTTTTAAAAAGGTCTATGTTGCAAAATGTGGACATGAAGGATATTCACAATATCTTCATAAAAGACCAGATGTTATATTAACTGATATAAATATGCCAAATTTAGATGGCTTAAGTATGATAAAACGCATAAGAGAACAAGATGATGAAGTTGAAATTATAATTATGAGTGCTCACTCTGAACAGGAAAAGCTTCTTCAAGCGATAGAGTTAGGGCTTGTAACTTACCTTATTAAGCCTATAAACTCACAAAAACTAAAAGATGTTTTACTAAACTTAGTAGAAAAACTAAGAGCTTCTAAAAAGAGAATATATCTAAGCAATCAAATCTTTTGGGACAAAACATCCTTTACACTCTTGAATGCAGAAAAACAAATATCTCTAAAAGAAAAAGAACTAATGCTTTTTAAACTTCTATGCTCAAAAGTAAATCAAGCTTTTACATCTGAAGAAATCTTTTATCATATATATGGAGAAAGTGAAAAAGAGTTTTCTGAGTACTCTGTTACATCTTTTATTAAACGTCTCAGAGCAAAACTTCCAGAAAATCTAATACAAAATGAATATGGAGTAGGTTATAAGATAGTACTTAAGTAAAATGACTAAATTTGACAAAGTGTTTCACTATAATTTCACTGAGACTTTCTAATATCTCTTAGATTCAAAATATACTATTTAAAATCAGAATTTTAAATTCTGATTTTAGTATATATAAACTGACTCTTCTGAACCTATATAAGGCTTTATATATTCTATAGTTTTTATATCTAACTTCTTAGCAATTTTTGGATTTATTATATAACTAACCCATTTAGTTTTAATTTCATCACCTTTTTTAAGTTTAGGAACTTTATATTTAATAACTTTTGAAGCTTTTGCTTTTAAATTTCTATTTATTTTATAGTCTATTGCAGTGTGTGGCATCGAAGTATTTCCCTGAGCATCTTTAAAAACAATAATAAATGTAGCTTCTGCATCTTCTAAAGGACTCTCTTTAAAGTTACTCCAAATTACTTTAGAATCCCTTTTAATAACAGTTTGAGCAAATTTTAATCTCATAGGATGAGTAATTATAGAGTGTCCCATTTTATTTGTAATAGTTAGTTCTAAAATCTCATTTTTATAAGATAACTCAAGCTTAACAGCTTTTTTTATCATCTCTTTTGAGTGAACACCTAAAAAATTATGGGATGCATAACTATCTCTAATACCTTTATTTTTTTTCTCTACAGTCCCTGGAGTACGTGTCATGTGACAACCTATACAATCACTTGTTTTATCGTATTGATCTTTTGTGTTACATACTTCAAAGCCATGAGCGTTTTGTTTGTGAGAGTGGCATCCCATACATACTTCAGAGTTTTTATAAATTTCATTGCTTTGAGACTCATGCTCATTACTCTCATAAGGTTTTTTCATATTTCCAAATACTGTAGGTTTTAACTCTCCTTTATAGTTGGAAAAGTTTATTTTATGACTTGGCGAATCGTATATTTTACTAATCTGATGACAGAAAAAGCATGAAACACCATCTGTTTGTCTATGACTATTTGGATTTGGTTGCTCTTTTCCACTCATTACTGCACGTAAATTTTTCGCAGCTGGCATGTGACAAATAGCACATTTATAGCTATCTTTACTTGTAGCTTCTTTAACTTTTGCATGTATCTCGTCTTTAAAAATAGTTGACTTATGATGCATCGAATTTTTATGTTCACGATATATATTTTCGTGACACTCATTACAAGACTCTGAGGAAGGATACGTTACTGAGGCACTTAAACTAATGCCTAAGACTACTAAAAGGGGTATAAATAACTTCATAATTAACTCCACAAATTAATATGGAGTTATTATACTATAAGAAATCTTATAATTAATATTTTTCTAAATTATATTTTAACCAAAGAAGTTCTGCATCTTTATTTCCACTCTCTTTTGATTTTTTAGCCCATTTTTTTGCTTTTTCAAACTCTTTGTTTGTACAATATATCTCTGCTAAGAGATAATAAGCCTTTTCATCCCCATTGTTTGCATTTTTTTCTAACCATTTTATAGCCTTGTCAAACTTTAGAAGTTGCATATAAATAAGACCTATATTTTGTTGAGCTTGTTTATTTCCCTGCAAAGAAGCACTCTCTAGCAACTCAGCAGCTTTAGTGACATTTTGGTCAGTTGCATCTCCTCTGTAATACATCAAAGCAAGATTATACTGAGCATTTGGAATCTTAGCATCAGCTGCTTTTGTTAACCACTTAAAAGCTTTCTCGCTATCTTGAGAAGTGTTTCTGCCTGTTAGATACATCATACCTAAATCATTTTGTGCTCTAGCATCTGAAGCACTTGCTGCTTTTTCTAGCCAAACAATACCTCGCTTTTTATCTTTATCTACACCAATTCCATTGAAGTATAGATAACTCAAAGCATTTTGTGCTATTGTTTCTCCTGCTTTTGCACTTTTTTCATACAACTTAAAAGCTCTCTTATAATCTTTTTGTTTAAAAGCCTTAAGAGCCTCTTTTGTATCTCCAAGCAATACTACTGACACTAACAACATAGATAAAATTATCTTTAACATTCAAATCCTTCATATTATTTTTTACGGTATCAGAAATAATTCTGCTACCTACGTTAACACTTAGTTTTCTTCGGCAGAAAGCCCATCATACTAGTATGATTTAATTATTTTACATTCTTTCATCATCTCTTGCCAACTTAAAGAGAAGTTTTTTAATACATAAGCTTTATGGTGTGGTACACTACATGATGAACAATCTTGATGAATAACACCATTTGCCGCGAACTCTTTACCATTGTTTATATCACAATTGCTAAGTATCTTAAACTCGTTGTATGTTCCTATACCATTATCATCAAATCTAAAGTTAGGACATGCACACATATAGCAATTTAACTCGTCCATATCGTGACACTTTTTTTTATCTTTATATAGAGGACAAAAATCCACTTCTGTATCTACCATGTTATCAAAATCAAAATACTCTACAATCTTTTCTTTTGAGTATCCAGATTTTACTAATTTTTGTACAATTTTTTCATGCTTTTTAGAATGAGCTTCAAACCATTTTGTATAAGTCATAAGGCATCTTAGCAAAAAATATATAATGATTTAGGCTATAATGACAAGAATATATCAATATTCCACAAAAGATAAATTTTGAAAAACTCACATTTTACATATCTTCTTATTTTAGCAATGTTTCTATGGGGAGGCGGTTGGTCTGCACTTAAAATATTAACCTATACTTCATCTATAGAAGTTGTAGTATTTTGGCGTTTTTTTCTTATGAGTATCTCTTTTTTACCAATTTTGTACTTTATTAAAGCACCTCTTACTCTAAACAAAACGGCTCTTAAGTTTGTTACATCTAGTTCTGTTTTAAATCTATCTTTTATGATTTTTTCATTTTTAGGGGTAAAGAATGGTTTTGCAGGAAATGGTGGAGTTATTATTACAACACTCACTCCTCTTATAACTTTCTTGCTTGTTGCTATTATGTTTAAGTCTAAACTCTTCGCATCTCAATATCTTGGTCTCTTCATAGGTCTTGTAGGTGGTATAATAATTCTTCAGCTAAATGATTTGAGCCTCTTTTTTAACAGCTCAAACATCTACTTTGCTTTATGTGCTGTTGTTTGGGCATTTGTTACAATACTCTCTCAGCACTCACATAAACATATACACCCTGTCCACTATAGTTTTTATATATCCATAGTAGCTACTGTTTTCTCATTTTTCTATGCATTTAGTAGTGACTTAATGAGCGTGTTTCATCAAGACTTTAAGTTTTGGTTAGCTTTAATATATCTAGCAGTTTTAGGACAAAGTGTAGCTACTACAATATTTTTTATTGCATCTGCAAAATTAGGGAGTCAAAAAACAAGTTCCTTTATGTTTTTAGTTCCTATTTTTTCTCTTTTAGTTGCTTGGATTGTGTTAGACGAAACTATTCAATCACATATCATTATTGGTGGTGCTTTAAGTCTTATATCTGTGTACTTTATAAATAAAAAAAATTAATAGGTTTTTAACATCACTTGAGATAATATAATTTATTATAAATTTATATATAGAAGGTCCTAATGAAGAGTGTTCTGGTTATTGGCGGTGGTTTTGCTGGTCTTGAAGCGGCTATTTTTTTAAAAAAAGCAAATTATGATGTTACTTTAGTTAGTGATAGGGACTACTTTTTTATCTACCCTACTTCTATTTGGATTCCAACTAGGGAGCAGAGTTTTGATGATATCTGTATAGATTTAAACACTCTAAAAGATATACATGGATTTCACCTTATAGTAGATGCTCTAACCAACATAGATGCAAAGGCAGATGCATATACTCTTGCTAGTGGAAAGGTTCTTAGTGGGTTTGAGCATATAGTCTTAGCTATGGGTGCTTCAAAAATGAAACCAAACGGGATTGAGAACACACTTTCTATTTGTGGTAATCCAAAAGAGTCTTTAAAAATCAGAGATGCTATAGATGCATTAGTGAAAAAAGGAAGCGGTAAAATCTGTTTTGGTTTTGGCTCAAACCCAAAAGACACATCAGCCGTTCGTGGTGGACCTGCTTTTGAGCTGTTATTTAATCTATACAATCTTTTAGAAAAAAAAGGCATTAGAGAAAACTATGAACTAACTTTCTTTGCTCCTATGAGTGAACCAGGAAAGAGAATGGGTAGCAAAGCTCTAGAAATGATGGATAAATTTTTTCAAAAACTAAATATTAAAAAACATTTTGGCAAAAAGATTAAAATCTTTGAAAATGATAACATCGTTTTTGAAGATGATTCAAAACTTGCATCTGACTTTACTATGTTTATAGCTGCTGGAAATGGACACGATGTCGTTGTAAACTCAGATTTACCTACAAATGAAGCTGGTTTTGTAAAGATAGATGATAAGTGTAATGTAGTTTTTGAAGACTCTCAGATGCCAAAAAACATCTATGCTATTGGAGATGTAGCAGCACTTCAAGGTGCTAATTGGAGAGCTAAACAGGGTCACATAGCAGAAGTTATGGCTAAAAATGTTGCTTATAATATTGAGCAAAAAGATAAAGGAAGTTCAGAGTTTAAAGGCTATCAAGAACATTTAAATATTTTATGCGTTATGGATAGTGGAGATGGTGCATCGTTTATATATAGAGATGATAAAAAAGCATATATGATACCTCTTCCTATAGTTGGTCACTGGCTCAAAAAAGGCTGGGGAGTTTACTGTAAGCTATCTAAACTCAACAAGATGCCAAGGATTCCAGGACTCTAAGCGTTTTAAATATTAACTACACTTTATCTACACTATTTCATCTTATAATGCGTCTCAAGAAAGAGAAATATAGGACAGCATGTCCACATGAAGTATATGTTTCTTTCGGTCACTTCCCTTAAATTCAAAGCAATACCGTACTACTTCCCTTTTAAAGTACGGTGTTACTCTTTTTAACTCTCTTTATTTACTTTGTTTCTTCTTCGTTGTTTCATCTGTATCTTTGCAAGTTCACGCATATCTACAGCAGAGTCACTCTCATCAACAATCTCAACACCGAGTATAGTCTCAACACAATCTTCTAAGGTAATTATTCCCTCAGTCTGATCGTAGTTATCCATAACTAAAAACATGTGATCTTTCTTTGATATAAAAAGGTCAAGTGCTTTAGAAACAGGGATGTTTTCATTGATTGCAAAAATATCTTTTTTAATGGAACCGATGTTTACGCTATCGTCTTTTAGAGCTTGTTGAAAAATCTTTTTTGTCATTACTATTCCAACAACCTGCTCTATTGACTCATGGTAAACTGGGATGCGAGAAAATTTAAATATATCTTCTTTAGTCTCAACAACC
>Ga0193954_1001062_pt1 | contig 14517 bp, 12 predicted proteins | sample BB_5_MG_FD_140340 | JGI IMG/M metagenome (GOLD analysis project Ga0193954, IMG submission 140340) | Microbial mat bacterial communities from the Broadkill River, Lewes, Delaware, United States - BB_5_MG | ecosystem: Environmental > Aquatic > Freshwater > River > Microbial mats | place: USA...
TAATGGCACGAGATACAACATCACGCGAAGCGAGCTCCATCGCTTCAGGTGCGTATCGCTCCATAAATCGTTCACCCTCAGAGTTAAAGAGTCTTCCTCCTTCACCACGTGCAGCTTCTGAGATGAGTACACCACTACCACCTAATCCACTTGGGTGAAATTGTACAAACTCCATATCTTCTAATGGTAATCCATGACGTGCAACGATAGAGAGTGCATCCCCTGTATTGGCATGGGCATTGGAGTTGACTTTATAGGCTCTACCGTATCCACCTGTTGCAAACATTACTGCTTTGGCATTAAAGAGTACAGGTTTGGTATCTTTGATATTATACGCAGCTACACCAGAAACTTTAGCATCTTTATAAATTAAATCCGCTACATAATACTCATCAAAAACCTCAACACCAGCACGGTGTGCTTGCTCATATACAGTTTGAAGCAGTGTCAATCCTGTTCTGTCTTTGGCATAACAAGCTCTAGGTTTACTTTGACCACCAAAAGGTCGTATAGCAATATCGCCCTTTTCATCTCTTGAGAAAACTGCACCCATCTTCTCTGCCCACCTGATGGTTTGAGGTGCCCGCTCACACATAAACTCAACACAATCTTGATCGGCTAAATAGTCACTTCCTTTAACGGTATCAAACTCATGCAACTCAGTGGAATCATCTTCACCCAACGCTGCATTGATACCACCTTGTGCCGCACCAGAGTGGCTTCTAAGTGGGTGAAGTTTTGTAATGAGCGCTGTTTTTTTGCCTGCTGATGTTAGCTCTTTGGCTGCTGCGAGTCCAGCCAACCCAGCACCAACGATAACAACATCATATTTTAATACTTGAACATCCATATTAACTTTGTCCTTTTGGTGTAATTTGCTAAGATTATATCGATAATTGGGTTGTGGGTAGGTTAATTGGATCGCTTCAAAAGCTATTTGAGGTGGTAGATGTTACTTTTGGTAGTAGGCAAAAAGCCTATATTGTACGATTTATTTTTAGATAAATATTAGATGCATAGATCGAGAGTAAAACGATGGGTAGAAGTGTCGTGAGTTCAGGAGGTAAGGAACCCGATGCACCAATTTGATTGAGAGCAAATAAAACACCCCATACCAAAAACACAATCCCTAGTACGACAGAGAGCGTAACGGCTAGATTCATAAACCGTGCATAAGGGGGTATTTTGAAAAATATTACAATAATCAACAGTATGGCAAAAAGAGGAAAAACAATCTTGGAGTAGAGTGCCAAACGCATCTTATACGAATCTAATCCTTGATCACGTAATAAAATCAAACCACTGTAAGCATCAAGTATATTGATGTTTTTTCCCTCATAAATTTGATCAATCATTTTTGGTTTATAGCCTTTGAGTGTGTCAAGACGCTCTTTTCTCAGTGTTTCAAAGCGTTGCAATTTTCCTTCAAGATAAATCTGTTTTTTAATTAAAATATCTCTAGCTTCCCAAAGTGTTCCATTAAATGTAGCACTTTTGGCATGAATGGCAGAGACCAGCCTCCCCTCTTCTAAATTAAAGATATCAATATCATAGATTTTTTTAGCAAGAGGATCAAGACGTTTGAGATAGACAAAAGAGTTGTTGTATTTAAAAAAGAGATTGGATTTTGTCACTTGCTTGACACTGCCTTTACGCAATCCTTGCATATTTTGATTGGCATCAGCAAAGGTCGTGGTATTGAGATAGACAAAGAGCAGATGAACCACCATAGCAATCAATAAAAAAGGGAGAATAATATCTTTTTTGGTATACCCAAAGCTATACAATGCCCCTAAAGTATTGTTTTTGATCAAATAGACTTTACTCATGATTGCAGAGAAAACCAAAGCTAAGGGATAGAGGATTGCTAACGCCTCTTGCGATACATAGTAGATATAAAGTAGTTGATTATTAAAGCCATTTTGCAATAAAAAAGCATTTTGAAAATAGTTAATGGTTGCAAAAGCACTGGTAAGTCCTAACAAAATAAAAATAAAATTTTTAAGATAAATGCGTGATATATAGATAAAATAGAGTTTCAAATGCTCTTAACCTAAACTCTCAATATTTTTGAGAGTATATTTTGATCGAATGGCATTTAAAGTATGGTGTTCAAGTTCTAAAGTCACTTTTTGTGTATACGATACCCACTCTTGAATACTCTTTTGTTCCTCCATGCTAAAAGAAGAGAGAACAAAATCAGAGACTTGGGATTTATAAAGCGGTTTGCCTATCCCCATACGAATACGCATATACTCTTTGCCAATCGAAGTATCAATGGATTTGAGCCCATTGTGTCCACCATGACCCCCACCAACTTTAAACTTCAATGCTCCAAACGGAAGATCCAAATCATCATGCACAACAATAATGTCATCCATCTCGATTTTGAAAAAGTTTTTTACAGCAATCACAGATTTGCCCGAAAGGTTCATATAGGTTGTGGGTTTCAATAGCAGTATGGAAGGGGTACGATAAAGCTCCCCATAAAAGGAGTTTTTGGAGATATCTCTAGCATCTAGGCTAGAGATAAGTTGATCAATAACCTGAAACCCAATATTGTGTCTGGTATCTTCATACTGTGTACCAGGGTTCCCTAGACCAATAATGAGTTTCATAGCAACTTCTCCTTTTTCAAGACAAAATATCTTGAAAAATATTTAAAAATGTGACTCTTTTAATGTTTTACTATTTTGCTTTAATTACACCACAAATAGCAACATCTTCTCTGTCCATAATTTTACAATTTGCAGGAGATTCAAGATCTCTTACAATTGTTGACTCATCTCTATCAAGACCCGATACATCAATAGTAAAGTTAGCTGGCATATCTTCAATTGCCCCTCTTACTTTAAGTCTTTTTTTAGAGATAATCAAAACACCTTTATTTTTAAGACCTACTGGTGTACCTGTTGTTTTTACAGGAACCAAGAAGTTTGTTACTTGTCCTGGAACAGCTACTCTTAAATCTACATGCATTACATCACCATTAATTGGGTGTAGTTGATACTCTTGAATAATTACATTTAGTTCTTTATCACCAACTTTGATAGGGAATGCCAAGCTCTCTTTATTTCTTACAGCTCTTGTAAAGTCCCCTCGTTTAAATGCAGCAGCGATGTTTTCTACACCATTTGCATAGATGTTAGCAATTAGATAACCATCTCGTCTAAGTGTTTTTGCGTTTGACTTTCCGATACTCTCTCTAATAATACCTTCTAACATATGTTAATCCTTCATAAAAAATTGAACGCAAATTATACCTTATTAATATTAAAAAAAGATTCTTCTAATCCTCTTTCATATCAAAGACATCATCATCTACTTCGATTTTTTCGGATTTCACACCACTTGCTCCACCGACACCTTCCATCTTTAGCTTCATATCACTTGCATTGGTTGCATTTCCAAATGCCTCTTCTTGAGAAACCCTACCATCAAAATAGAGATCCAAAATCGCTTGGTCAAAGGTCTGTGTACCATAGATCTCTTTACCCTCAGCCAAAGCATCAGTGATCTCTGAATCTCTATTCTCTGCAATAAGTTGCCCAATACGAGCGGTATTGATCAAAATTTCAATCGCAGCAGCCCGTCCGCCATCAATGGTTTTGACCAATCTTTGGGCGACAATCCCCTCCAAAGTGGAAGCTACAGTCACACGAATCCGTGGTTGCTCCTCTTTGGGAAACATTCCAATAATTCTATCAATAGTCTCTTCCGCACTTTTGGTATGCAGTGTTGAAAAAACCAAGTGTCCTGTATTAGCAGCGTGCAAACCAATCTCAATGGTCTCCAAATCCCGCATCTCTCCAACCAAAATAATATCAGGGTCTTCCCTTAACGCTCCACGCAGTGCATCTTCAAACGACAAAGCATCAGGACCAATACCACGCTGATTGATCAGACACTCTCTGTCTTTATGAACAAACTCAATAGGGTCTTCAACCGTAATAATATGTTTTTTTTGGGTTCGATTAATTCGATCAATCATCGCTGCAAGTGTGGTTGATTTACCACTACCTGTGATCCCTGTCACCGTCACAAGCCCTCTTTTGAGCCCTGTGAAGTGTTCAAGTGCAATGGGAAGATTTAGCTCCTCCATGGTCAAAATTTTAACAGGGATAATCCTAAAAACACAACTCATTCCATCGGTTTGAAAAAAGATATTGGCACGAAATCGTGCTTTTTCCTTTCCCATAACATAAGTAAAGTCTGATGAACGTTTATCAATAAGAGCCTTGTACTGTTTTTCATTAAGTACTTCACGACAGAGTTGATCAATCTCTTCTGTGGTCATGACCTCCTTGCCTAATTTTCGTAAGTCACCACTCACACGCATTCGTACGGTTGTACCTGATTTAATGTGAAGGTCACTTCCCCCATTGGTTGCAAGGCTACGAAGATAGAGTTGAAGCCTTTTCTCTACGTCATGCATTACTCAATCGCCTCTAACATATCTTTAAAGGCTTTCTCAAATGCCTCTAATCCTTCACGCATCAATGTAGCATAAACTTCACTCATATCAATCCCTACCGCTTCGAGTTTTGCAAAATAAGCATCAATCTCTTCTTGTGCAATTGGGAGTTTAAGCTCTTGTGATGGCTTAGAGTCCACATAAGCCTCAATGGTCTTTTGTGGAGCCGTATTAACACTGTGTCTTGCAAAAAGCTCCGTGATATAATACTCAGGTGCCAAGGCATCCCCCTTGACTCCTGTACTGGCAAAAAGTGTCTTAATCGCAGGGGTATTATTGGCTTCAATCATGGAGTAAATCTTTGCCCCATTCATAATGCCCAGTGTTGCACTTTCAATACCATGTTTGTTAAGTTCCTTGTCCATCATACGATCAAAACGACTTACAAAAACACTGATCACCGCTTCCACTCTGCCCCCACCTAAGGTATCGTAAGTTGCCAAAGCAGAACCCATCGTATCCAAACACTTTTGTGCTTGTGCTGGTGAGAAAATAAGTGTAGCATTGACACTAATACCTTCTTGGATCAAGGTTCCCATCGCTACGTAACCTGCATCCGTTGCAGGGATTTTGATCATAACGTTAGGTTCATCAATCTCTTTAAAAAGTCTTCGTGCTTCAGCAAGTGTCCCCTCTGTGTCATTACTCAAAAATGGATCAACTTCAATACTGATATAACCATCATTACCACTATCATAGAGACCACGCAATTTTTGAGCGGCCAACTTAATATCGGCCATTGCCAAAGCTTCATACTTCTCTTTTGGAGATTTCTCTTTTAAACTTTCTAATTGCTCTTTGTAGGCACGGGATGTTGTAATTGATGATGCGAAAATAGCGGGATTACTGGTTGCTCCATTAATTACCTCTTTTTCAATCAATTGTGCAAACTCATTTTTTAAAAAATCTCTCTCAATAAAATCGAGCCAAAGTGAAAATCCTAAATCTCTATCAACCATTCTATATGCTCCTATTTGTATTTCAAAAAAATAGTACCTAACAAAGTTATATTTTATTGTGTTAATGATTAAAATAATATCTACTAAGAGCTAAAACACTACTTATTAAGAAGTCTATAATGGTGAATAATAATAATCAGATTCTAAAAAGGGTAAAAAAGAGGGAATTGCTTACGCTTAAGATAGAGAGAGCTCTCTATCTTGGGTCTAACGTCTTACAGTGGTGTTACATTTTGAGCTTGTGGGCCTTTTTGACCTTCACCAATCTCAAATGTTACTTTTTGTCCCTCATCAAGAGAAACTCTACCTGGGTTTACACGATTAACTTGTCTAAAGTGTACAAAGAGATCTTTCCCACCGTCTTCTTGTTGGATAAATCCATAACCTTTTTCATCATTGAACCATTTAACAGTTCCATTTAGCAATTCTGCCATTGTCAAAATACCTTTAAATAAAATAATACACTATAAAAGTGGAATCAAAATCGGAGAGTCTTTCGCGGGATAGTCTTACGTACACACACTAAAAGATGAACTCACACCTCATCTTCATCGCTATAATTATACCTTTTTTTCTATAAACTTTACTATGGATTAGAAATATTATTGATTTTTTTTACCTTAAGTGTTAAAATGGTAACAATAATAGTTTTAGTTATAAGTATAAGTTTTAATAAACATATATTTTGGTAATATTATTAAAATTAAAAATACCGAAGGAAAACAATACAATGAAAAAAACTTTTTTACTTTTAGCCCTTACTTCTACGCTCTCTTTTGCATCCAATGATGCAAATACAACCCAAGAACTCAATGTCACTAAAATGGGAGATAAGGCAATCCAAAAGATGATCAAAACACTCAAAGGTGCTGTTATGGGTGCGATGAAAGATGGTGGTCCAGAGAAAACAGCAGAGGTTTGTAGCACATCTGCAACCGATATTGAAAAGAGCGTAAACGATAGTTTTTCAAACATTACTATCAAAAGAACCACACGTAAACCACGAAATCCTGATAATATGGCGACTGAAGATGAAGCTAAAGTACTCACAGAGATGGCAAAAAACAATTCAAAAGAGCTTGTAACTGTTCAGCTTGGTGAGAACCATTACAAGGTCTACCACCCAATTCATATGATGAAAATGTGTGTTAAGTGCCACGGTGATGACGAATCACGTAACAAAAAAGCTGATGCTATTATCAAAGCAAAATACAAAAATGATCTATCAAATGGATACAAAGAAAATGACTTTAGAGGGGCATTTGTCGCAGATATTAACCTCAGTAAGTAATCTCTCTTTCTTAAAATGCGTGGGGTAATCCCGACGCATAGACACAACAATATTCAATATTTCAAATACTCCAAAATTTATTAATCTTTAATTCTTTTATTGCACTGTTAATACCCTTCTGCACGGTTCCCCAACATCAATCCTATTTCTGAACCTAAGCCTACACCTTCAACTTCCCAATATCTCTCTTGCGACTCGCCAGAGCAATCACAACAAAGACCATCGCTGTAAGTACATAGACCCATGTGGGTACAGGTACGGGGTCACCTGTGGCGTAGGAGTGCATACCGCTTAGATAAAAATTAACTCCAAAGTAGGTCATCAAGATAGAGGCAAAGGCAAGCGTTGAAACCACCGAGAAGATATAGAGGGTATTGAGCTTGGGGATGAGCCGAAGATGTAGTACAAAAATATAGACGATAATGGAAATCCATGCCCATGTCTCTTTGGGATCCCATCCCCAGTAGCGTCCCCAGCTCTCATTTGCCCAAACGCCACCCAAGAAGTTTCCAACCACAAGAAGAGCAAGACCAATGATAAGAGAGGCTTCATTAATGGCGGTGATTTCACGAATAGTCTCATCAATATGCCCCCGTCCTTTGCCTCTAAATATAAAGAGTAAAAGTGCCATAAACCCTAGCATCGCTCCAATTGCCAAAAAGCCATACGAACCCGTGATAATAGAGACATGAATGGTAAGCCAGTAAGATTTGAGTACAGGTACCAAATTGGTAATTTGAGGATCAATACCACTGAGGTGCGCAGTGAACATAAAGACCCCTGCCATCACTACCGTAGCACTCAAAGCCATAATCGAACGCCGAAAGAAAAATAATCCTGCAAACATCGTAGACCACGCAATATAGAGTAGAGACTCATAAGTATCACTCCACGGGGCATGACCACTAATGTACCAACGATGCCCCATCCCAAAGGAGTGCAGAGCAAATAACAAGGCAAGTATCCAAAAAAAGGCTAAATTGATTTTGGGTGATGACCATGCTTTGTTAAATACAGTGATAAACGAAACAATAAAGATAATCAAGCCTATCAAGATATACGCCAAAGTAAGCTTGGGGAAGATGGAGAGTTTGTTAAAGAGTATCTCATTATCAATCCTACTTTGAGAGGGGATGATTTCCTTACCGTGTTCTCTTTGGTATGAGGCTATCTCTTCAATTGCCTTGTTGGCTTGTTCAAAGTTGCCTTTGGAGATATTGCTCAATAGCCCTTGCACCATAGCCGAGACTTCTACTTGTGCTTTTCCGTGAAAATGCTCCATCGCCTCCATAGGGGTAAACCACTTGCTTCGATCGTGATTGTGTCCATCCTCCATCATCGGAAAGATTTTAAAAAACTTACCATAATAGACCATATAAGCAATATTGAGGCGTTCATCGACTTTGAGCAGGTCTTTTTCATAAGTGCCTCGTTTGTTGGGGTTGATCTGGTTGGCTTTTTCCACTTCAGCTTTGAGCCTATAGCCCTGCTGGGTCAAAAGCTCAGAAAATGCTACGTATTTACGCGTAAGCTCAACCCCTAGAAACTTTTTGAGTTTGGGGGTTTTGAGCTTGATCATCTGTACATTTTGCCAAATATCAGGGCGTGTGAGCATGCCCAAAATCACCTGATTGGCATTTAGCCCTCTAAAGCTACTTTTGCCAGAGAGCTTATTGAGTATTTCGGTGTTGAGAGAATCAAGGGGTTTCATCCGTCCCATAGGGGATTGGGTGATGAGTGTTCCAAACTTTTGGCTACTTTGCAATGAAGCTTTGGTATAGCTTTGAAAATACTCTGTTTCATTGGCTTGAAGCGGAGCATTAAGTAGAGCCAATACCACAAAAACCACCGCAACGCTGTTGAACTGCTTGATGTAGCGTATCAGCTTGGCAAAACGTGATTTTTTATCAAACATATTAAGTAGCAGTCCAAGTGTCAATAAAAAATACCCCAAGTAGGTTGGCCATTTGCCAGGGTCATTATTGACAGAGAGTACCGTTCCTTTTTCATCTTGGTCATACGAGCTTTGGAAAAACTGATAATTTCCATATTTTAGAGTGTGGTTCATAAATATCCTATACTCAAACTCTTTGTTGTTGGCTTTATCCATCAAGGTCACTTCACTAGCATACGAGGAGGGGGACTTGCTTCCTGGGTAGCGGTCAAGCTGAAAATCACGAAGTTTAATAGCAAAAGGGAGTTTCATAGGTTTGGAGCCATAGACAATACTCACCTTACTCTGCCCAAAATTCTCACTTTGTGCATAACCACTCATACCCCGTTTGCCTACCAATTTATAGAGTTTGGTTGCACCATCAAGAGATACATTGGCTTTGAGTATGCCCATCTCATCGTTGCCTTTTTTGGCATATTTATAATCACTGTAGATTACATCCAAAGTTTTATTGGCAAAAGGGATAGTGTAGCTAAAGTCATTGCCCAAGGCACTGAGATCAAACTGGTACTCTTGATAGTAAGTCTGCCCTTGATGTTCTATAGTGATTTGCAAAAAAGGTTCAAGCGAGACCATACGATCTTCTACTTTGCCCTCACGAATATGCATAATGCCCTCAAACCCTGCATAACGGGTGAGAATCGCCCCAATGAGCATCACCACAAAAGAGAAGTGAAAAATAAAACGACCTCTATTTCTCCACATTTTAAGCTTAAAAATAACGCCAATGAGATTAATGGTCGTTAGTCCAAGGACTATCTCATACCATAGGTGATTGTAAACCACCACTCTAGCAGTGGAAGTACCGTAGTCGTTTTCAATAAAAGTAGCCACAGAAGCCCCCACACCTAGTAGTATCAGTAACACAAGCATTGTCCAATAAGAGAAGAGTATTTTGCTAACTTTGGAGGGTAGAGAGGGTTTCATGCTAGTCCTTATAGATGTTTATTTTTGATAACTTAGAATAATTTTGCAAGGATTTTTATCCATCTGCAAATATTGAACCGAGATGATGGCATTAGCACCCATGCCTTCTTGTTTCAAAAACTTTTGAAGCCTTTGATTAATGGCAGACTCTGTGTTGTTGGCATCGAGAATCTTGACAACTATTTGGGTGAGTTTGCTAGTATCGTTACTACTGCTGTATTTGAAATTATCACTCTCATAGGGGTTAAACTCTTTGGCATTGACTTTGTAGTTAAAGAGATTGCCATACGTCGTACCACTCTCATTTTCAAGCAGTTTGGAGATGGTCTTATTGACCTTGTCATTCCACTGCCCATCATGAAACTCAAAAAGTGATTTGACCTCATACTCATTATCAATGATGATAAGGGCATGTTCTTTGACTTCACGGGGGATAAGGTTCTCATTATCCACAATTTTGGTTTCATTAATAAGCTTTTTAAGCGTAGCAATGTCATTTTTTTCCAACAATTGATTCACCTTGGAAAAGCCAAAAAGCCCACTTGAAAGCATTACAGAGGCAAAAATTGCCCCAAATATTTTGTTTTTTACCATGCTATTTTTTTGCAGTGGTTGTGGTAGAGATAAGCTTATCGGATGAGATCATCAAATAAACATTGGCAGGTTTTGGCTCTTTTTGTTTGGTCATAATAGGCTGATCGGAGCTTAGCTTAATAGAGAGATAAGGGTTAAATTTGACCTCTTTTTTAGACTCAACTTTTTTACTTGTATTAGTATCCATCCCTTTTTGTACAAAATCAGCCAGACTTTTTGCTTTTGGCGTCTCTTTTTTGAGTGATTTTTTCCATGTTTTGAGATCCTCTTCGGTTAGTTTTTCACCTTTATCATCGTATATCCAATAGATCATCTTATCGTGTGCCATAGCAGTAGGCTCATCATGGTCATGAATCAGATCACTAATAAGTGATTTGACAGCGACCTGCTCTATTTTATTGTAACGTTTATTGATGGCTAAGACTCTGTTATTTTTAGAGTTATAAGCAATGAGTAGATCATCACTTGCCAAAAACTTACCCACATTGGGATTATCACTTTTAAGCCCTTTTTTATCCATGATCTTCATCTGATCACCACTCAACACTTTACCGATAATATAACCATCAAGCCCTTTGTTGATCTTTTCAACATCTTCAAAAACACCCGCTTGGAGGCTCATCCCTAAGAGTAACAATCCACTTACCATTAACTTTTTCATATCTATTCCTTTATGTTTTGTTGTGATATACAGTGCTAAATCTTAAACTTTTGTATATTTTTCACTTCGTAGAGTGGGTGTCAAACCACCACAAAAGCTATCAAAATGGTGAGATGTACCCACGCTACGAAAGTCTTTAAAGACTTAGCACTGCATACTTCATTACTATACCAAAGGGCAGATGCCCTTTAGCTTATAAACATTACTGTTTATATCGTGCTTTGTTTTCCTCTTCGATCATTTTCAAAGTGGCAGGATTTCCACCTGTTTTGTACCATTCGTGTTCTGGTTTATCAAGCAAATCAGAGATAAGTTTTTTATACTTATCTTCCATTCCTGCTTTTTTAGCCAATTTCAACACTTTTGGTAAGAACTTGGAGTAGAAGTGTCGAGATACTTCATACATACCATGCCAGTGAGTATAGTCAGGTGCTTGCATTGCAGCTCCATGTCTTGCTCGTCTACCTTCATGATGCCAAATTTCAAACCAAATATAACCAATGTCATCTTGTTGGAATCCAGATTTTTTCCAAATACCATCTTTTTTCATCTCTTTTACAAGAGCAACACCTGGTTTTGCAAATTTGTCGTTATAGGTTACAACCAATGAATCAAACTGCTTGTAGAAATTATCAACATGGTGATCTGAGTGACACGATGAACAAACTTCTTTCATCCCTTTACGTCGTTGTTCCCAAGAGATTACCTTTTTGACTTTTTTCTGCTTCATTACTTTTTTGAGTTTATCACCCTCTCGGATATAATCTTTGAATGTCTGCATAGAACCTACCGCTGGAGCTTTATCACCAGGGATATCTTGTACTGTACCATCTTCAAATATTACGCGATTGAGTTTAACAGAAACAGGAGGTCTAAGTGTCCATGAGAGTCTATCACCCACATTGTGTGTGCCTTTGACAATTGAACCATTTGACTTCTTGTATCCACCCATATGACAAGTTGAACAAGTAGGTGCCGCTTTATAGTCTTTTCCTAAAATCCATGAACCTTGTTTATGAATATTCATACCACCTGGTACATCTCCTTTTGGAGCTGCGTAATAAGCAATACCATGTTTAGACTCTTCATATACCTCTTTTTGAGGATGATCAGGACCTAAGTGACACTTACCACAGTTTTCAGGCTGTCTAGCTCTACTAGAACTAAAGTCATGTCGTGAGTGACAAGCGTTACACGATCCTCTTGTACCATCATGGTTGATGCGTCCAATACCAGAGTTTGGCCACGTCATCCAATCCATTACAGGAGCACCTGCTTCATTACGAATCAAATTACCATCTTTATCTTTTTGGGGTTTGATAACCGAACCGTGGCACTGCCAACAACCATTGACAGCATCTGCTTTGGTATCAGGGAAAGATGCAATGACCTCTGCAAGCATGTTATCCAGTGATGCCATAATCTGACCTGCTGTTGCATGGTGAGAGTTTGTCATCTCTTTTACTTCTCGCTCGTGACACTGTTTACAATCATTTGGGGTCTGTATCGTTTTGATAAATGCACCCTCATGCTCATACCCTAGTGAATCATCTTTACTCGACGCGTGACATGTATAACAACCCACACCTGCTACCGAGTGTGCTGAATTTTCATAATGATCTACAAGCGAACGATTCTCTTTCATGTGACAGGTGACACATTTTTCATTCTTGTCTTTGACACTTTCGCTATTTACTCTAGCTGAGTCCTTCGTTGTCGCATGAAGTGTTGTTCCTAAACCAATAACTACCATAGTAGCTATAAACAATTTGCTTAATCTCATGAGATTCCTCCTTTTTAAAATTCCGACCAACCTACCACTAATAAACCTCTTTTAGTGCAGGGGTTCTTTATCGCATTCACTCTCCCAAAGTGGGAATATCTTGCTTAGCAACCACAGGGTTACAATAGGGGCAACAAGCATAATAACAGTCATCAATATCCCCTCTTTTTCAAACATCATCGGATGATAGGTAGCAAAACCTCGTTCACTCTTTGCCATAATCTGCCCACCAATGACGACATTCCATCGCATAAAAAGCACTTGAGCCAAAAGCATAACTGAGACGATAGGAGCAACTACCATCAGTGTCGCACGACTCACCTTTTTGAGTGATAAGTACGCCAAAACAAAAAATGGTATGATGGAGAGGATTTGTACCTGCATTGTCCAAAATGACCAATGCAGTGGTCCACTAAGAGCATGGCTAATGTGTTGCCATCCTGTTGTCCCACCATAAGCATGAACCGCAATCTCAATCATCTCAAAGAGAAAGTCAAGGATAAAGAATGTCCATAGAAGTTTGACCAGTGTTTTAATTGTATTGGTATCAATCTCATGAAGTTTACCCGTAATCTTTTTGATCACAATATAAAAGAGAATAATCCCTGCAATCCCCGAAACTGAGGCGGAGAGCAAGAAGATAATAGGCATTAGAGGCGTAAACCACCAATGCACACTCTTAACCGCTCCAAAGATAAATCCAACATACCCATGCAACATAGAAGCTAATGGAATACCAATGGCCGCGAGTATAAAGGCGACTTTATGATCAAACTTTCTTCCTTCAACTGACTTATCGTTTGTCCAAAGAGTCAGTACATTGTAGATACCTTTTTTGATACCCGATGCCTTCTCTTTGAGTAAGACCAGCTCATACCTATAGATAATCAGTATCTCAAAAATTAGCAAAATGGAGTACGCCATATAGATATACCCAAAGCCTGACATCATCGAAGGTCCAGAGAAATTGGGGGTAAAAAGCATATTTAAAGCTCTCTCAGGATGCCCCAGGTGCGTAAGCAGTGGAGCGGTGACAAAGAGTAGCCAGGAGAGAGCAAAAATCAGTGCAAACTTGGCAATGGGCATCAAGGCTTCTACCTTAAATACATGAGCAAGAGCGGAAACAATAAACGCTCCTGCAACCACACCCGTAATATAGGGGTATATAACAATCATCAATGTCCAATGTGCATGCGCATCATTGGGAAAAACATAATTTAATGCTTCACTCATCATTCCAGCATCCATTAGACTACCTCCTCATGTAAATCCACATAGTAGAGTTGTGGCTCATTTCCTAAATCTTTTTTGAGTACTTTCAAACGTGTTTTAGAGGTGTAGATTTTAGCTACTTCGCTTGTCTTGTCGTTAAGATCACCAAACTTTCTTGCTCCCGTAGGACAGGCATTAACACAAGCAGGCAATTTACCCTTACGCACACGGTGATAGCACCATGTACACTTATCAGCTACTTTGGTCTGCTCGTTGATAAATCGCACACCATAGGGGCAAGCCTGCACACAGTATCCACAAGATACACAGTGTTCGTTATCGACTACCACAAAACCATCAGGCGTGGTAAAGGTAGCGGCCACAGGGCAAACCTGTGTACAGCTAGGCTCAGCACACATATTGCACAGTTTGGGTACAAAAAATGCCTCTTTGACCTCTTCGATGGTATCATGTATTGGGGTATTACTGTAGCCTTTTTCGCCACCATGTGGGGCATCGACATAGACTTTGTTCATCATATCAATCACATAACGCTCTACCCATGTACGGTATTGACCCTCAGGGACATCGTTCTCTTTTCGATCAGCCACACAGCAGTTACCACAGCCTATACAGCTTGTGACATCGACCATAAAGCAGTA
>Ga0193954_1001064_pt1 | contig 14499 bp, 9 predicted proteins | sample BB_5_MG_FD_140340 | JGI IMG/M metagenome (GOLD analysis project Ga0193954, IMG submission 140340) | Microbial mat bacterial communities from the Broadkill River, Lewes, Delaware, United States - BB_5_MG | ecosystem: Environmental > Aquatic > Freshwater > River > Microbial mats | place: USA...
GAGAGAATCAAAAAATCATCTCCTTCTACTCTAAAAATTGCTCCATTACTGTAGGTATGTTTAAGAAACTTGGCATAATCAATCAAAAGCTTATCTCCTTCTTGCCATGAGTGCTTGAGGTTGAAGGTATGGAAGTTTCTAAGCGATACTTTATACAAAAAGGTTTGATTCTCTTTGTAGCTGTTATTGATTAAAATAGGTAGGTACTCCACTGTAAAGAGTTCGGTGAGTCTATCTTTGTAGTAATAGGCGTATCGGCTCTCTTCAAGAACACTTTGAGGGAGTTGGTCTTGATATCTTGTGATGGAGACATCTTTGAGTGCGATGAGTGAAGCCTCTACTACTTCAGGATGAAACTGGATTTTACTAAGGGATTGGATCTCTGTGAGTGCTTGGGCAACACTTTTTTTGCGTTTGTAGATTCGATTGGTTGTCATCGCATCAAAGGCATCTGCTAAGATCAATATACGGGCAAGTTGGGGGATCTCATTACCTTTAAGGTTTTGAGGATAGCCTTTGCCATCGTAGCGTTCGTGATGGTATTTGACAATTTGGGCGATCTCTTGGTAATCTCCTATTTTGGCAAGCAGTTCGTAGCCATTGAGCAGATGGAGCTTGATGATCTCATACTCGTCACTATTAAGCTCTCCTGGTTTGAGTAGTACGGTATCGGGGGTGGTGACTTTGCCAATGTCATGCAGGTGTGCAGCGGTAGAGAGTTGTTGAATCTCCTTGGGGCTATGTCCTAGCTCTTGGGCAATGAGTTCACAGTAGTGTGCTACACGTTGGGTATGACCTGCGGTATAGGTATCGCGTTTGTCAATAAGATCCACAAGGGCTAAAATCATATCTTTTTGATTTTGCAGTTTATTGGCTTCAAGCTCTAAAAGGCGTTTGTGTTTGCTAATGTCCTTAAAAAGTACCACTACGCCTACAACATTGTTATTGTGTATAATGGGCGTAGCCACCAATGAGACAGGCAAGGAACTGCTATCTTTTTTGACAAGAATATCATCATCAATGCTAATGATCTCTCCATTTTGTAAGGCAGCATGAATTTCGCAGTTTTCACCTCTTCTAAGGTTGCCCTCATTGTCACGGTAATGAGCAATGGGATGGATAGCTTTGCCTAGTAGTTCTTCTTTTTGGTAGCCAAGCATTTTAAGTCCTGAATCATTGATGAAAGTTACTTTTTGGGCTTGGTTTAACACATAGAGTCCATCTCCCACACTTTGGGCAATTTCATAAAAGCGTTGCATACTCTCTTGTGCCAAATCCCTTTGAGAGAAAATATCCAAATAGAGTCCAATACGATTGATCAATAGATGATCATCCAAAGGTTTGGTAAGGTAATCAATGGCTCCCAATGCAAAACCTTTACTAATAAACTCCTCTTTTTTAAAGACAGCAGTGATAAAGATAATAGGGATATTCTTAGTACGGTTGTTGGCTTTGAGTAGTCGTGCTACTTCATATCCATCCATTTGAGGCATTTGAATATCGAGTAAAATAAGCTCAACGTATTCATAGAGTAAAATATCGAGTGCTTCTTTTCCTGAGTTTGCTGTAAGTATCTCTATCTCATTGATATGTGAGAGGATACTTTGGTAGGTAAAGAGGTTACTTTGCACATCATCCACACACAAAATTTTTCGTTTCATCGTGATACTACCTTATTTTTGCCTGTATTTTTGGCTTCATACATCGCTTCATCAACGCGTTGTGTCATGCTCTCTATCGTATCCCCTCTTTGATAACTTGTCACCCCAAAACTACTCGTAATGTTGCCTATCTCTTCAAAATCCATTGTTTCAATGTGTAGACGCAGGTTTTGGGCTAAATTGATGGCACTGTTGAGTGCGGTGGAGGGAGTGACAATGATAAACTCTTCTCCACCCCAACGTGCAAAAAAGTCACTTTTGCGTATCTTTTTTTGGATGCCTGTGGTGATCTTTTTAAGAACATGATCTCCTTGTAGATGTCCATAGGTATCGTTGACACGTTTGAAGTTATCAATATCAAAAAGGATAAGAGAGAGAGGGTTTTGATAGCGTTGCACAATCTCTAGCTCATAAGCGATAAATTCATTGAGCTTTTCTCGGTTGTACAATCCTGTGAGGGAATCATGAAAAGCCTTATTGGCAAGTTCTTGACTCTGTGTGACCAAGTTAGTTACATCATTAAAGGTGACAATATAGTGCTTTTCATTCTCTATTTTGGTCACTTTGAGCATAAAAGCATACTCTTGCCCATCAAGTACTTTGGTCATGGAGATAATGAAATCTCTATTATTTGTATGATTACGAAGATACTCTAGCCACTGTGTTTTAAGTGTTTGGCTATCTTGGTTGCTTTGGAAATGGTGTGTAATATCAGGAATCTTGGCATGTAGTTCGTGTTTGTCAATGAGGTGAAAAAATTTTAAAAAGGCTTTGTTGGCTCGAAAGACACGTTTGCCATCGGTCGTAATAATCATATTGTCTTGTTGGTCTAAAATTAGCTCTAAAAGTTTTTGTTTATTTTCCAAGGCACTGTGGGCTTCTTTGAGTTGCAGTTGCAGTTTGACCCGTTCTTGTAGCTCATATGAGCGATAAGGTTTGACAATATAATCAACCCCACCTTTTTGATACGCTTCTTTAATGCTCTCCTCATCGGTTTTGGCGGTGACAAAGATAATGGGAATATCTTGAGTCATCGGTGTACTTTTGATCATGGAGGCGACTTCAAATCCATCCATCTCAGGCATCATAATATCAAGGAGTATCAAATCAATCTTCTCTTTGAGCAAGACCTCAAATGCCTTTTGTCCTGATGATGCAGTATGGAGGATATACTCACTCTCTTTGGCTAAAATATTGCTTAGTACAAAGAGATTGTTCTCCACATCATCAACGCATAATATATGTTTTATCATGATTGAACCTTTTGATATATTCTATTTTCGATACTGTAGGGTTTGAACTTTTTAGAAAAGTTGGGATGCATGGATTCGCTTTCACCAAGTAGCAAAAACCCCTCTTCATAGAGTGAATCATAGAAAAGTTGCAGTACACTCTCTTGGAGAGGAGGAGTAAAGTAGATGAGGACATTTTTACACGAAATAATGTCAAACTGATTAAACGATCCATCGGTGACAAGATTGTGTGTAAAAAAAAGGACATTTTGTTTGAGGTACTTTTTGATCTCATAATAGGCTTGATTGCTTATATTATAGTCTAAAATACTCCCATGCTTTAGTCCTATTTTACTGTTTTCTATGGATTTTTCAATACTCTCCTTAGAATAGAGTGCATTTTTAGCTTCATGGATCACAAGTGGGTTAAAGTCAGTGGCATAGATCAAAGAGTGTTGGTAGATACCAAGATTATCAAGAAGCATCGCAATGGAGTAGGGTTCTTCACCTGTTGAACTCCCTGCAACCCAAATTTTGAGATGAGATGGTTGTAATTGTAACTCTATAAGCTCTCGCATGGCACGATAGAGTGTAGGTTTTCTAAAAAATTGTGTGACATTAATAGAGATACTCAGCAACAACTCATCAAAGAGAGATTTACGCGTTAGTACCTCTTTGATAAGAATAGGCAAGGAGGAGATGCCCATTTTGATCATGAGACTCTCGGTTCGACGCATAACACTTTGAGGGTCATACTTCGTAAAGTCATATCCATAGACATCATTAAGCTCTTTTAAAAACTGTTTTATCAGGCTCTCCCTATCTACGACAGTTTGCAATAAGGTATTGAAAAAGGAGCGAATTTCATTGATTGTAAAGAGATAGTTATACTCATTGGTCGCCATAGCATTGAGGATCATATCTTTGGCTTCACACTCTTTAGGATCACTTAGAATTACACTTGCACCACTTTGGCGTAGTGTGTGCAAGGCATCACTGCCATCATTGCCATAACCACAGGTCAAAACGGTAATGTTTTGAGAACCATACGCTTTGGCAATGGAGTCAAAAAGAATACTTAAAGAGGGTCTAGCGTAATTGACTTTTTCAGAGTCATCCAAAAGGATGCTATCATCTTGGATACGCATATGCAGTGCAGGAGGAGCGATGTAGATTTTGCCACTTTGGATCTTTTCGCCATTTTTGGGATAGAGGACTTGGTATTTGGTTTTCTCTTGGAGTATTTTATCAAGCAGGTGTTTGGCATCCTCTTTGATATGCTGGATAAGAAAAATAGTAATATTGGCAAAAGGGATATGTTGTACAATCTCGACAATTTTTTCCAAGCTATCGGCACTGCCTCCAATGGTAATGCTTTTAAGTGGGGTATACTCTATGGTATGGTTGTGGGCTTTGATGTTTTTTTGTGGGAGTATTGAGTTGCGAAAGCCCAGAGCATTTAGGTATTTTGAGAGTCTTTGATGGCTTACATACAGTACAAGATGTTTAGGCTCTTGGTATCGGTAGTGATAGAGTACTTCTACAAGTGCCTTGGGGATAGATTTAAGGTTTACAAACGTGATTTCATAGTGTTGTACTCCATGCTCCATCGCCCCCTTGAACCCTTCGATTTCAGTGCTAGAGATGCTGTCTTTGCATATCAAATACCTCCAGACTCCTTTGGAAAAGACCTTTAGACTCATGATCTTGATAACCACGCTTTAACCATCATCAGCAGGGCATCTTGCTCAATGGGTTTGGCAATATAGTCATTGGCTCCTGCATCGATACACTTGGCTTTATCCTCTTTCATTGCTTTGGCAGTCACAGCGATAATAGGCAACTGTGCAAAAGCATCATTTTTACGAATCTCCTCTATGGCGGTGTAGCCATCCATGGTGGGCATCATAATATCCATCAAGACCAAATCGACCTTTTTCTTGGCTAAGACATCCAGTGCCTCTTGCCCATTGAGTGCATGGAGGGTTTGTGCTCCTGCGTGTTGCAAGAGTGCAGAGAGTGAAAATATATTGCGAGAATCGTCATCGGTGATAAGGATCACTTTATCGTTAAAGAGACTTTCCCCTGAGCTTGAAGGGGAGGGTTCTTTATAGCTTGCATCTATGGCTTCATTGATAAAGCTTTGTGAAAACTCCTCATTGGCTTGTGGGGTATGGGGATGTTCTATGGGGTGAGGGGTTTGCATATCGCCTTGTATTAATGGAAGGTGAATTGCAAAACAACTCCCCTCACCCTCTTGGCTATCTACATGAATATCTCCTCCCATAAGTTGGGTAAACTTTTTACTAATAGAGAGTCCTAATCCTGTCCCTCCATAGTTTCGGCTAATGGAGCCATCGACTTGTTTAAATGCATCAAAAATAAGATCTTTTTTATCGTTTGCAATGCCAATACCTGTATCATGTACACGAATAATCAAAGGCAAACTATGATTGCTATCATGGCTAATCTCAAGACGAACATGCCCACTTTGTGTAAACTTAAAGGCATTAGAGAGGAGGTTTTTGATGATTTGCATCAACTTAATACGATCAATTTTGATCACATTTTTATAGTGATCTTCAAGAATGAGTTTGACTCCTTTTTGGTTAGCAATCGGAGAGAAAAGATCATGGGCTTGTGAGAGTATCTCACTAGTAGCAAGGTCATCGTAGCTAAGCTCCATCTTACCTGATTCAATCTTGGAGAGGTCTAAAATATCGTTGATGAGTAGGAGTAGGTCTTGTCCTGCTTGATGGATCACTCGGGCTTTTTTACTATCCTCTTGGTTTAAGTTACTATCTTTTACCTCACTGAGCATCTTTGAGAGTAAGATAATGGAGTTGAGTGGGGTACGCAACTCATGGCTCATATTGGCCAAGAACTCTGATTTGTATTGGCTTGATTGCTCCAGCTCTTGTGCACGGGTATCTAACTCTTTTTTAGTATTTTCAAGCATGGTGTTTTTTTGTTTGAGGTCTTGGGCTTGTTGTTCGAGTTGTTGTTGTTGCTCTTCCATCTGCACATTAGATTGTTGCAACTCCTCACTTTTGACTTGTAACTCTTCATAGGCACGTTGAGAGTCTTCCAGTAGCTCTTTGATCTGCATATTTTGTGTAACATTAAAGAAGTAGGCACTTGAGACTTTGGCAGATTTATTCATAAATTCTTTATCTTTTGGACTAAAGTATTCAAACGATGCTACCTCAGCAACCCCCATTAGCGAGCCTTCGTAGATAATAGGAAAGGTATAGGTGTTGAGTGGTGCTTGATTGACAATGCCACTCTCAACAGTATAGTCACGCTTTTGAATGTTTTTGAGCAGTATGGGTTGTTCTTCAAGGGCAACTTGCCCAATAATACCCTCCCCTTTCTTAAAGTGTGTTGCCAAACCATCACGGTCGATAAAAGCATAAGAGGATTTGAGATACAACTCCTCTTTGGCATGGTCATAGAGGTAGACAACACCCGAAGTGCCATGAATATGTTTGACGATATTGGTAATGGTCTCATCGCCTAGGTGTTTGACATCTTCCACGCCTGAGAGGGTATTGGCAAGCTGATTAAGTCCATCTTTGAGCCAATTGTCTTCTTGGTTGTGAAGATGGTTATCATTGAGTGTTTGTGTCATTTTTTGTAAGGCATATCCCAGCTTATCTTCATCACTTTTAGGAGTGATACTTTGGGTATAATCCCCATTAGCAATAGCATAGGCTTGGTTGAGTACTTGTTGTAGGGTTTGGGTCATGGTATCAATGGCAATGCCTAGACGGTCTTCTTGACTTACGGGTTTAAAGCTGACATTGTAGTTGCCTACAGAAATGGACTCAGCAATTTTGGTAATTTGTTCAGAGTAGTCAATAAGAGCATTGAGTGCATGGGCTAAGGTGTCTTTTTCACTGTTGACACTAATATAAGTATTGATGTCTCCTTTGGCGAGTTTTTGAGCAATTTTAGAAGTCTCATCAAGTCGATTGGTCATTCCGTTGATGGAGAGAGCCAACATATCTTTGGAGGAGTTGGGTGTGAGTCGTTGAGTAAAGTCTCCAAAGAGTACATTGTTGGCTTGGGTGATGGTCGATTCGATATTTTCGACAAGCTTTTGCGAAGAGTTGATGAGGTCATTGATCTCATCATTGGCATCATACGCAATATGGGTGAGTTTGACTTCTCCCTTTGCCAATAAAATCATCTGTTGGGTGACTTGACTGAGAGGGTCTAAGAGGTTACTAATAATGGTGCGTATGACATAAAATAAGAGCAAAAGAGTCGCGGTTAAGATAAGGAAAAATATCATCTTAAAGCTATTGAGTGGAGCAAAGACCTCTTTTTTCTTCACTTCACTGATAATGACCCAAAACTCCTTGTGATCTTTTTGGTTGGGATAGACTTTTACAAAACTGTAGAGTTGTCCTTTGGAGAGATACCGACCATGATCGTGTTGCATAATGTATGCGTAGAGTTTGGGATTGTCTTTATCCAATCGCTCACCGTGTTTTAGCTGTTTTCCCCAGAGCTTTTGTCTATCTTCATGGGCGAGGTAATAACCCTGACTATCAACCATATAACGTTTTTTATAAATACCATCATCACTAGGTGTGGATAAGCTACTAAGAAAGTTTTTGGCATAGGCGTTGATAACGGCTACTCCTCTTGCTTGTTCATTTTTATCGTATATGGTTGCACTAAAGTGAACAATGGGAACATAGGGGTAGATAATTTTACCAAACTCTGAGTTTAGCTCCATTTGTGATATGTGAATCTCTCCTATTCGTAGCTTGGTTGCAGCTTGAAAATAGTTCTCCTTGGATCGGTCTTGCATTTTATTGTCTGATTGGATGAGACTTTGTTGGGTCTTTTGATCAAAATAGACATTAATACGCTCCTTTCCATCAAGATCAAGCACTCTGAGTTTATAATAGAAGTTTTTAAGGTTAATTAGTGAAGCAAAAGTATCTTTGGTTACTTTGTCCCATCGTGCAATTTTTTCGACAACTCCGACACTTTGCCAGTTGAGCAGTTTTTGCATGGCATAAAAATTGGCAATAAAGTTGGCATCTTGTTTGATAAGGGAGATTTGATCCTCAATGGATTGTGCCATATTGTTAATATCATTCTCTTCACTTTTTTGAATTTTTTGCGTATAGAGATCCCGTGCTTCAAGGTAGCCATACGAACCCGTAGCAAAGATAGCAATAAGTACAATAAAAATAATGCTTGTCATCAGTTTGCTCTGAAGAGATATACGTTGATATTTCATTTTCATCTCCTTATCTTTTGTAGGTTAATAGATTAATTTGTTTGGATTTTTTAAGAAGCCATCGCATCATTTGTGTGACATCAGCAGGAGTTTTGTTGTGGTATCTTTTGGCTCCCCTTGTGATGGTATGATGTAGTCCAATATAGGCTTTGAAGAGCTGCAACTCTGCTAAAATGATTTGTGTAATCTCAAAAACATCACTTGGATTGATCTTTTTGCGTCTAAAGGCGTAGAAATCGACACTTTGTAGCCCCACACTCAACTCTAGTTTACGAATACTCTCAAGTAACTCCAAAGCCACATGGTAGCTTTGAGTAGGTGTATCTTTTTGATTTTTGATAGGAGGGGTTGTTGGGTTAGTGATTTTGAGTCTATTGAGTATCGCATCAAAATCCTCATAGATACGTATCACTTCTGCAAAGACATGGGATGGGGTAAACTCTTTACCATTGATAATATCCAATTCCCGACTTAAAAGGTTGAGTGCGTTATAGACATCTGAGGGAGTTTTGTTACTATATTCTGCTTGGGTTTCAATTTTTTTAGTAATACCAAAACGCAGTTTGAGTATTCTTACTTCTTGTAAGAGTCGCAAAACTTGTTCATAGGTAAAGGTAGGATCAAGTTCAAGTGTGGGTTCCATATTGACAGGCTCAATAATAGGCAGATTATATTTTTCTCTTAGAATGTTGATTTTTACAAATATTTCATATGTTCGTTGCCATGCGTGCCTAGGGAGTAGCTTAGTTTTGATATCAACATATGTCGGCATGGCTTTTTTGTTGAAATGTTCTTTGATAAGATTAATCTCTTCATGCAGATTTGTAACCTCTTTGTAGACCTTGGAAGGCGTGATACTTTGTTCAAAACGGTTTTCTCCACTTAGGTAAATCACCGATACCAATATAGACAGACTGATGCGTAAAAACATGACCATTCCTTAATATTCTTAATAAAAAGTTTAATAAATGAGAGATTTTGCAAAAGATTTATTCAAAGACCGTATTTAATAAACCCATTTTATAGCGAGTATGAGAAACATTTGTAGAGACTCGTAAAGGTATTATAACATATTTTTATCAAAGCACTCTACTCATTGGATAGATTTTTCCATTTTGAGGTTTGATGTCCAACTCTCCCACAAAACCCTCTTTACTTAGCTCTCTAGCTAAGATCTTGATAAAAAAGCCATGAGAGAGAATCAAGATATTTTGATGAGGTGACTTTTGAAGCATGGTCACAACGTCTTTAGCTCGTGTATGTGTATCGTCTCTCCCCTCTTTTTGAGCAAGGTTAAAGAGCCACAACAAGCGTCCTAAGGTGAGCCAAATGTTTTTTGATAGCTTCCATTTGGATTGCCAAAAGAGTTTGGGTTCAACTTCATGGAGCTTAGATTCAATAGTATACGCTATATCCAAATGCTTGGCACTGCAAATGGCACGATTTTGAGGTGAGACCAAACAAGTATCAAAAGAGGGCAACTCAATATTAAGGTATTCAAGTTCCATCTTATCATAAGCATCGACCCATTGATCAAACTCTTTTCCAGTAAGCCATGCTTTTTGTCTATCTTTGACTCTAAAGTGTCGCAGTAGATAGATGTTTTTTGCCATTTCTACAACCTTATATAAGTTTATGCAGTATTTTTATCAAAAACTTATAGGAGAGTGATGGGTCAGCAATTTGATTGAGTGTACCTGTGAGATAAATATCTTTTTTGGGGCAATAGTAGGCAAATGCTCCTGAGAGACCCGAATGTCCTAGTAGTTGAGGAATAGGTTTAAAGGGTGAGAAGAACCAAGGGAGTTTAAAACTCATAATGCCCAGACCATACTGCAAAGGGAAAAAGATTTTATTCCACTCGTGCATCTTGCCTAGATACTCTTTTGCAAATAACTCTCCGTCAAAAAATGCTTTTACAAATATCATCGACTCCTCAGCAGTCGATACAACTCCCCCATCTGCACCAAATGAACACATCGCTTTGGAGATATTAAGGGTGTCACTTTTGTACTGCATGGGTGCAGGTCTTGTATCATCACAGTCGTTGTAGAGATAAGTTTTTTGTAGTTGCAGTGGCTCTAAAATATAGTGTATCAATGCTTTTTTATAGCTCATATTGCTAACTTCTTCAATTATTTTGCCAAGGAGTTGAAAATTGGTATCAGAGTAGTAGGCTTTGTTCTTTTGAGCAGGTGGAAAGTGTGGGGTTAGTTCTTTTGAAAGTGCGATGGCTTCTTCAAAACTCCATTGTTGATCTTGACCTTTTAGTAACGCATCTTCAAGACTCTCTCCTTGTCTGTTTTTTTGTTGGAAATAATCAGGTAATCCTGATGTGTGTGCAAGAGCGTGTTGTATCGTAAGTTGATGTGAATATTCTATCCCTTTATAGATATGCAAACCACACATAATGTCTTGGGAAAGAAAGTTAGAGATAGGTGTATCTAAATGCAGTTTGTTTTGGCTAATGAGTTTGAAGATAATAGCAGTGGTATAGAGTTTAGTAGTACTAGCGATAAAGTATTGGCTTTGTGTGCTGAGGTTACCCGAAGAGCCTACCCAACGTTCATTTTTGGACTCAATGGCTAAAATGACTCCAAATATCTTTTTGTTATCTACGACACTGTCCAATATTTTTTGCATTGTAAACTCCTTTAAAAGAATTGTACTTAAATTTACTTTTTGGGTATCTTATTCTTTGTGCTATAATCACAGCATGAAAAACCTACCCATACACGAAGTCCTACCCCAGATCCAAGCCACTGCCAAAGATCATCTTACCTTTATACTCCAAGCACCTCCAGGAGCAGGTAAAAGTACGGTTGTACCTCTAGCATTTTTAAATGCCCCGTGGCTTGAAGATAAAATCATTATTATGTTAGAGCCTCGTAGGGTCGCAGCACGAATGGTAGCCTCACAGATGGCGAAGCTCTTGGGTGAAAAGGTAGGAGCGAGGGTAGGGTATCAGATCAAGATGGAGCGTTGCCAATCGGCTAAGACAAAAATCCTTGTCGTCACCGAAGCGATATTGGTGCGAATGCTTCAAAGCGATCAATCACTCGAAAATGTAGCGATGGTGATCTTTGATGAGTTTCATGAGCGAAGTATTCATACCGATCTCTCTTTAGCTCTCTCATTGCAGGTACAAGAGCTACTACGAGAGGATCTCAAAATCCTTATCATGTCGGCAACGCTTAATTCAAAAGAGTTAATCAACCTCTTGGGTGATGTGCCTGTAGTTAGCTCCCAAGGGCGAATCTTTGAAGTTGAAAATATCTACCTGCCCAAAAGCATACCCCATCCCAACTACAAAACACTTACCAAGTTATTAAGCGACAATGTATTAGCTTCCATCAAAAATGATGAAGGTGATATTTTGGTTTTTTTAAGTGGTGTCAAAGAGATTAAGGCTCTTCAGACTTTGCTTCAAAAATCGATCCAAGATAATGGCATTGAGATACTTCCCCTCTACTCATCCCTGCCCAAAAAAGAGCAAGATAGGGCAATTGTACCCAGTAACAAACGAAAAATCATACTCTCCACCAACATCGCCCAAACCTCGCTTACCATCGAAGGCGTAAAGGTGGTGATTGACTCAGGGATGGAGAAGCTCTCACGCTATAATTACGCCAATGGGATGGATCATTTGGAACTCTCCTTTATCTCCCAAGACTCAGCCACGCAAAGAGGTGGTCGGGCAGGGAGATTATCCAATGGAAAATGTTATAAACTTTGGCATCAAGAGCGAATCTTAGCCCCCTCAAGCAAAGCGGAAATTTTGCGTAGTGACCTAAGCTCACTTTTGCTTGATTTGGCATTGTGGGGTGTGGAGGAGATGGGGGAGCTTAAGTGGCTTGATATTCCCAAATCCTCCATCATTCAGGAGAGCCAAGAGGTACTCCAAGAGTTGCAAATGCTTGATAGTGAATTTAAAATTACACCCTTTGGCAAAGATGCTATTGCTTTGGGTATTCATCCTCGTTTTGCCTTTATGATTCTTAAAGCCAATGAGTTGGGGTATAGTTACGAAGCCTGCCTGCTTAGCTCGATGCTTACCCTCAAAGATATCTTTAAAAGCAAGCATCAAAACGCTGATATCAAAGAGCGATTTGTTCATCTATTTCATAACGATATAGACCACGACTTTATCCATCGCTACTCTGCTTTAGAAGTTTTTAAACAAGCCAATTTTTTCTATACCAAACTCAAAAAGATCAAACAAGTTGAACCCAAAAACCAAGTACTCGATAGCAAAATCCTCCCCATCCTTCTGCTCTTTGCCTACCCCGATAGACTCGCCAAACAAAGAGGTAAAGATAACTTACGCTATAAACTCAGTAATGGCAAAGGAGCGACGCTCAATAACAGTGATAACCCACTCTTTAATGAGCAGTACCTCGTCGTTGCCAATCTCAATGCCCACAATCGAGACTCCTATATCAACCTTGCAATGAGTATCCCATTGGAGAGTATCCGCAAACACTTTGCCTCCTATTTTGAAGAGATGGAGAGTATCGAGTATCACAAAAAAAAGCAAAAGTTTGAGAAAAAGAGTGCCACCTATTTTTACAAGCTTGAACTCTTTGCCAAAACATCAAACCAACTCTCCCATGAGGAGCATCGTTTACTTTTACTAGAGCAGATAAGCAAAGAGAATTTAGAGCCTTTGCCATGGAGTAAAAAGGCACAAAATTTAAGAGATAAAATCAACTTTATCAACACTCAAAATTTAGATATAGAGTTTGTCAATTTTAGTGATGCATGGTTGGTTAAAAATATAGAGAGTTGGTTAGCCCCCTATTTGGATGGCATCACCTCAATGGGTCAGCTTAAAAGCTTGGATATGCTGAACATCTTAGAAGCCCAAATCCCATGGGATCAAAAAAAGCTCCTTGATACACTCCTGCCCAAAAGTATCCAAGTACCCAGTGGCTCGTTTGTCACGATTGATTACGAAGATATCACCAAACCCAAAATCGCCGTACGCATCCAAGAGGTGTTTGGTATGCAAGAGACTCCAAAAATATTAAACAACACCATTCCCCTCCAAATCCACCTACTAAGCCCTGCCCAGCGACCCATACAGATCACCTACGACCTCAAAAGCTTTTGGGAAAAGAGCTACGCAGAGGTACGCAAAGAGCTACGAGGAAAATACAAAAAACACTACTGGCCCGAAAATCCCTATGAAGCGGTGGCGACGAATAGGACGAAGAAGAATATGAATATCTAGTCTCTTTGGTTGTTATTGATTTTCCATAGGGATATTATAAATCATCATCTCCACCCCACCAAATCCAAGATACTCTTTTAGATAAGCAAAACTCTCACTGCTCTCTACCTCAAACCCCATCTTTTGATAGAGTGCTTTGGCTCGTGGGTTGGTATCGACGACATCAAGACGGATGCTTTGATAGTTTTGGTTTTTGGCGTAGTGTTGTATCTTTTGTAGTAATCCACTACCTACTCCCATCCCTCGTGTTTTGGCATTGACACAGATGGCATCTAGGAGTAGCTCTCCCTCTTTGGGGTTGCGTTCAAAGAGGCTCAGAACTACTCCTGCACGCAGACCACCCCAAAAGCCAAGGTGTCCAATAAGCCCTCTGAGTGTGATTTTACTATCGGTCAAAAACGAGCCATTGGGCGAATGAAACCCTGCAATGCCCAAGAGCTCATCCCCATCAAAAGCACCTATAGCATATTGCAGTGAAGCGTAGTGGTATAACAGTTCTCGTCGTTTGCTTTGGCTAGGGATGGCGATGGAGAGTTTAGTTCCAAATGCCTCATCAAAGAGGGTGATGGTTTGTTCTCTATAATTTTCAGAGATGCCGATGGTGTAGGTGATGCTCATAGTTTTATCCCTCCCTAACCATCTCCATCCCCATCCCCATTATCAAAAAGCCTGTAAAGGTGGTATTATCTTGGGAGATATTATTTACTTGACTTTTCATATCCAAAATCACCTTTTTATATTCGTTATAAAAGGCAAAAGAGGGGCGAGGTTTGTAGGTGATATGGTTGATTTCAAAATATTTTAGTGCATTTTTGGTTGTGGTAGGTTTCATAAAGAGTTCTTCTTCTCGTGCATAATCTCTAATTTTTCACTATTGTACATCTCTACACTCCTAGTAAGTTATATAGACTCAGAGTTTAATCATAGCTATTTAGAGTTTAAAGTTTTATTGCTTGTATGTTGAATTTTGAAAAATCCATTTCTTCTTATAATCCCTACCTATTATATATAAAGCGACAAGATCCAAAAGGAAGTGAAAGAAATTGAGAGAAAACCCAACTTTTTTAGGAAATTCCTTGACAAAGTGGGAGGAATGAGCTATAATTCCCGTCC
>Ga0193954_1001065_pt1 | contig 14490 bp, 10 predicted proteins | sample BB_5_MG_FD_140340 | JGI IMG/M metagenome (GOLD analysis project Ga0193954, IMG submission 140340) | Microbial mat bacterial communities from the Broadkill River, Lewes, Delaware, United States - BB_5_MG | ecosystem: Environmental > Aquatic > Freshwater > River > Microbial mats | place: USA...
CGCCTCCTACGCGATTTTGGGCATGTTCGATGAGGCCGAAAAATATTTTGCCCACGATTGTATGGAGTGTGGTTGCTGCACCTTTCAGTGTCCAGCCAATCGCCCTCTGGTGCAAAACTTGCGTTATGCCAAAGCTGGAATTTTAGCTAAACAAAGGAGATCATAGCGTGGATCATCAACTCTATATGTCATCCTCTCCCCATATCCACAGTGGCGAGTCTACCGGTGCGATCATGCGTAGTGTCATCTATGCATTGCTACCTACTTGCGCGGTTTCGGTGTACTTCTTCGGCCTTGATGCGCTGTTGGTTTTGCTGCTGTGTGTCGCAGGCTGTTTGGCTGCCGAAGCGCTGTGTTGTTACCTATCAAAACAGCCGCTAACGATTAACGACGGCAGTGCGGCCATTACCGGTATTCTGTTGGCTCTCAATCTACCTGCTTCATCACCATGGTGGTTGGCTTTGTTCGGCTCGCTCATCGCCGTAACCATCGGCAAACAGGTGTTTGGTGGTCTTGGTCACAACCTGTTTAATCCGGCTCTGGTTGCCCGGGTGGTCCTGTTAATTTCGTTTCCAGTACAGATGACACGTTGGACAGCACCGAACCCTATCGGTAGCGGAGTTGATGCGATGGCTGCGGCAACACCATTAGGTGAGATGAAAACAGCGGTGATGCTTAAGGGGCAATTACCCCCTTTAGCGCACAGCAGTTTTGGTGACTATTTTATTGGTAACATGGCCGGCTCTCTGGGGGAGGTATCCGCTCTGGCGATCCTGCTTGGGGCAGCCTATCTATTTAAGAAAAAAGTGATTACCTGGGAAATTCCAGTTAGTTACCTCGGCAGTGTTGTGGTGTTTGGTGGTTTGATGTGGCTCATCGACAGTCAAATCTACCCTAATCCGCTGTTTCACCTGTTGACGGGCGGGCTGTTACTCGGTGTTTTTTTTATGGCCACTGACATGGTGACCAGTCCCATCACCCGTAATGGGATGTTGATCTTCGGTGTCGGCTGTGGCGTGATCACCGTATTAATTCGTTTGTTTGGTGGTTATCCAGAAGGGGTATCCTTTGCTATTTTGCTGATGAATGGTGCCACACCATTAATCGATCGCTATACTCGTCCCAAGGTTTTTGGCCGCGTTTTGCACAAAGCCTAGAGAGAATATCGTTATGAAGGAATTTAGTCGTTTGCTGATCACCCTGACTGTGGTCGCTGTCAGTGCTGGTATGTTGTTATCGATGATGGAAAGCGTTACCCGTGAACCCATCGCTACGCAGCGGAGCATACAGCAACTCAAAGCGATCTCTGCGGTACTGCCGCAGTTCGACAACAGTCCCGATACAGATGTTGCCGTGTTGCAAAGTGGTACCGATAAAAAGGGCAACCCCGTTCAGACCACTTTCTTTCGCGCCCGCCTTGCCGATCAACTGGTTGGTGTCGCTTTCAAAGTGATCGCAGCGGATGGTTATAGCGGCAATATCGAGGTGATGGTTGGTCTCGATACCGCTGAGAACATTGTCGCTATAGAGATTTTGGCCCACGCTGAAACCCCCGGACTGGGGAGTCTCATCAGTGATCAATGGTTCAAGGATCTGTTTCGTGACCGTAACCTCGATAATACCGACTGGCGGGTTAAAAAAGATGGCGGTGAGATTGACCAGATCACCGGCGCGACCATCTCGCCACGGGCTATTGTTGCAGCGGTTAAGCAGGGTCTTGAATTTTACCGCCAGCATCGTCAGCAAATTGTTGCAGCACAGGGGGAGTGATCATGAGTTTAGTTGCTGAATTCAATAAAGGGATCTGGGACAAAAATCCGGTATTTAAACTGGTGCTCGGTATGTGTCCGATTCTGGCGGTGACGACCAGTGCCGAAAATGGTTTAGGGATGGGGCTGGCGACCACCTTTGTGCTGATCTGTTCCAACATCGTTGTTTCAACGATGCGTAAGATGATCCCGTCTGAGGTACGTATCCCGGCATTTACCATCATCATCGCTACCTTTGTAACCGTAGTGCAGTTGGGGATGGAGGCTTGGGTGTACGATCTCTATCAGGCGTTGGGGATCTTTATCCCACTGATCGTAGTCAACTGTTTGATCCTTGGTCGTGCGGAAGGGTTTGCCTCAAAAAATCCGGTTCTCGATTCCATTTTTGATGGCGCCGGAATGGGGGTCGGCTTCACCCTTGCGCTGTTTACCCTTGGTGCCATTCGCGAATTGTTTGGTTCGGGAGCCATTCTCGGTTTCCCGATTTTTGGAGCAGGATATCCACCAATATTGCTGATGATTCTTCCACCTGGGGCGTTTATCACGTTAGGGTTACTGTTGGCGGCGTTAAACAAGGTCGCAGATCGTAAGGTGTAACTGGCGTGCCCCGATTAATGTTGAGAATAAAAAAAACGCCCGAGTTTCCTCAGGCGTTTTAATATCAACAATAGAGTGAAACGGGTTTAGATAATACCCATTGCCACCATCGCCTTAGCAACCTTAATGAAACCAGCGCAGTTTGCACCGTTAACATAGTTACCAGGAGTACCAAACTCTTCAGCTGTTTCGAAACAAGTCTGGTGAATGTTTTGCATGATCTTCTGTAGACGCGCTTCTGTGTAATCGAAATCCCAAGAGTCACGGCTTGCATTCTGTTGCATCTCTAGAGCAGAGGTTGCAACACCGCCAGCGTTGGCTGCTTTACCGGGACCGTAGGCAATCTTTGCATCCAAGAATACTTTTACACCCTCTGGAGTTGTCGGCATGTTTGCACCTTCACCGACAGCAATACAGCCATTTTCAACCAACATCTTAGCATCTTTACCGTTGATCTCATTTTGGGTTGCAGATGGCATTGCCACGTCGCAAGGAACTTCCCAAATGTTACCGGCCTCAACATATTTTGCATCCTTGTGATAATTGACATAATCACTGATACGACCGCGATCGACCTCTTTAATTTGCTTAACAAGCTCAAGATCGATTCCGCTTTCATGGTAGATGTAACCGCCAGAATCAGAATTTGCCACGACTTTACCACCTAGTTGGTTGATTTTTTGAGTGGTGTAAATTGAGACGTTACCTGAACCTGAAACAACACATTTTTTACCTTCAAAACCGTCGTTACGCACTTTGAGCATTTCGTCAACAAAGAATGCTGAACCGTAGCCTGTTGCCTCAGTACGAACCAAAGAACCGCCCCAAGAGAGACCTTTTCCTGTCAGTACGCCAGCTTCCCACTTGTTGGTAATACGCTTGTATTGACCAAACATGTAGCCAATTTCACGACCACCAACACCGATATCACCAGCTGGTACGTCTGTGTGCTCGCCAATGTGACGATAAAGCTCAGTGATGAAACTTTGGCAAAAGCGCATGATTTCGCCGTCAGAACGACCTTTGGGGTCAAAGTCAGAACCACCTTTGCCGCCACCGATAGGTAGGCCAGTCAAAGCATTCTTAAATATTTGCTCAAAACCGAGAAATTTAACAATACCGAGATAAACAGTAGGGTGGAAACGTAGACCGCCTTTATAGGGACCTAGTGAGCTATTGAACTCAACGCGGAAGCCACGGTTAATTTGCACTTTGTTGTTATCATCAACCCAAGGTACCCGAAAAATGATTTGGCGCTCAGGCTCGCAAAGGCGTTGAATAATTTTATGTTTAGCGAATTTTGGATATTTAACCAAAACAGGTCCAAGAGACTCAAGAACTTCGAGTACTGCTTGATGGAACTCCACCTCGCCGGGATTACGATTCAGGACTTCTTGGTAAATAGGTGCTACTTTTTCATCAATTGTTAATGACATGAGGCTCTCCTTTAAACTTCCTAGTTATTTGAATTTTGTATGTCTATAAAAAAATTGCCCTCAACAGCAAGAAATTATTGACATAGAAATGAAAGCTCTACTGTTAAGCAATATGTATACCAGTGTTATAGTTATTATTCTTTTCGTCTTGGAGTTATTGTTATTACGTAGTATTTTATGCGATCACTTGTGGGTAGCTTAGCAGCAGAAGATTCATTTACTCTATGGGTGGCGATAGTGAGTACTTAGGTGTTTTGATGGTGTACTCACTTGTGGCGCTTGGCAAGGTTTTTACTTTAAAATCATCTTACGCTAGAACGGGTTGTTCTTTGACGTGGAGTTGAAGGCAATAGTCGTGATTGATTGGTCACAATTGGCTCGCGGTTAAATAACACGTCATAAGGATGCGGTTATCCCCTCGAACCATCTAACGTGGGCAATGCGCCCGTTGTAGAGCAAACTAAGGTGGGGACAAACTGTGGTCGCTGTCAGGAATGGATTAAGAATGTCATTGGAACAAGCATTGAGTTAACAGAGTGTGAAGAGTCAAGTGTGTTGTTGACTCATATATTGGTCAACAAAAAGCCGATTCGCAAAGGTATCCGAATCGGCTTTGTTGTGCTTACTTTGATCACCTGTGCGATTAACTCTCTATGATGACACTCGTCTCTTTACGTGTTGCTGCCGTGACGGTTGTTGGCGGCAATTGCGCCACAACGACGCCGAACAGAATCATCAAGGCGCCGAATCCGGCTGCTGCGGGCAATGTTTCTCCTAGGACCAGATAAGCAGACCCAGAAGCAAAAACCGGTTCCAGTGCAAATATCAATGCGACGCGGGTTTCGCTGAGATAGCCTTGAGCTTTTGTTTGCACGGTGATGGCGACAGCGGTGCCTAAAAAGGCGACGAAGACAATGGCAAAGAGTAGTGTTGGTTCGAGGAGTAAGTTGAGGTTGAACATCTGGCGCCAATCCTCAAAAAATAGTGCTGAAAACAGGCTGAGGATAGCGACTGTTGTTAATTGAACCACTGTTAACGGTAACGTGGCGTGGTTGCGACTGTGTTTACCAGTGAAGATGATGTGTAGGGCAAACATAATGGCACCGATAAAGGTTAAGCCGTCACCGAGGTTAAATGGTGCATCGCCACCGGAGGTCAGGAAGTAAAGGCCGACCGTGGCGATGGTGACACCGCCGATGGTTAGCCAGTGGGGTCGATCTTTTAGCAGTATAAATGCAAACACTGGCACTAAGGTGGTGTTGAGGCTGGTGATGAAGCTACTGTTAGAGACGCTGGTGTAGATTAGCCCAAAGGTTTGCAGGGTAAATGCCAAATAGAGTATTAGTCCAAGAATCGCTCCGCGAAGGATCAACATTTTGTTTAATGACGTTGATGCAGGCTGAGTGGTTACCTTCGCTGTTGACAAAAGGGTCTTGCCGCCTAAATAGATGGCCATAGTCAGGGCCGCTAGACCGAAGCGTAAGACGTTAAAGCTGTGTGGCTCTAAAAACTGAATGGCATTGTGAATAAGGACAAATTCAACGCCCCATATTAAACAGACGAATAATACGCCGATGGTTGCATTGCAGGTTATGCTGAGGGTGGACTTCATTTAAAACCTTCCTGTGTTAAAAAACTTAACTGACTGAACGTTCATACAGTGAAACTGTTTTGACTGTACAGTTGTTCAGTGATAGTGTCAACCACTACTTAATCGGTTTATATCTGGAGCGAGCGTTATGTCGACACCATCAACTCTAAGTCGTGCTGAACAGAAACAATTAACGCGGCAAAAACTTTTAGATGCCACCATTGATCTGATTGCTGAACAGGGGCTATCAGGTGTGACATTGGGCAAAGTGGCACAGCGTACTGGGTTGTCGCGCGGGATCAGTAATTATCATTTTGAAACCAAAGAGCAGTTGATGCTTGAGGTATTGCGTGAGCTTTATCAAGAGCATGAACGTGCTTGGCGCAGTGCAGTGGCTGATGTCGATGAAAGTCCAGCGCAGCGGCTGCATATTTTGATTGAATCGTTGTTAACGCCACCGATTGCCGATCATCGCAAACTTGCGGTATGGATGGCGTTTTGGGGAGTGGCTCCGCAGCGGGAAACCTATTTAGAAATTTTTGCTAGTATTGACCGTGAGTATGAAGCTGAAGTGGCGGGAGTATTACGCCAGTTATCTGCTGACGTAGAAACCGTTAATGGTATGAGTCTCAAGGAGATATCTGTCACGTTAACATCAATGATTGATGGTTTTTGGCTCAACTATTTGATCTCACCGGGATGCTTAGACCCCGAAAATGCGGTAAAAGCGTGCTTGGCGTTTCTTTCGAGTTTTTTCCCTGAGTTTAAATCTCTAACACGTGGTGATTAACCATTTTATTGAGTTAGCATGCCATACGTAAAATGCCCACGATGTGAAAATCGTGGGCATTGTTTATGAGTGACACATTCACGCTATAAAGTTGGTATCAGAAAAATTCGATCTCACCTGAAATAATCTCTTTTTCCTCGACCAATCCTTTTTTGAGGAGTTCATCATAGGTACAGGTTTGATTTCGGCCACTGTTTTTCGCATGGTACAGTGCCTTGTCGGCATGGTCTAACAAAGTGGCTGTGAAGATTTTTGGATCCATTTTGATAACACCAATACTCACCGTGACTTGACCGATTTGAGGAAATGAATACTCTTCCATTGCAACACGGAAGCGCTCAAAGGCCATCAAAGCCTTCTCTTGTGTTGGGGCGCTGAGAATAATGACAAATTCTTCGCCACCGAAGCGAAACATATAGTCATTCTCTCTGAAATGGGCCTGCATGAGTTGTGAGGTTAAAAGGAGAACCTCATCGCCATATAGATGGCCCCAATTGTCGTTAATCCGCTTAAAGTTATCAATATCAGCCATTCCTAGCCAGAAGGTGGCATTTTTTCCATTTAGGTCGGTTCTTCGATTTGTTGGCACATGCTCTGTTGCAAGAGGGCGGTCGAGATAGATTTTGTTTATGGTTTCATCGAATGTTTTCCTGTTTGGTAACCCTGTCAACATATCAAGTTGCGAATCACTAAGCACCGCATAAAAATTACGGTAGATCCCTAGCAGTCCGTTAACCATGTGGGTATCTAAGCTGTTTAAACGGTCATTTGTTGTTGTGACGAGAAAAACTTCTTGCGCCTTTGGTTGTAGAACATGCCAAACAGTCAGTAATTTTCCAGAATCAAGTTGACGACTAAAAGGCTGTTTGGTGCGACTGACAATTTCAATACCTGCCTGAATTTCATCTGAAAGAATAATATCTTCCCAAATAATTTCATATTTATCTTTTTGCAATGTTAATTGATAGTTTGCAATTCCATTTCGATCAAATTTTAAAATAAGAAGTTCCTGTGGCTTAATGAATTCCTCAAGCGTTTTCAATAGGCTGTATTCCATTAGTTCTAAATCATTAATAGCTGTCATGTTAACAAGTTTATCGAGGAATCGTGGAGCGTTGGCCATGGTCTGTTCCTGTTCTTTTTTGTAAAGTCGCGCGAGTGTTATCTGTTTAAAATACTATATAATTTGAAGACATATCATATTTTAAGATTAAATAACAGGGGAGCTTGATTAGGGTTATATGCTCAGTTGAAAGGAATTTCTATTGCATTTCGCTAATTAGACTAATCCCTTTTGTTGTTGATTCTAGAGCCAACTCAGTAGAATGTTTATTTATTCGAAACCATTGGTGCGGAGCAACTTATTGTTTTTTTAACCCTTACGTGAATTTAGTTGTAAGGCTAAATGAGCAAGACCCTGCTCAGTATCCGAGGGTTTTCTCCAGTCAATTTCAGGGAATCCCCGATACTCATAATTTTGATCCAATGTAAAGATATTGCCGTTATTAATTTATTGTGGAGGCAATATGAGAAAACGGCATGGAATGTGGTTATGTGTAGCAGCGTTGCTACTCACTTGGATGAACGCCCCGGCACACGCACTTTCAGTATCAGGACGTTCAAGTACAGAAATTGAATGGTATGACAACGCCGATGAGGAGACGGCGATCCCTTTTTACCAGTACTTGCTTCTCAATGTGAATAACATTGATGATAATGGATTGACCTTTCGTGGCTATGGTCGTGCAGCGGATGACTTAGCCGACGAGGAAGATGTCGATAGTCGTCTCTATTACGCATTTTTAGAGAAAAAAGGGTTGTGGGATGTCGTAGATGTTCGCTTGGGACGTCAGTTTATCTCAACCAGTGCTGGCGCTTCGATCATGGATGGTCTCCATCTGACCTATCATGATCTTGGACCTTTTGATGTGACTCTATTTGGTGGCGGTGATGTTGCTTACTATGAGGGCTACAATGCAGAAGACCTTATTGGTGGTATTGAGCTATCGACCACCTTGTTTGATGGTTTAAACCTTGGCATATCCTATCTACAAAAGTGGGATGAAAGCGAACTGGCTAATGAATTGATCGGGCTTGATCTCGACTACGATTGGCAAAATACGCTGCATCTATACAGCGAAACTCAGTTTGACTATCTATCTAATTCTGTTAGTTATTTCCTTGGTGGCATCCGTTACCACAAAAATGCCAAATGGTCATTACGTGGTGAGTATCTATATTCGCTGCCAGTCTTCTCCTCAACATCAATCTATTCGGTATTTGCCGTCGATGAATATCAGGAGATCTTTGTTGAAGCGGATTATCGCTTAGGACACGGGTTACGTAGTTTTGTTAATTACACCCGTGAACTATATCAAGAAGATGCTGATGCAAATGTTATTGAAGCGGGTATTGAGAAGATCCGTACTGGCCGCTATGCAGGTTACTTATCGGGTATTTGGCGTAGTGATCCCGATGGTCAGGACCTAGCAGGATTTAAAATCTATGGTTCAGCGATGGTGTGTAGCAAGTTTCAATGTGGTTTTGGTTTGAACCTCGACGTTTTAGAGCGCTACATCGATGATAATGAAGATGATACCACCAGTTCTAGAGCTTGGGTCGATGGTACTGTTACCATTAGTCGTACTATCAATGTTCAGGCTAAACTTGAGCGTGTTGAGAGCGATCTGTGGGATGAATATTACCGTGGCCGCGTTCGTCTTAACGTCCGCTTCTAGGAAGGAATTACATTATGAATCAACTGATTTTATCATTGTTTGTTGCCTTTACTCTGTTTAGTTTTTCTACTGCCAGTGCAGAGCCGTTTAATCACGGTGATCACCTTGGTTATCTCGATGGTGAACCCTGTATGGCGTGCCATGTTGAGGGCGCTGAAAGTATTCGACCTGATACCAGTATCTGTTTGGAATGCCATGAAACTGAATTGATCGATAACGTAAGTTTTGCCGGTCTAACCAGTCATGACACCACTTGGTCGGTTAGCCATCGGGTTGCTGCGAAGGGCTCGGCAATGAATTGTGCCGCGTGCCATCAACAAGATGATTGCTTAGAGTGTCACGGCGCTGGTTTTGCCGATGAGATGGGCTCCGCTAGTAACGGCATGATGAATGTCCATCGTAGTGATTTTTCAGTCACGCATCCAATTGAGGCTCGCACCAATCCGCAACGCTGTACCAGTTGTCATGAAAATCGCTTCTGCGTTGAGTGTCACGATTCATTTAATTCTGCTGACCTTGCTATTAAGTCTCATCGTCGGAGTTTTAGCGAAATGTCGGGCAATACTATTGCTCACGAAAACTTTGCCGATAGTCAGTGCCAGACCTGCCATACCGATTCTGTGTTGCCAAGTCATCAATGGTCAAATAGTCATGCACGTGAGGCGCGTAAGAATTTGGCGACCTGTCAAGCCTGTCACTCTGAAGGTCAAGTATGCTTAAAGTGTCATAGTGCCATCAGTGGACTGCGGGTAAGTCCACACCCTAAAGATTGGAACGATATGGATGGTCGGCTTTATCGGGCTAGCAATGGTCGTACCTGTCGGCAGTGTCATTAAGAACGTGTAAAAAGATAGAACCATTAAAACGCTCACCATTACGGTGGGCGTTTTTTTATGGTCATAAGTGGCAGCCGTGATCATTGATAACGATTCTTGATTCCTTAAAATGCAACCTGCATCGTGACTGAAACTTTTGATTTTATTGCTGCCGTTTGTCCTATTTAATATCGAATTTTTCGTTACCAATGTTGTCTTCAATACGACCTAAATTCTTCGTTTACTCCCCTGAATAGTCTTTATTTATTAAAGGCTTAGGTTGCACATTAGCCAAAACCATTTCTGAACTAAAAATAAGGCTTTTTACGGATCAATATAAGGCTATCCCCGATACCTCTTTTTATCACACGGAGTATGTTGAACTGTGGCAAGCATAACAAGCTTTCCATCTATGTGCCGATCCGCAGAACACCCCCGGAGAGAGTGTCCTCATCCGGACACGGGATGTCTGCTGCTCTCTTTTTTAGAGAGATCTTGTAACACATACACGAAAGAAGAAGGAGGTAACATGCGTAGTTCAATTGTACGGACACTCCAGCTCGCACTGATTGTCCTGTTGACCCTGGCTCTTGTCGCCTGTGGATCCAGCAAAGGTTCTAGCGGTACATCAGACAGTGGTGATGCTAGTGACCCTGTTGATAGTTCTGCAGAAAACAAAAGTTGTCTGGCCTGCCATGCCAGTCAAGATGTTTTAGATACAAAAATGGGCGTCGACCGAAATAGTCTCGTTGATCGTGATGCGCTTGCACTTATCAGGGGCGAGCTCTCCGCTATTGAGTGGGAAGACTTCTCTGAATTTCCTGCCCTAGAAGGGCTCAGTGCAGATGATCTTGCGGCACGTGCCACAGTGCTCCACGAAGAACTCGAACCCTTGGCTTTGCTTGCTGCTGATGAGGACCGCGCTAACGGTTTACTTGTAGAGCAAGGTGCTATGGGAACTCACGGTAAGTTGGCCTGTGTTGAGTGCCACACCAGTAGTGACGAAAGTGTCAAGGAATGGCACCCAGCGATCATTGGCAATCCCACCGCCGATGGTGGTGATGTTTGTGCTAGCTGTCACGGCAGTAAGCTCGTTGAGAACTTCAAGGCTTCGATTCACTTTACCCTTAGCGGTATTGCGAATGGTGCTTGCAAGCGTTTAAAGCCATTGACTGATATTGATCCTGAAGGTGCACAAATAGCTTTTGATGCCTACTTCACTGATCCTGAAGAGGGTTGCATGGCTTGCCATGCTACCTGTGGTTCTTGTCACGTTTCAAGCCCATTGATTCAATCAGTCGACGCTGGCGGCCTGATGGAAAATCACCGTTTTGTTTCAGAGCCGTCATCAGAAGAAACCTGCATGAAGTGTCACTGGGAGAATGGCGAGGGCTGGGAGCTAAGTGATGTTCATGCCAACACCTTCGGCATGGAATGTACGAACTGCCACACTGCTATTGAAGAGGTTCACGGCCGTGATACGGCTGATATGCCAGTCGAATCACTCTACTACAAGGGCCCAGCTACCACCGAAACAGGTCCAGTGGAGCCTTCCCTTACAACGGTATTACAAACCTCTTGCGCTGATTGCCATGAAACGCCACATGCTGGTGTTACAGGTGGTGCTGTTCTCGACTTAAATCATATGGATTCACTCGATTGTTTTGCCTGCCATACTCAGCCTTACTATAACTGCGTTGGTTGTCATGCTGTTTCAGGTGAGCCTGAAGATATGATTGAGTATGTTAAACTTGGTTTAACCGTTAAGGGAGACCCAACAAGTAAGCTTGGTCTGTTGACCCATATTGGTACGGCAACCGAGATTTGTGGTTATGTCATTCCTGCTGACAATAATGACCCGCAGTGGAAATCAGCTTGGGCTGCTTCATCAGCGATGCACCTTATTGACAGAAAACCTTTGATCAATGAAACCGCTAAAATCAGCAAATCTATGTGTGATAATTGTCATAGTGCTGAAGGTGCTGATACCTTCCTCAAGGCCAGTGATGTTGATGCTGGTGGTGCCGATCCCGTTGACGATCTGAATTGGGTTGTTCCTGCTGATCGATTACCTGCAATTCACTAAGTTATCGTTGACTTAGACTCCTTATCCCCTCTGCCGTTTTGGCAGGGGGGATTTTTTTTGGCGTATTTTAGGCCCATACTTCTCTTCATAATTTTTGTTATTAGGACAATAAATTTAAATGTCCTGATTGTGGACGCTGTGGGTTGTTCGATTATCTACAGATGTTAATGGTGTGAGCTTTTAACTGTTTTAATGAATATTTAAGCTTAATTGCGCTTATTGGTACATTTCTGGGGAATTAATACTATAAAAGGTATATGTTGAAACCTTATTAGGTAGCTTGATCGGTTTGTTTGCCGAAATTAGATTTTGTATTGGAGTCACAAGGAGGTTTAGGGATGAAGAGAAAAGGGGTTGGCTATTTTTTGTTGATCGTATCAACCGTTATGTTATCAGCAAGTTTGGCTATTGCTGAATCGTTAACTTTTGATGCTAGCATCGTCTATGCAGGACCGAATATCAATGAAACATACCCGCCATTATCGGAACTTGGTAATCCTCTGCTGTTGAATGATGGGGCACTGCTTGAATCAGAATGGAGCAGCGAGCATCCCTACACGATTGGCGTACTGTTTGAGTCACTAGGCGATGGTGTTGCCGGCAGCGTGAGTCTTGATCAAGGTTCTGCTCTGCATCTTTTTGGTGAGAGTGACGATTCCGCTCTGAACTTATATGGCGTTAGTCTTTATAATGTTATCGCGGCAGACATAGCGCTGGATAATAGTTCATCCATTGTGGTTGATACCCAAGGGACACTGGATACGGGAGATTCTGCCATCGGCATTGAGGTCGCCTTTGCGGACGAATCGACGATCCACTTCGCTGGTGGTTCCATGGTTCAAACTAGTTCGACCCTTGTGGTAACTCCAAACGATGAAGTTGTTGAAACGGATCAGTGGGTCTCAGGTATCCAAACTTTCGCTGTGTCAGATTTATACGTCTTGCTTGAGGAAAATTCACAGTTGCAGGTCACTAATTCGATAACAGGCAATCAGGCTAGTGCTGATAGTAGTGGTTACTTTTCGAGGGACGGTGATCAGCTTGAGATCGACCTGACCTCTGGGGCAAAAATCGCAGTGGTTACCGAATTAACGGGTGCCGAATCGAATAGCGGCAGTTATGCCGTTGGCTTTCTCGATAATAACCATATTGCATTTAATCTTGACGGTCAGTCGGAAATTTCAAGTATTGCAACAGCTCAAGGTTTTGCTAGTCATGCTTTGGCCGTAGGAGTTCTAGCGCAGAGTGGTGTGGCTGGCAGTAGCTTTTCATTTGATTGCACCGATGGCGCATCGATTCTAGCCCATGCGAGTGGATCAGCTGCCGCAGCGGGTGCGCTTGCCATTGAATTAGAGCAGAGTGATATTACCATTGCTGAGAAATCGGTACTGAAGGCTGTGGCAACGGCAACCGAACAGCGTGCTGATGATGAGACCGCTAATGCCGTTGCTGTGGCATCGACGTTAGCAGTAGAGGATGCTAAAGAGATCAGCATTGATATCAACAGCTCAAATATTGTCGCTGAAATGACAGCAAACGCAATTCAGTCAGGTTCTGGCGATGCCAGTGCCATTATTGATTTTGGTGATGGTGCTGTGCCTAGTGCCATTGCACTGTTTGATTATAAAAATGCAGCACTGAATGTGGTCGATTCCGAAATCAATGTCACGGCGAAGGCAACAGCTCATTCTGTGAACGGCGTAAGTCGTGCGAGTATTGGTACTGGAAATATTGCGGATGAAAATGATGAAGAGGACTTCTATGATCACTATATGCTCAGTGGTATCGTCATCGATCCAAATCCTTTAAACGAAGATCGACAATCAACAACCGCAGTTTCTTTGCAGAGCTCAACGGTTAATGTTGCGGCAACAGCTGAGTCTGAGGGGACGAGTGAGATCAGTTTGTCGGGAATATTGATGGGTAATATGGAAGGTGCGCAAGATGGTAGTGAGTTATCTTTGCGCTTGCAAGATTCTGCTGTCAATGTTTCAGCCCAAGCGACAAGCACTAGCTCTGAAGGGGAAGCTTTGGTTAAGGCCAGAGGTGTCGTTGCCCAGTTTGATCATGGTGCTGCACTGATTTTATCAAGTTCAACTGTTGATGTCTCAGCTACGGGATTTTCCGAGAATGATAGTGAGGTGCTAGCTGTTGGGATCTCCATGGAGAATCTCGTCGATGAGTTATATGTTGGCGAACCGTCTTTGCAACTACATGACTCTGTCGTCAAGGTTTCTGCACAGGCCACGACTGCTGAGCCTGAAGGGCTTGCTGATGCGATGGTTGCTGGTATCATGGCTGGGTCTGTTAGCGGTGACGCACTGATTCTAGATAACTCAAGCGTTGAAGTTCAATCTTCTGGATCGTTTATCTCTGGTGGAATTATGGCTATGAATCAGGATGATGATGGTGCTTACCGTGTTGAGTTGGTCAACGGTAGTCGCGTGAGCTATGAAGGGAATGATGAAGATTATTTTCTTAGTGCCGCATTACTGACAATGGGAAATGTAGAAATCAATATTGATTCGAGTTCTTCAATTTCAGGGGATATTGCCGTTTTTAACTTCTTTGATGGAGGAACAATCTATAACCAAGGATCCATTTCTGGCGCAATCATAGGCGGTGCGTTACATAACGGATCAACGGGGCTATTGCAGGTGGAGTTGAG
>Ga0193954_1001067_pt1 | contig 14479 bp, 9 predicted proteins | sample BB_5_MG_FD_140340 | JGI IMG/M metagenome (GOLD analysis project Ga0193954, IMG submission 140340) | Microbial mat bacterial communities from the Broadkill River, Lewes, Delaware, United States - BB_5_MG | ecosystem: Environmental > Aquatic > Freshwater > River > Microbial mats | place: USA...
CCCGGAGGCAGCGAGGTCGCGTTGCGTGGCACCCAGGAGGCGTGGTCTTCGCGCAGGTCCAGGGGAATGAAGGAGGACCGACCCAGCTCGCTCTGTTTGAGGTACTGGACCGATGCGACGCCGTCGTCCTGGCTGTTGACGATGACGGACTCGAGGCGGTCGCCCAAGACCGCCTCGACCGCGGCTTCGAAGCGGGGCTCCGAGGACAGCACGTCGCCGACCAGCCCATGCAGGGAGGAGCCGAGGTGCGAGCCCTCCTCCTTTTGCTGCATCATCGTGCGCACGGCCTCGGTGCAGCCCTCGTAGTTCTTTTGAATCTCTAGCAGCGTCTTGAGCCGGTGACGCTTGCTGAGCAGCTCCTCACGGGCGGACTGCAGCTGGGTCTCAGCCTCGATGCGCTGGTTCTTCAGGTCCGCGAGCAACAGCTCATGGTCCTCGCGCTCGGACTCCAGAGTCAGCTTGAGCTGGCGGTTGCCGTCGAGGCTCTTACGAACCTCCTTGGCCTTGGACTCGGCGTCGCGGGCTCGGGCCGCGGCTGCTTTCTTAGACTCCACGGCGCGGGCGATCTGAAGCTCCAGGTCGCCGCCGGCACGCTCCAGGTTCGTGAGGTTATTCTTGTGCTCCGCGATGGCCGTCATCGCGCCGACCATGGCTTGCTTTTGGGTCTCGAGGGCCGAGTTGGCGACCTCGAGGGCCTCCAGAAGCTGCTTTTGGCGCTGCTCGGTCTCGTCCAGCGCGTTCATGCTCGCGCCGCCGTTTTCCTCAAGGCTTTCGCCCAGGCTCTCGGCGGCGGTCTTTTCAGAAACCAAGGTCTCCAGCTCACCGTTGAGCTGGGCCCGCTCGGTCTCGGCTTCCGCCCGACGCTCACCGAGCTTGTCGCGCTCGCGGGTCAGGAATTCGGCGTTATTGCGGGTGAGGGCGAGGGCCTGTTGGCGCTCAGCGGCGGCCAGCTCGCGCTCCCGAAGGGCCTCATCGGCCGCGTCGTGCTTGGCCTGGGCCTCGGCGATGCGGGCCTCATCCTCAGCGATACCGCCTTCGTCCTGAGCCACCTGCTCTTTGCAGGCCGTGACCTTGGCGGCCTCGAAGCGCTCCAGGGCGGACAAGGATAGGAACTGATGGGCGGCGCTGTGCAGGTCGAGGGCCTTCAGCTCCGTCTTGATGCGCTTGTAGCGCTCAGCCTTTTTCGCCTGGCGCTCCAGGCTCTTGAGGCGACCATCGAGCTCGTCGGTGATGTCGGTGATGCGAAGCAGGTTCTGCTCGGTGGAAGAGATGCGTCGCTCCGCCTGCTTGCGCCGGGCCTTGTAGCGGGAGACGCCGGCGGCATCCTCGATGATGGCGCGTCGGTCCTCCGGCTTGGCGGTGACGATGAGGCCGATGCGGCCCTGCTCGATGATCGAGTAGGCGTTCTTTCCGATCCCGGTGCCCATGAAGAGGTCCAGGATGTCGCGCAGTCGGCAGTTGACCTTGTTGATCGCGTACTCGGAGGTGCCGTCTCTAAACAGGCGCCGGGTGACGCTGATCTCGTCCAGTTTCGAATACTGAGGGGGCACCAGATGCCCGTCGTTCTTGAAGGATATCGTGACTTCTGCCAGGCCCAGAGGGCCTCGGGCATCGGAGCCCGCGAAGATCACATCCTGCATGCCGGAGCCGCGCAGGTGCTTGGCGGATTGCTCGCCCATCACCCACCGGATGGCGTCCACGATGTTGGACTTACCGCACCCGTTTGGACCCACCACTCCGGTGATCCCTTCGCCAAATCGCAGCACGGTGCGATCGGCGAAACTCTTGAAACCCTGTATCTCGAGCCGGCGAATCTTCATGAGGATCAGGCTCGATGTACTCGTCTCGACTCTTGAACGCAACCCTTCAGATAGGGGTATGGGCCGACCGCCCCCCCTAGATGTTGTTGTTCGTCTCGCTTTTTTGCGCACGAACCCCAGGATCTTGGGGTGCAGCGGTGCGCCCCCAGCGTGACAGCTCGGCGCTCAAACCCGGAAAAGCACAGGGTATTTAGGCGAGGATGCGGGCGAACTCAGGCTCGTCCCGCAGGCGGTCAAACATGCGGTCCGACTCGACCCACTGCAGCACGCGCTCCGGTTCGAGGGCCACCGCCTTGGCGAGATGCTCAAAGGCCTCTGCGGGGCGGCCCCAGGCCGCGTATAGGGCCGCGAGGTGGTACATCGCGAGCACCTCATGGCCGTCGATCTTGACCGCCTTGCCGAAGGCGCGCTCGGCCTCGGCGTAGAAGCCCTGAGCCGAAAAGGCGATGCCGAGGTCGATCATCGCGTCGAGGTTCTCGGGGTCCGCCTTGGTGACATCCTTAAGGTGGCGGATCGCCTCCGCGTACTCGCCCGTGTCGATGAGCGAGGCGGCCAGCTCCTGGCGCGCGCCCACATCGCTAGGATCCAACTCGCAGGCGATCCGGAACTCTTGGATGGCGCGCTCGTGCTCACCCCGGTCGACGAAGCACAGACCGAGGTTCACATGGGCGTCCGGGTAGTCGAACTCCATGCGAATCGCGGTCAGGTACTGCTCCACCGCCATGTCCTGAGCCTGCGATGACAGGAAGCAGGCCAGATTGTAGTGGGCAGTGGGACTGTCGGGCTCGAGGCGGATCGCCTCTAGGTACTCCCTCAGCGCGAGCAGGTACTCGCCCTTTTCGCTGTAGACGGTGGCGAGGTTATCGTGAGCGGCGGCGGACTCAGGATCGAGCTCAATGGCGCGCACAAAGGCCTTAGCGGCCTCGTCCAGCCAGTTTCGATCCGCAGCCTCGATGCCGCGGGCATTGAACGCGTCGCTCTCCTTTTGGCGGCGGCTGCGCTCGATATCGTCGTCGGACATGATGAGGGCCTCAGTGCGGCGTTACAGTCGCGCAGCGAGACGGGTCAATGGTCAAGCGGCCGGCGATGGTCCGGTGTTCGCAACCGAATCGGTTTACTCTGCCAATCCGCCTTGGCTACAGTCCCAGCGCGATGCATCTGCCAACTCTGCGCACCATACTAAGTGCTGGCCTCGGCTGCGTGATCTCGACCGCGACCCTCACGGGCTGTTCCGGGGAAGATCCCCCGGCGGTTGAAATCCCCAGCCCCGAACAAGTTCGGGACTACTTCGGGCTCAACGCCGACAGCTGCTGGCGGTACCGCTACAAGCAGGGGTCCGCCAATCTCTACCGGCGCGCGGATGTCGCGGGGCCGAATGAGACCTCGATCAGTGGGCACACCGTCTACGTGCGTAAGCTGGCCTATGAGTCGGGCGGCTTGCCTGTGGAGTGGTACCTGGAGACGGAGCTGAACGGCGAAGTTCGCCTGCTTCGCTCGGCCACCGGCCGCGACCGCGACGCGCGGGAGACCCGCCGCTACGAGACCGAGCCCACCCCCCTGTTTGGGGCGCTGGAGTATGACTTCAGCGGCAACATCGATCTGAAGGTGGGCACCCGGTTCACGACCGAGACGGCGACCCCGGACCTGTGCACAGGCATGGAGCAATCCTGCGCGCCGGGGCCCACGGAGCGCCACGAGTGGACCGTGTCGAACACGGAGATGGTCAGCACCCCGGACGGGGAGGAGATGGCCATCAAGATGAACTACAAGGTGACCGACGATACGCGGACCACCACAGAGGTGTATTGGCTGGTGCCCGGCAAGGGCATCGCCAAGTTCACGGGCGACGACGGCACCGTCTATCAGGTGTGTAACTGGCGGGTGTGTGATGCAGCCGGAGCGTGCACCGGAGCAGCCAATTGCACCGACATGCTCACCTGCAACTAGGGAGATGATGATGGACCAAAAGATGATCTTGGGCGCGACAGCGCTCGTGCTGGGCACGTGGGCGTGTGCGTCCCAGCCCAAACAAACTGTGGCTGAGGCCGACCCCGTAGTGAAGGTGGAGCGTCTGTTCCCCCAAGCGGACAGCCTCGATGCCGCCAAACTGCTGGTGAAGGTGTCGGTGGGCAACCCGCGTTCCGACGCCGTGATGCTCAACTCCATCACCTACCAGGTCGACACGGGGGACGTGGCCGGCGTGATTGAAGGTCAGGTTGACGTCAACTCAGCCGTCGAGTCGGAGCAGCTCGCGGAGGCCGAGTTCGAGGTGGAGATCCCGTTCGCCTCCGAGGATGTGGAGGCCTACAAGGCCATCCTGGCTCAAGAGACTGTACCGCTCACGGTGAAGGGCAACGCCAACTTCGAGGGCATCGGTGCGATCCCCTTCGAGCGGGCCGGGGCGGTCGTCACACCGAGCATCCCGAAGTTCGTGATCCACGACGCGCAGGCCGCCCGCTACGGCGACGCGGGCCTCGACGTGACCTTCTTCCTTAGGCTCATCAATGAGAACACCTTCACGGTCACCGTGAGCGAGGTGAACTACGCGGTGGAGGTCTACGGCAAGAAGCTCAAGGAGCAGCAGGCCGCGATCGGCAGCTCCCTTGTCGCGGGATCGGCTCAGGAGTTTGAGGTCAGCGTGGTGTTGGAAGAGAAGACCTTCCCGGGGGTGACCAAGCAGCTCAAGTCCGGCGTCTTGGAGTATCGCGTGGTCGGTGCGGTCACGATCGATGACGTGGAAGAGGGCTTTGAGCACCCCGGCGAGATCAAGGTCGACCTAGACTGAGAGATTGCGGCTCCAAAGAGCGCTCAGCTTAAACGCAAAAAGCCCCGCCCCTCATGAAACAAGGGGGGCGAGGCTTTCCTGCGGTAGATTCAACGAGGCGAGGGCCGGCGCTGGGCGCCAGCGATGCCTGGCTAACCGTCTTTGTGCTGCGAGCTTTCGAGCACGTCGTTGACCGACGGAAAGCGCATGATCTCGGTGCGCGCAATGCGCCATGCTTGCTGAACAATCCATGACAGGGAGCGGTCCTGCCGGTTCGCTTCGTCTTGGATTTCTTTCAGCATCTCCTCGGGGAAGTAGAGAGACTGCTTTCGCTTGTCGGTGTTCGCCATTCGTTCCTCGTAGGGTGGTATTGCCGGCTTGACGGATACGTCGCGCCGGAACGTGGGGCATGATGGGGCCGTCAGGAGATGCTGTCAAGAAGCCGCCCCCAAGGTAGCTGTTGGGCCGCTGATCTCCGCCATCTCCTTTCAGTGGAGCCGAATATGCAGAGCATCACACCCCTAGGTCCTAGCACCCACCTGAACGAATCAAGGATACAATGCTCATGATGCGATGCACGCGCGCTGTATTTGGGCTGTCGGTAGTGGCTCTGTTTGCCTGTGGCGACGAGACGCTCAACCTGGTGGAGCCACGCATCTCGGTCACACCCGAGGCTTTGGACTTCGGCGATGGCTGCATTGACGCCGACAATATTGAGACCCTGCTCATCGAGAACCTCGGTCCCGGCCGCCTCGATATCGAACGCGTGGAGGTGCGCGTCGGCCACGAGGTCTTCTCGGCGGAGCTGATGTCCACCAACTTGCAAAGCCGGGTTGAACTCGAGCTGCCCGTCAACTTTGTGCCCACGACCCCCAAGGAAGTCTACGAGAGCGTCTTAGTCCTCGTCTCCAACGACCCCATCGAGCCCGAGTTGCAAGTGCCCTTGTCGGGCGTGGGCGGCATCCGCGAGATCGAAGTTGTGCCCCTGGAGGTGGACTTCGGGGTGGTGAATGAGGGGCAGGCGCCCACCCGCGCGGTCGAGATCCGAAATACGGGCGGGGACCCGCTGCTGATCTCCGGCCTCACCTGGACCTCGACCTCCACCGATCTCGGGCCCGTGGACCTGCCCATGGGCTCGATCGTCGTGCCCGCCAAGACCTCCACCGCGATCGAGTTTCGGTACGCACCGGCCGACCTCGGAAAGGACTCTGGCCTGCTGCGCATTGAGTCCAATGATGAGGACGAGCCGCAGGTGCAGGTCTCGGTCCGGGGCGAAGCCAACCTGGCGCCCCGCGCATTGGCCTGGATTTGTGACAAGGTCCCCAACGAGCCCGGATGCCCCGTCGACCGCAGGGCGCGCTCGGTGAGCGCCGGCGTGGGGCGGGTCATGGGCATAGACGGGCGAGACAGCCACGATCCCGAGGGCGACGAGATCAGCTTCGAGTGGCAGGTGGTGGAGATGCCTGAGATGAACCGTCCCACCCTGTTCTTCGGCACGGAGGACATCCGCCGAGGTCGAGCCACCGGTGAGGCGGAGGTCCCCCAGGTGGGGCGCTACGTGCTGCGCTTGGTCACTCGCGACGAGCGCGGGCTCGAGAGCTTCGATACGCCGGAGAGTCGGGTCTCGGTATTGCCGAAGGACCTAGAGATCTACCTTCGCTGGGACCTGGTCACGGACGCAGATCTCCACCTGGTCCGCCCCGGAGGTCGGGTCGGCGATTATGGCAATGGCTTCACGGGCACCTCCACGGGCAGCGATTGCTCCGCCTTCAACCGCAGCCCCAACTGGGGCGATTCGATGTCGATCTACGATAACCCCTCCTTGGAGCGAGACGTGGTCACAGGTCGGGGTCCGGAGGTGGTCAGCTTGGACTTCCCAGAGCAGGGCGCCTACCGGGCCTACGTGCACTATTGCGACAGCCGCAACGTGAATACGAATATGCACGCGCACATCGAGGTCTTCGTGCGAGGCGCCTTGGTGCAGCGGGTGCCGGTGATGGATGGGCAGCGCATGTTGCCCGGTGACCTTTGGCTGGCGGCCGAGATCACCTGGGATGAGGCCACGATGCAGGCGGTGATCACCGAAGGCACAGCCCCTGTCGAAAGCCGCCCCGAGCTGTGCATCTTGCAGTAAACTGCGCCGCATGATCGAGCTTATCTGCAAGAAGACTTGAAGCACGTGTCGCAAGGCGGTCGCCTTGCTCGAAGAACACGGTGTGGCCTACCGCTACCGTGAGTACACCCAACAACCCCTATCCCGCGACGAAATCGCTGATGCTTTGAGCCTGCTTGGCGTGAGCCCGAAGGCTGTCTTGCGCAAAAACGACAAGGCCTACAAAGAAAATGGGCTGACCGGCAAAGAGGACGATGAGGCGCTCATCGACCTGATGGCCGAGTTCCCGACGCTGTTGCAGCGCCCCATTGGCATCAAGGGCAAAAAGGCCGTCATTGGCCGACCGATCGAGAATCTTCTCGAACTGTAGACCCGCAGGCGGCGCTCCTGTCCGGGGCGCCGCCCATCTATCAAAGGTCCAGCTCTTCGGCGTCCGCTTCGGCGGCCCGCGCCATGATGAAGTCGTAGCGCGGGGAGGGGTCCTTACCCATGAGCTTTTGCATCATGTCGTAGGCGTCCTCATCGATGCGGACCTGCACCGCCATGCGCGACTTGGGGTCCAAGGTGGTGCGCTTGAGGTCGCCGGCGTCCATCTCGCCGAGGCCCTTGAAGCGGCTGACCTCGACCTTGGCGTTCTTCGGCATCTTGGCCAGCAGACGGTCGCGCTCAGCGTCGTCTGCAGCCCACTGCGTTTCCTTCTTGGTATCGATGCGGAACAGGGGCGGGCGGCTGATGTAGATGTGACCGTCCTGCACCAGCTCGGGCATGTGCTTGAGGAAGAAGGTAAGCAATAACGTCGCGATGTGATTGCCGTCGGAGTCGGCGTCCATTAGCAGGAAGATGCGCTCGTAGCGCAGCTTGCTCTTGTCGAGCTTGGGCCCGATGCCGCAGCCCAGCGCAGAGACGATGTTGCCGATCTCCTTATTGTCGAGCACCTTCGTCAAGGAAGCCTGCATTGTATTGAGCACCTTGCCTCGAAGCGGCAAGATGGCCTGCGTTTTACGGTCGCGGCCGGTCTTCGCGGAGCCGCCTGCGGAGTCGCCCTCGACGATGAAGAGCTCAGACGTCCTGGGGTTGGTGCTGGAACAATCCGCGAGCTTGCCGGGCAGGTTCAGACGGTGGGAAACGGCGCTCTTTCGTTGCACCTGGGCGGCGGCGGCGCGGGAGGCCTGGCGGGCTCGTGCGGCCAACTCCACGCGGTCGCAGATGCGGTCCGCGATGGAGCCGTGGTGCAGCATCCACTGCTCCAGGGCCGGGCGCACAATGTTCTCCACCAAGGCCTGGGCCTCTGGATTGTTCAGGCGGCCCTTGGTCTGGCCCTGGAACTGAGGCTCCTTGATGTAGAGCGAGAGGATGGCCACCAGGCCCTCTCGGATATCCTCTGCCGAGATGGTGATGCCCTTGGGGTTCCGCTTCTTCGCCGCCATGTAGGCGCGCACAGACTTTACGATGGCCTGCTTGAGTCCGGACTCATGGGAGCCACCATCCGAGGTGCGCACACCATTGGCATAGGACATGTGCAGCTCATTGGTGCCATCCGTCCACGTCAAGATGAGTTGCAGGCGCGGGTACTCCTCGTGGTCGAGGTGAAAGGCCGGCTCGTGGCTGGGTACCCGCTTGCTCTCAGACACCACCTTCGGCAAGAACTCTTGCAAACCGCCGGGGTGGTGAATCGTGAGCTCTTCGCCCGACTTGGGGTCTTGGTAGTTGATGCTGACCTGGGGGTGCAGGTAGGCCTTGGCCTCCAACAGGTCCTTGATGCGCTTGGGGTCAAAACGAAGGCTGGGGCCGAAGACGGCCGGGTCCGGGCGAAAGTGGATTCGGGTTCCGTGTCCCCGGCGAGCGCCCAGCTTCTTGAGCCGGGTCGTGGCCTTTCCGCGCTCGTAGCTCTGCGTGAATTCGGCGCCGTCGCGGGTGATCCACACCGTCATCTCTTCACTGAGCGCATTCACGACGGAGGAGCCGACGCCGTGCAGTCCGCCCGAGACGTCATAGCTGTCTCCGCCGAACTTACCGCCCGCGTGCAGGGTGGTGAGGATGATCTCCACCGCGGGCTTTTTGTACTTCCGCATCCGGGTCACGGGGATGCCGCGCCCATCGTCCTCGATGCTGACCCCTCGGTAGTCCTCGTCGAGCACCACGCTCACCGAGCGAGCGTGGCCGTTGATGACCTCATCGATGCTGTTGTCGAGGATCTCTCGCAGCAGGTGGTGGTAGCCGTGGCTATCCGTGCCCCCGATGTACATACCCGGGCGCATGCGCACCGGCTCGAGCCCTTCGAGTACGGTGATGTCTTCTGCGTCGTATCGTTTTTTCGCCGCCATCTGTGTCGCCTACTCCGAAAGCTCCGGGACCTCGGGCAGGTCCCAATCCACGGTTGCAAAGTTTGAACGTTTGACCACCGCCTTGCCGCGGCCGCCGCGGGTGCCGAGCTGGGCCTCGGCAAATAGCTCGTACTTGCGACCCTTGTCCGTGCGCACGATCAAGGGCTCGGTGCGCAGCGACTTGGCGAGCCGCGCTGCGAGCAGCTCGGTGGTCTCGGCCAACTTGATTAAGATTGTGCCTCGACCCGGCCCCGCGAGCACCGCGAGGTCCTCGAGGCTCACCGCCATCGCGTGCCCATCCTTGGCGGCCGCGATGACATAACCCTCCTGGTCTTCGGTTTGGGTGAAGACCGTGAGGATCTCGTCGCCCGGCTTGAGGCGCGCGAACTTGCGGCCACTGCGCGTGGAGGGTTCACGGTGGCTGAACAGCGGGAAGCGAAGCGCCTGCCCCTGCTTGCTGATGGCCACGCCATAGGGCGGGCAGGGCGTACCGTCCTCGTAGACCTCTTCTTCGTCGGGCAAGCTAAGTTGACGTGGATCGAAGGAGACCGCGCCTACGACGTGCTCACCATCTCCGAACTTGAAGAGCTTTTGGATGGGGTCGCCGTAGCCGGTGGAGGCGGGGATATCCGCGATGCGGGTGACGTAGCAGTGGCCCTTGCTGGAAAAGAAGGCCACGGCCGCGCGCGTGGAGCCGGCGACGCAGGCCAGGACCCGATCGTCCTTCTTCAGGCGGGTGCTCGCGAGGTCCTTCACGCTGCCCTGGCGCTTGACCCAGCCCAACTGGGTCAAGATCACGATCGCGTCTTCATCAATGATGAAGTCCTCGGCTGAAAACTCTGGCGTATTGTCCACGCCCACGATCTTGGTGCGGCGGCGGTCCCCGTACTGGTTCTTCAGCTCGATCAGCTCGTCCGTGACGAGCTTCCAGCGCTTGGCCTTGCCTCGAAGCAGGCCCTCAAGGCGCTTGGCGGCCTTTCGTTTGTCGTCGGCCTCCTTTTGGATGATCAAAATCTCCAGCTTTGCGAGGCGGTAGAGCTTGAGCTCCAAGATCGCATCGGTCTGCAGCTCATCCAGCGCAAAACGCTTCATGATCTTCTTGGCCGCGTCCTGTTTGCCTTCGGAGCGGCGAATGATCCGGATGATTTCATCCAGAGCGTCGAAGACGGACTCGAGGCCCTCAAGGATGTGCAGGCGCTCTCGCAGCTTGCCCAGCTCGTGCTCCAAGCGCCGGGTGGTGACCTCGAAGCGGAAGTCCAAGAAGTGTTGCAGGATGGACTTCAAGTCCAAGCGCTGGGGCGTTTGGATCTCGGGCCGGTCGGTTGGCACCAGGCAAGTAAGGTTGACGCCCACGTTGCCCTGCAGCGGGGTGTGCTTGAAGAGGTAGGCCATGATGAGGTCCGGGTTGGCCCCCTTCTTGGTCTCCAGCACCACGCGGACCTCATCGGTGGACTCATCCCTGACATCGATGAGCGCGGGCAGCTTCTTGGAGATGATGACGTCCGCGATCTTCTCGACGAGCACCCGCTTTTCCAGCGCGTAGGGCACGGAGGTGATCACGATGAGCTCTGCCGACTTGGCCTTTTCGAGCTTCCACTGGCCGCGCAGCTTCACGCTGCCTTGGCCTGTCTCGTAGATGGTCCGCAGCTCGGCCTTGGTATTTGTGATCTCCCCACCCGTGGGGAAGTCCGGACCTTTGATCTTACCCATCAGCTTGGCCACGGTGGCCTTGGGGTCATCGACCAGCATGATCAGGGCATCGATCACCTCCCTGAGGTTGTGAGGGGGGATGGAGGTCGCCATGCCCACCGCGATGCCGTAGGCCCCGTTCACAAGCAGGTTCGGGAACTTCGCGGGCAGCACGATCGGCTCGCTGCGGGTCGCGTCAAAAGTGGGCCGGAAGTCGACGGTGCTCTGCCCGATCTCGGACAGCAGCTCCAGCGCGATGGCCTCCAGCTTGGCCTCCGTATAGCGAAACGAGGCGGGCGCATCGCCATCGAGGCTCCCGAAGTTGCCCTGACCACGCACCAGGGGGGCCCGAAGCACCCAGTCCTGGGCCATGCGCACCAGGGTGTCGTAGATCGAGGCGTCCCCGTGCGGGTGGTACTTGCCCATCGTATCGCCCACGATGCGGGCGCACTTGACGGGTTTTCCATCCGGGCTGAGATGCAGCTCTCGCTGCATCGTGTAGAGGATGCGGCGTTGTACGGGCTTGAGACCGTCCCTGACGTCCGGCAGGGCTCGGGACTGAATGACGCTCAGCGCGTAGTTTAAGTACAGCCGTTGGGCTTCGGTGCTGAGCGCGACCTCCGACATCTGGTTCATTTGTTCAGCGCGGTTTATCGACGAACGGGATCGCCGTCAATCCGGTTAGACTTTGAGACGTCGTCACAGAAATCTGGGACACCTGAGTCATGCCGGCGACGAAAATGCCGATATTCGCCTGACTGGGAACTGCGCCCACATCTTGCTAGGTTGTGGGGGCGTCGTGCGAATTCTATCGGCTCTTCAGCTTCGTCGCGGACTCCTGGTGGCCTGCGGCTCCGCAATCTTGTGTGGCATCGCGCCGCGTGCAGAGGCGCATGACATCTCTATCTCGGCCGCCCAGCTGGGAAGAGACGTTCAGCGCATCTCCGATACCCTCCGCTTTTACAAAGAGCGCGACAATGCCGCGACGGCGCCGCGCACCGCGGCCGAGCACCGGCGCGCCTTGGGCGCGGCCGAGATCACACTGTCCCTGGGGGATACCAGCGGCGCCCTACAGATCCTCATTGGGCGGCTCGCGGATGAGAACTTCCACGCCTTGCCCGAGTACGTCGATACCCTCCTGATGACGTCCGAGATCCTGGAGACCCAGGCCCAGGACGTCGGGGCCATGCTCTACGCGGAGCAGGCCCTGCGGGCCGGCGGCGGCCCGGAGCAGATGGCAGAGGCGGGCGCTCGTTGGTTTCGCCTCGCGCGACGAAACCAGCGCACGGATCGGGTGATCGAAATCCTCAACCTCTGGCAGGCGAAGGGGGGGGCCGAGGCTGCGGGCACCGAGATCGCGGCCCAGGTGATGTACCAGGCCGCCTTCGCGATGCGCGAGAGTGGCCGGCGGGCCGAGGCCCGGGCCTACCTCAGCCGGGTGCCCTCCAACAGCGCCTACGGTTCCCGCGCCGCCTACCTGGCGGGTGTGCTGTTCGTGGAAGACGGCGATCTCGCCCAGGCGGAGCGTTGGTTCGCGGCGGTCCGGGACTGGGCCATCATCTCCGAAGAAGGATCCCATCAGTATGGGGTCGAGCAGCAGCTACGGGAGCTCGCCAGCTTGAGCACGGCCCGACTGCTCTACGAGCGCGGCGATCTCGCCGCGGCGGACCAAGCCTATGCGCGAATCCCCGAGGGCTCAGCCTTTCAGCGGGAGGCCTGCTGGGAGCGTGCCTACTTGGCCCTGGAGCGCAAGAAGACCCGCGCCGCGCTCAAGCGCCTGCAGTGCGTTGTCGATCTGGGAGCCCGCAGCTCCCGCGCCGTCGATGCGGGGCTGTTCAAGGCCTCATTGCTGGCCCACATGACCCAGTACGACCAGTCGATCGCGGCCTACGAGCGATTGTTCGCCGAAACTGTCGAGGAGCGGGATCTCTTCGTGCAGGCGATGGCGAACCTGGGAGAGCGCCCCGCGCACTTTCTCTTCGACGGCATGGAGCGCACCGCCTTGGACGATGGCGAGGCCACCGCATCTCCGGGGCCCGCGACCCTGCTCGCCGATAGCTGGACGCCCGCGCTGGACCAGGCCTATCGCATCGATCGCGGCATCGCCCACGCCGGCTCCGAGCTGAAGGTGCTGCTGACGGAGATTCAGCGGCTGGTCAGCGTGGTCCGCGATGAGTCCACCTTCGGCGGCCTGGAGCTGCGCAAGAAGAGCCTGGAGGTCCTACTCAAGGAGATCCGCCACTTGGAGGGCCACGCCCGCCAGGGGTTGGAGGAGTCTTTGAGGTCGCACGCGTCCACCGGCGCCGCCGTGCAGCACCAGCACGGGCCTGAGCAGCAGGCCCTCAAGGGCTACATTCAGCACCTGCAGGTCATGGGCTCCTCGGTGGAGTCCCAGATCGTCGCTGTGGATCGCAACGGTCTGCGGCGCCGCAGCGAAGCCCTCGCGATGTTGGGTGAGCTGCAGAAAGAGCTGCGCGGCATCGACGGGGCCCTGGACCAGCTCGCGGCTGCGGCCGACGTGCCGGTCAACGGCGTAGCCCGACAGGCGCTCGCTTCGGTGAAAGACAGACTGTCGGACGCCGCGATGCGGGCGGAGTTTGGGGTGCTCGACACCTACTGGCTGAAGAAGCAGCACCGCACCCGCAGCGTCGAGAACCTGCTGCAGATGAAGAACGAGACCGAGCGCCAGGTCCTCGACGCCATCGAAGAGCTGTCGAAGTAGCCCCGCGGCGTGATGCGGCTGTGTGCACTGCTGGTCCTGGCGCAGGTGAGCACTGCCTCCGCCGCGGTGCCCAAGGCCTACTTTGAAGACGGCCCCTTTCAGCCCGCGCAACGGCTCATCCGCCGGGGCGCTCACCGCCAGGCCGTCAGCACGCTGAGGCGGCTACTGCGCGCGCACCCAGACGCGCCTCAGCGTCCTCAGGCTCGGTACCTGCTCGGGCTGTCTCTCATTCACATCGAGCGCTACGACGAGGCCGCCCGCCTGTTCAAGGAGCTGGCCGTCTCTTACCCCGTGCTCAAGGACGAGCACCTATTCCATGGCGGCCGCGCCCTCTTTCTTTGGGGCAACTATCTGCAAGCGGAGCGGGTCTTGGCTCAGGTCGACCCCAAGGGGCCTCAGGGGCTGCAGGCCCGCCGGCTGCGCGCCCGAAGTCTGTCTCGGGCTACGGCCTTTGAGCGCCTCAGCCAGTGGCTGGGAAAACAGGACGAAGCCCAGCCACTGGAGCCCGACATCCGGCTACTGTGGGCCAACGCTCAGCACCGTACCGGCGACGTCCTGGGGGCCTACCGAAGTTATCGCCAGGTCTGGCAGCAGACCAAGGACGCGGGGCAGGCGACCCAGGCCTTGGTCGCGATGGCCGGCCTGCGTTTTGGCGAGCGCAGCATGCTGCCTGCAGCGGAGGCGGCGGTGGTGCAACAGCTTCGCGGCGTGCTCAGTGGCAGCAAGGGCGACACCGGCCTGGCGCGTCTTGAGGAGCGCCTGGCGCGCCGGGCTCCGCAAGGTGGATTGCGCGCGGAGGTGGCCTTTGCGCGCGGACGCATCGCGGCCAGCTCGCGGCGCTTTCGTACCGCGCTTTCGCACTATGTGCGCAGCTTGGGCCAGGCCCGCGCCGACGCTGTGCAGCTTCGGGCGAAGGTGGCGCTGGAGCGCGCGCGCACGCTGGAGTGGCTGGGGCAACAGAACGCAGCGTTGGCGATCTACGAGCAAGCTGCCCTGCGTTTTTCTGACCGCCCCGAGGCTGAGGATGCGCTCTTTCGTGCCTCCGAG
>Ga0193954_1001069_pt1 | contig 14448 bp, 9 predicted proteins | sample BB_5_MG_FD_140340 | JGI IMG/M metagenome (GOLD analysis project Ga0193954, IMG submission 140340) | Microbial mat bacterial communities from the Broadkill River, Lewes, Delaware, United States - BB_5_MG | ecosystem: Environmental > Aquatic > Freshwater > River > Microbial mats | place: USA...
GTTAACTCGCTTTTAATTGTAATGTATCCTAGGGCATTTAATTCCTCAGCGGTGATCAGCGTTGAAAGAATTATTTCAGCATACTCATTTTCATCAGGATCATTTTTTTGCTCATCGGGTGGGTTTTTGGGGTCAATCGTTAACATCAGTTTGTTGTCTCGTGCATAGATAATGGCATCTCTGATAGATGAAATTTTGTCTTTGTCATCTGTTGAAAGATTGCCATTACGCTTGCGCATTTTATGTCCTGAAAGGTTATTTACATCTCTGGGAGCCACTCCACTTTCTCCACCGTATGCGTACATATCAAAGTAGTGAGACATTTTGATCTGATCCCCCTTGTAATATAAGCCATCGTCACTTCCCTTGGTTGTACTGCCGACCATGGCATCTATCTCAATAATTCGGTAACCCTGTTGTTTTGCTTTTATAAGCGCTGCCATAGTATTTTCGGCTGGACCTTCGGCTCCTATTCCTCCCCAAACACCGCGGTGTGGAATCAAGATAGGTTCAAAAGGCCCTAACTTGTTTGCCTCACGATCTACAACAAGCATATTGTTTAAAACAGCACAATACTGCTGATTATTTTGTTGCCCAGAGCAAGTTCCGCAAAGATGGCTATCGTTGTAAATTTTACTAAGCTGGTTTTGATCGGTAAAAGGGCCACACTCTTCTTGTGCGTAGGCAGGTAAGCCTACTTGAAAAATCAACCCCGTCGTCATCAGCATCAATGTCATTATTCTGCGATACCGATGCTTACAAAATTTGTACCTCATACCCCCTCCCAAGATTAACCTGTTAAATAAAAAAGTAATTAAATATTTTGCATTACCATTGAACTATCGACGTGCTAAATCAATATTTTAACTTTGCCAACATATTATATTAACTTAGGTTAAGTTAATATAATATGTTGGCAGATGCAAGAAATTAATTTTTTAGTAGATTAATGAGTAAGGATACAGATTACTCAATCTCAGTAATTTTATTTAATCTGTTATGCGAACAATGCATAGCTTAATTACGCAAATGTTTGTTTTCTAAATACGAGATAAGAAACTTCGGCTCATCTGTTTGGATTATTGTTACACCTTTGTCTATCCAAAAATCAAATACTTTGTTTGGATATTTGAGACCCAAAATATCATGTCTGCCCCCATTCCATTGCAGTGATTCAAGTTTGCCACGCAGTGCATCTATATAAAGGGTGTTGATCCAAAGGTGGCTGCCAAATTGTTTATTAAGTAAGCGAGTTTGTTTTGAAAACAAACTTCCTCCATCTTTTGTCAAATAACTACCATCTTTATAATCAGGAATGCCAACTACCATCTCCACAGCTTCAGGTTTTAGTAACTCATAGGTAGCTTGAATATCGGCAAAAGACGAAATACGTTTATCACGGAGCATGGGCATGAAGTCTACTTTGAAAGGTAATGCGTCTAAAAGCCGTTTGATTTTTACTCGCTCATCTGGAGTATCTGACTTACCTTTAAGAATGATGTGGTCAAGCACCCCAAATTTATTCGCAATGTTAAGCGTTTCACTGAGTTTTTCTATATCCAATTTGGGATCTAGATTAACCATTATCTTGCCTTTGACCAATTGATACACTTGCTCTAAAGAAGGAATTTTATAGTGTGTTTTTTCACCTGTTACCTCATTAATAAGATTAATCTTTTGCGACTCAGCAAACGTCATCTCACTTATCTTCCCACTACCGTTAGTTGTGCGATCAACTGTAGAATCATGTAATATAACGAAACGCCCATCTTTGGTTGCTCGTACGTCAAGTTCAACCATATCCACCCCTAATTCTATTGCATACTCAATGGCTGCTAGGGAGTTTTCCGGTTGAATAATTTGGCCATTTTCCATAAACGCCGCTCTGTGAGCCACAACAAACACATAACTATCACTTGGCGTTTGCCAATGTTGCATAATGCTCTTTACTTGACTGCCATACGCATTCACAGCATAAAAAATATTAACAATAAAAAAGAGATAAATTTTTAACATTTAAGATTCCTAAAAAAGTAATTAAATATTTGGTATTACAATTGAACTATCTATATGTTAAATCAATCTTTAAACCTAGTCCAATTAAATTAACCTAAATTAATTTAATTGGACTAGGTTTAATGTTATTTGTAAATAAAGAAATATGAATATGTATTATTTTGTTGATATATTTTTATTAACAAAACTAAGATGCAATAAACTATTTTCTCAGGTAAATAAACAACCAAAACGCGGGCTATTCAATCTAGGAAATCGAAATTTTTGCACTATGCGAACACGGCATAGCTTAATCAATCAGATATTTACTATCTAAAAATAAAATATTCAATAAGTGTTATCAAGTAATGCCCAAAAAGCGGCTCTTGTGAGCCGCTTCAATATTAAAATTTGTAAGCCGCTCCTGCCCAGAAAGATTTTCCATAATCTCTTGTCCAGTGAGCTCGCCCAGAATTTAATAATTGATTTTCAGCTTCATCTGTTAGATTTCGCCCTTCGATATATAAGACAATACCATTATTAAATTTATATTGACCCCTTAAATCCACGAAGGTCTGGCTCTCGACAAATTCATCATAACTAGCTGATGATGCACTTGAAGATACTTGACGTTTTCCCTTGTAACGCATAGCCAAGCGAATATCGAACCTATCAGGCGTCCAAAACAGGCTCACATTGCCAATATCTTTTGGTTGATAGAGTAACCCATATAATTCCCTTTCTTGATCTTGGCTAGTCTCAATATTAAATTCACTTTCAATATGAGAATAGTTTGCAGAAATACCCACATCTTTTAATCGTTCTGAAATTGCCCCAAAGCTATTAATCAATGCCCCTATTTCCATTCCATAGAGTGAAGTCTTACTTGCGTTGTCAGGCTGTGAAGTAGAGACGTTATACTCGCGGCCATCTATCATGGTGATTTCATTTGTTTTACGGGTGTAAATTTCATTGCCAATTGATTTATAGAAAGCGCCAACAGACAGGGCAACTCCTTGCTTAGGTAAATAATACTCAAGTGAAAAATCAGTATTTTTAACTTCTCGCGGTTTTAAGTTTGTATTTCCAGAGCTGATAGAAATTGTCTGGTTGGTGTCATCTATGTTTCTAGAGCCTCTAACGGCTAAATCACTATACTCAGCTCGGCCTAGCGTTTCGCTATAAGCCAATCGAAGTTTCAAATCGTCTTTTATCTTATAGTTTAATTGTAATGACGGCAGTAAATTGTCATATGAGCCTGACTGTGACGCGAGAACATAATTGGGTGTATTAGGATCATCATCTTTAAGCTGTTGACCGCCGGTTGAGTCTACATCGGTACTTTCGTAACGTAAGCCACCAATCACTGTGAATTTTTCTGATTTATAACGCGCCATAATATAAGCAGCATTGATGGTTTCTTCCACCTCAAACTGACTGCTAAGGCTTTCGTCTGCTTGATTTTTCTTGTCAATCCACTGGGGTTCATTATTAGCGAAATGGTTTAAAAACGCCTCAGGGTCAATAAATTGTTGGCGCTGACCAGGCATCAAATCCGGTTCAAATTGATTGGTAAAATTAGACAGCACATTAGTAAACGTAAATGCCTTGGTTTCGGCAGTGTTTGGACGATAATCATGATCAAACAGTTGATCCTGTTTACGCTGGTCAGTTCGAGTACTCATACCCGTTTTATAAGCCATGCCTTCATCGCTTTGCCAATTAAAGCTGTAGTCTAATTTTACTTGAGAAGCATCTTGGTTGTTTATATCGAATCTTGGACGATGAAATACAGGCGTGAATAACTCTGTATTAGACCAATTTTCTGGTGAATTAAGGTTGATAACGGGGTATTTGCCACTCGTGTCATAAGAGTAAGCAAACGCTGCTTTATCTTTATTTTGAAAACGAATTTGATAAAACGGGTTTTCACGGTCACCGCTCGCCTTAGAAGCCAAAAATTCTACAACATGTTCATCATAAGGCTGATAACGAGCCTTTGCTGTGACACTTTTCAGGGTATTTTTATCGCCTTGCAAAAAATACATACGTTGAGAATTCGCACTGTCGACATCCCCTGAGGTCGCAGTGAGATTAGCTGGTATATCACCTTCATTCGCTCTGAAAATTGAAGTATCCCAACGTTGTTCTGTGTCATCTTCTGTAAACATATAAGACGATAAACTAAGGTGTAAACTGTCATCTTGGTTTCGATACTCTAACTTAACTAATCCACCGCTTCGCTCCATTTCATTATTATATTGATAATTTTGCACGCCGTGAGGGATTTCAACACTATTGGGTATCCCATCTTCGTATATTCGTGTCGTATATTGTTCAGTTTCACCTGAATCATTCACACGCTCACCAATGACTCGGTACTCATTGTAAGCAACACCCGGCAACCATGTCCCTCTGTTAGATGTCAAATAACTGGCTGAGACCACCACGCCAAATTGCCCATCGGAACCAAAATTGTCGGCATAAGTAAGATTTGCCCGAGAAGCTAAATCATTATCCTCAGGGCTTTTGTCATGGTCATATTTTCCAAGCGCACCTCGGACAAAAAAATACGTATCATTGTAATCAAATGCACTACGTGTTTTGACGTTAATGTTTCCACCAATTGCGTTAGCATCCATATTGGCACTAAAGCTTTTTGATATGGTGGTGCTATCAATAACACTTGAAGGTATTATACTTAATTGTGTTGCTCTACCATTATTTCGAGTCGAAGGAACAATCGCTCCGTCAATTGATAGATAATTAAAATCTGAACGCATTCCACGAATAACAACAAATTCAGCATCACCATTTCGATCTTCTGTTGATATACCTGCAATCCGAGATAATGATTCAGAAACGGAAAAATCAGGTAATGAGCCGATTTCATCAGATGTAATACCGTCTAGTATCTGTTCGGCCTCATTTTTTAAAATTGCCGCCCGTTGATTTTGTAAACGCGTGCCTGTCACCGTAAGAACTTCTATAACATCAGTGTCTTTATCCATACTTTTATTAGCAGTTTGACCTAATACTAGCGACGATTGAGATACCAATAGTAAGCCAATACTCGTTGTAAATAAGTTTAGTTTAAAACGATTATTCTTCATTATGTGCTCCATATTTTTATATTTTGTCTAAATAATCAACATAAGTCGAGTGTGATAAATTACCCAGCTATTTATAACCTTAAAATGTTACAGTTAAATTAACTTAAGTTATATTAATGTAATAATATTTTTACATTAATATATAGAAATAGTGCTAGAATGGTTGTGTTATCTCGTTTTAACAAATGACTGATAACGATTAAAAAGTAATTAATTGGTTTATGGAATTGGTAATGACAAAAATAGAATTGAGTAAAAGCGAACGTTTGGTGCTTGAAATTATTAGACGAAGTCAAATAAGCACTCGAATTGAAATAGCAAAAATACTAGGCTTTTCCACAGTACAAGCAACCAAATTGACGAAAGGTTTACTTGAAAAAAAACTTATTTTAGAAAATGTAACTCCCAGCGGTGCTAGAGGGCAACCTACTAAAAATATTTCATTAAACCCTGATGGATTATATGCCATTGGAGTCAGCTTTACAGCAGAACATATTGAGATTGGCCTAGTAAATTGGCTAGGTATTATTAAAAGCAATACTACAGTTAAGCTTAAAAAGATGCATTCTTTAGAGGCTCTTTGCCATTCTATCGAAGAGTTTGTAGAGAACGCTATTAAAAATCACCGCTTGGCGAAACGAAAGCTGTGTGGGATTGGCATTTCACTCCCTGGAGATTTCTTGAAAGGCCGGCGTAAAATTAATGCTGTTTATTTTCCAGAAATGGAGGACGTTGATCTTCTAGACGCATTTTCAAGCCGACTGCATTACCCTGTTTTCTTTGAAAATGATGCCACGAGTGCAACTTGGGGCGAGTTTGTAGCCGGGGCAGGACGAAAATTAAATCATTTCTTGTTTATTCATATTGGTCACGGTATAGGTGGTGGGGTGATCATAGATCGACGAATTTACCGGGGAACAAATGGCAATGCGGGAGCATTTGGCGCTCCTTTTCCCGATTTATCTAAGGCTCGTCCTTCTGGTACAGATCTACTAAAACATCTTCAAGAAGCCGGCGAAAAAACAGATGACTTTGTGGATTTACGAACATTAACAATTGAAGGGTGTGCGCCATTAGAAACATGGATTAATAATGCAAGTCAACAATTAATTAAACCACTTACAGTATTGGCACGTGCTTTTGACCCTGATGCTGTGATTATTGGTGGCCGCCTACCAATACACCTATTAGAGGCTATAGCTAAAGGCGTCAACACTGAAGCTTTTTGTCAAGCGGATAGAAATAGACTACCAGTCCCAGATATATTAGTAACTGAATTAGGCGATTTAGGTGGTGTGATTGGGGCAGCTTCTTTATGTCTAGAAAATATTGTCTTCGCAGATAAAACCATCTAAACAATGTAGTTAAATTGAGCAATCTTTCATAAATCTGTTATTTGATTGATGTAATTTTATTCAACCGTTAGCTAATTGAAAAATATTCTATGTCCAGAGAACAAAAGTATAACAGTATAAACGATTGCATCCAGCCACCAATTCACAACATCCGCGCTTTTGGCTATTCTACAGGCAACTTTGGTAAAAATATTGTTGCCAATACGTTGGCATACTTTTTACTTTTTTACATTACCGATATCCTCAATATTGCTGCCAAAACTGCGGGTGTAGTCATCCTAGTAGCATTAATTTTTGATGCTATTTTGGATCCTCTTATGGGATTTATTTCGGATCGTACTTACAATCGTTTTGGGAAATACGGCACGTTTATTCTGCTAGGCGCACCCTTATGCGCAATTAGCTTTATAGCAATTTTTATTTTACCACTAGTTAGTGATCGACCATTGATTACCTTGATCGCCTGTCTTCTTATATTTCGTGCTTCGTATACACTTATCGATCTTCCACACAACGCACTGCTTGCAAGGATTTCAACTAATAGTCAGGAAAGAGCTAAGATTGCAAGTATGCGATTTTTTTGTAGCTCTGTAGGTTCATTAGGTGTTTCATTAGCAGCGTTCCATATTTTTAACCCTAAAGTAGGTGCAAACCAAGCACTGATGTTTCAGCAATTTTCAGTTATCGCTGCATTTTTCTCATTATTATCAATGTATTTATCATGGTTTTCAGTGAGGAAGCGAGATCGCAACGCTACAAATACCTTACCTTCCATTCAAGGACAAATTAAAGGACTAATTATTATTTTTCGTGACAGACAATCACATGTAGTGATACTGGCTGGCTTTTTCGCCGCTATGTGTATCCCTATATTTGCCAAAGGGTTAACTTATTTTTGTAAATACAATTTAGAAGATCAAAATTTAATCGCTGTAGGTTTAACTACTACAGTGGTAAGCCAGGCGATTTCTACTATTTTTTGGGCTTTTTTATCTCAAAAATTCAACAAAAGTACTGTGCTTATTTGGGCACATATTTTAAGTGCCGTTAGTATGTCAGGGTTTTGTTTAACGGTTTCTTCAAGTGGTTTACTTTTTATATTTTGGTGCGTATTGATTGGCTGGGGAGCTGGAGGTATATGGTCCGTTATTTGGGGGATGGTACCTGACGTTATTGACAATTTGCATCTTAAAACGGGGCACCGCTCAGAAGCGGTTTTTGTCAGTATGGTTGTGGTATTCATGAAAATAGCACATGGTATCGGGGCAGGCGTATTTGCATTTCTGTTGGCAGATGCTGGTTACAGTGCCAATATTACACAATCCCCCGAAACACTCAGCCAAATAAGATGGAGTATGTGTTTCATTCCTGTTGCTGGAGCATTATTAAGTATCATAGTGCTCATTTTTTACAACATAAGCCACGAAACACATCGATATATTGCCCAAGGTTTATTAGCCAAAAAGTTAAAGTAATATTACAAGGAGCTAATAATCATGATGAACTGCACGACCACAACATTCAGTTATCTTGTCGGTTGATGTATGTAACCTCACATCGATGTATGGACTCCAACGATCTAAAACCAAAAGAGGTCTATATACCGATCTGAGGGTAAATAAATTATGTATTGTGAATGGTATGTGCTCGATAACCATAAATTGCAATAACAATAAAGCAAATAAGAGGTAGCACAAATGATGTTTGAACAGAAGATAATGACTCTAATAAGGGCTCTGAGTCAATTAACATTCCTTGCAAAGGAGGCATCAACGCTCCACCTACGATGGCCATAACTAATCCCGCCGATGCCAAACTGGCATCATCGCCCATGTCTTTTAAGGCTACACCATAAATAGTCGGAAACATTAACGACATACAAGCTGATGTGGCAATAAGACAATATAAACCGATAAAACCACTAAGAAAAATTGCCCCTGAAATACACACTATTCCACCAACAGCAAGTAACATTAATAATTGACCAGGCCTGATAAAACCAAGCATAAAGGTACAGATAAATCGACTAGATAAAAATATACCCATGGCAATAATATTATAGCCTTGCGCTTGTGCGGCACTTAATCCAACAACAGTAATACCATAGTGAATAATGAAGGTCCAGCACATAATTTGTGCGCCAACATAAAAGCCTTGCGCTACAACACCTTCAAGATAACGTTTATTATGAAATAATCGAGCAAACGTATCCTTTAATTCTGTTAATGTTAAAGGGTGATCATGGGTCATTGTTTTAGGTAATTTAGCGAATAAAAAAGCAAAAAATAGTATGGCAACAATACTGGCTATTACGACGTAAGGCCCTCTTACGGTAATTAAATCAGCCGCTTGCATGGCTTGATGACCTATTGGATAATTTAGTGCGTACTCTTGTAACGCAGCAGTTAATTTTCCGTCAGTTACTGAGGGAAGTAATTCCGCATATTCTGGGTGGGCTAATTTCTCTGCTGCTTTAAACTCTTCCACCTGTAATTTATTCAAAACAAAGGTAGAGGCAACAAACATACCTGTTAATGAACCAATTGGATTAAATGCTTGGGCAAGATTTAATCTCTGGGTAGCCGTTTCTTGAGGCCCCATTGACAATATATAAGGGTTCGCAGTTGTTTCTAATAGCGCTAAGCCACATGTTAAAGTACACAAAGCTATTAAAAAATAATTAAAACTCATAGCCATACTCGCTGGTATAAATAGAGCTGCACCGATGGCATATAACATCAAACCTAAAAGGATCCCTGCTTTGTATGAAAAACTTCTAATAAAAATGGCCGCGGGAATTGCCATAACTCCGTAGCCTAAATAAAAGGCGAATTGTACCAGACTGCTTTGAGCATTCGAAATTAAGAAAATATCTTTAAATGCTTTAACAAGCGGATTCGTTACATCATTGGCAAATCCCCATAAAGGGAATAATGCTGCAACCAAAATAAAAGGAACAAGCATACCTTTGGGTATCAAAGGGTAACTTGAGACGGTATTACTTTTGACTTCAAAAACTTTTGACATATATTTCTCAATAAAATGTGAATTATTACTAATTTGACTGATACGGTCCGTATACAGCCTTAACATTTAAATTAAGCGAGTTATCATCTAGTACATAGATTGTGTACTCACCTCCCTTTGGAAATACTCTGATAACTATATGCCCTTCAAAACTTGAATATAATTTAGAAACTACAGTGCCTAATGCTACTTTAGTTTCATTTTGAAAATTTGTCGCGAAAGCTTCTCTTTTACCAGAATAAATGAATTGGGATGCTATACGGTGTGCTACTTCGCCACCAGGGTGATCGGAAACCCATGATTGCTGAATAATAGTTTGAGGAGCTAAGCTTCTCAAAAAGTTCTCATTAGTCGCATCTCTGTTCCCATGATGATTTAACGCGAGCACATCAACTTTACCAACAGAATTTCCCACTGGAGTCTCAACATCAAACCATGCAGAATTACCTGTCCCATTAAGACCGGTCATATCACCACCAGTAAAATAATTAAAATTACCATATGAAAACTCCAATGCGATACTTAGGGGGTTTTCATTAAAACGTCCTTTTCCATCTACAATAACGCTAGGGTTAAAATAATCGAATGTGTCATCATTATGACCTGTCCATATAATTCCATTTGACTTAACATTTCTTACCGAAAAATTTGGATACATTTTAGGGTTATATTTTTGCACAATTTGACTGTTTTTACCGACAATCAATGCCTCTACTTTTAACCCATTAACTTTTTGTTTTTCATTTATGAAGTTCAGGTAGTTATTAAAGTTTTTGCCATATTTCTCGCTCAAATTTTCAGGAATATCATACTTTGGATACCCTCTATCAATAAGAGTATCAATTGGAATATGTTCACCTAATTCAGTAACGCCAGTTAAGATAAAATCACCACTTTTAGAAGGCTTGCTACGGGTTTCCGCATTACCGTAATGATCTGCATGGAAATGTGAAATCGTGACATAATCCATTTTTAATGCTTTAAATTTAGGCCGTACTTGCTTTATATAATCAACAATCCATTCTCCTGGCTGTTTAGTATTGTTTGGCTTTGCTTTAGCAACCTTCAATAATGGATGGTTCTTTAAGGTTGCTTTACCTAAATCTCCAACATCAAACATCATTTCAGTGCCGTCAGGAAAAATAAAGTATGCTGCATCTCCACGTCCGGTGTTGATATGATGAATATCGAAATAGCCTATTGACCAATCTGGCAATTTTTGTTTTCCCCCTGCCTCTTTACTAAAAGCTATATTTGGTTTAATTACCAAACACAATACACATAACACAATATATTTATAAAAATTCATAAAATGTCCTTACATAAAACTTAACTGTTTAACTTAACTATTCAGTCCATATCCGAGAGAAATTCAGCTTTTAATGGAATACATTGTACTATTGCCTTAACATTCATCATCAAAAAGTAGCTGTCCGAGGAGTTGGAATAGGGTCATATAAAATTTATTACAAGAATATTCGCACCTCTTCTCAATACATTAGCCCAGCTAGAAATATCAGCTTTATCATTTAAACTGTATTAACATCAGACCTTGCCATAAAACCTCGTTTACAGAATTTTTTAATTTTTTTATATGGAAATTAACAAAGGTTCCATGCCGATTCTTTTCATCACGAAATAACAGAAACATCAAAATATCGTTCTATTATTGTATTTCCATCATGCGTTTTTGCCTTTTCAGATTCGGTAATATGAAGAATACCTTTCCCGTGACTCACTTAAGAATGCCTAACTTTCATCTCTAGCCATGGCTCGGAGATTCTCATATTGTTTAAGAATTTCTGTTGGGTAAATATTTTTTCTTAGGCAAAGCAAAATAGAAATGTACATAGTGAAATTAAAATCAATATACGCATCTGATTAATATGCTCCTGTAGATATGAACATATCAGTCCTGGACGATCAGAACTGATATGTTGCTCCAGTTGGTACTAGAATTTATAAGTTACCCCTAGCCAATACGAACGACCATAATCTCGTGACCAATTAGTTTCACCATATGATAAGTCTCGTGTAGTGCCGTCGTCTAAAATGTTTCTAGCATCGAGGAATATTTTGAAACCATTGCCTATATTGTATCTAGCATTAAAATCTAATTGCTTAGTTTCACCAATAAATTCATCATAGGTTGGAGAGCTTGCACTTGTTGTATGCAGTTTGACATCGGTATAACGATAAGCTAACTTAAATTCAAAATTTTGGGGTGTCCAGAACATTGTCATACTAGCAATATTTTCAGGTTGATATATTAGACTTGCTAACTTTCTTACCGTGTTATCATTCATCTCAATGCCAAGTTCACCATCCATATGAGTATAATTTATTGACATACCAACATTAGTCAAACTTTCATCAATAAAATCAAACGAATTTAAAAACAACCCTAATTCCAAACCTTGAAGTTTAGCGCTATTAGCATTAGCAGGTCGCTTGTCCGTAAGTTCATACTCTGTACCATTAACAATGACCTGCTCTTCCAATACTCGATTATATATCTCATTATCTATATCTTTATAAAAATAACCGATAGAAAAAGCACCATCAATTTCATCAAACATATACTCTAAAGAAATATCTATATTGTCAGAAATTCTCGGATCTAAAGCAGGGTTTTTAGAAGTTATTGTAATTTTCTGACGTTCATGATCAATTTCATTTGTTCCTAGAACACTTAGGTCCTTATATTCGGCACGACCTAAAGAACGGCTATACGCAGTATTAAGTTTCAAATCTTCATTGATGTACCATATTACATTTGCTGAAGGTAACCAGTTGCTATAACTATTAGTTTCAGTAACTTCAGGGTATTTTTCATCACTATTTGGATCAACTAGCAATCTGTGACCTGTTGAAGTTAGACTAGTATGTTCATATCGAATACCAGCAGAAAGAATCACCCCCTCGAGTTCATATCGTGTCATTAAATAAGCAGCTGTAACTTCTTCTTTCAATTGATATTCTGACATTAAGCCTTCATCAATTTGATTTCTACTATCTGCCCAGCCGTTATTTTTACTATTCTCCCAGTAGTCTTTAAACTTATCATAATCAAGATAAGAAACTTCTTGCCCTCCTAGTAGATCAGGTTTGGAAAGAGCTTCATAATCACCAATGAAACTTTCTGGCGAGACAGTGCCCCCTTTGTATTGATGATAAAATAAATTGTCTTCGTGGCGTTCATCTTCCTTGTAACTTAAACCTGTTTTAAATCCAATCTGTTCAAATGCTTGCATTTTATAGGCATAATCAACTTTAGCTTGTAAAGCATCTTGACTATTTACACTTAATCTTTGTATATAGTGATTTGCTTTATATAACGAATAGTCTTTAAATGAACTTGGGTTATCAAGTGTGATCTTTGGATACTCGCCTGATGTATCATAGGTAAATGATAGGTCGTCAGACGTAGCAAAAAACCTGAATTCATCAAATGGACTTGCTCTTTCACCATCGGCTTTAACAATGGTAAAATCAAGTGTACTGTCGTCACCAATAAGCCACTCCCCTGTTAAAGAAATGCTACTAATTTTATTATCATCACCTTGTAAAAAATAAGCTTGATAGCCTTTGCCTTTAGCAACATGACCTGATGTATCTGTAACATTATCGAGGGATTTGAAATCATGATATAACGAACCAGACCAGCGGTCTTCTGTATCATTTTCTTCAAATTGATAAACGGTAAGTGCGGTATAAAAAGAGTCATTGGGTTTCCATTCAAATTTTGCTAAACCACCTAACCTCTCTATTTTATTTTTATATTTGTAATATTGATTTCCTGCTGGCACTCTTTTAGCATCAACAGAAGCTTCCTCATAAAGTCTGCCAAGTGTACCGTCAGCTTCCTGAAACCTGTATTCATCCCAGTTGGCCCCTGGTAAGTCGGTATAATAATCTTGATTTAAATAACTAGTAGATAAAACAACACCAAATTGGTCATTGTCCCCAAAACTTTGAGAGAATGCAAAATCTGATCTAACAGGTTGGTCAGTATCTAAAGGTCCTTCATCGTGCTCAAACTTACCTAAAGCTGCGCGAGCAGCAAAATAGGTGCTATCCTGATCAAACGCACTTCGAGTATTAATTAATATTTGTCCACCAATAGCATTTCCATCCATGTCAGCAGTAAAACTTTTAACAACTTCTGTACTTTTAATAACATAGGAAGGGAGAATACTTGTTTGAGTTGCACGTCCGCCCTTTCGTGTTGATGGAATTATTCCACCATCAAGGCTGAGATAATTGAAATCAGACCTTAAGCCTCGAACAACAACAAATTCAGCATCACCATTTCGAGCTTCTACTGAAACCCCTGTGATTCTCGTTAAAGCTTCTGCTACAGAAAAGTCAGGTAAAGATCCAATATCATCAGCTGTAATGACATCAACTACTTTTTCTGATTCCCATTTATATTCTGCAGCCCTTTGATTTTGTAGACGAGTTCCTACAACAGTTATTTGCTCGACTTCATTATCTTTGACCTCTTTATTGGCCTGCTGATTCTCATTTCCAACCGCATGAGAATAGTAAGCAATAGGTAATGTTAAAGCAGCACAAATAGACCCTTTAATTGCTATATGTACAAAACTAGAAACTAGTGTCTTATTATAATGTCGATTCATATTTTTCCCCAAAATTTATAATTCATTCTCTCTTCACAGGAGAGATTTTTCGTATTTAAAATTTAATTTTAAATACACTAAACAAACAATGACATAAAAAAATACAAAAAACAATTATTTTTATATATGCAAAATTCTTTTACATATGAAATTTTATATAACTTAACGCCAAAGCTTTCGGTTTGGCTACGACTTACGACGTGAAGAGCGGTATCTTATAGTGTTAATCTCAAAAGACTTTAGCCAGAATTGATGTATAACCAAGTGCGTTTAGGTTAAAATATGAACAGCCATTAAATCAATGAATATTGATGA
>Ga0193954_1001070_pt1 | contig 14445 bp, 13 predicted proteins | sample BB_5_MG_FD_140340 | JGI IMG/M metagenome (GOLD analysis project Ga0193954, IMG submission 140340) | Microbial mat bacterial communities from the Broadkill River, Lewes, Delaware, United States - BB_5_MG | ecosystem: Environmental > Aquatic > Freshwater > River > Microbial mats | place: USA...
AATGCCCCTACCATAATAATACTCGCCCCCGAGGTCAAATCATAACGATACGATAGTGCCAATCCAATCAATGTAAAAAATGATGAGAGGACCCCTGAAATGAGCATCATCGAAAGTAGTGAAGTTGAAAGTTTCTCAGCAATATAGATTGGAATGGTCAGCAGTGCGATCACCAAAATAAGCCCCACTACCTTAATGGCTACTACCACGCTTAACGCTGAAAGTACCAAAATAAGTGTATAAAAAAACTTCACATTAATACCACGCAAAGCAGCATACTCACTATCATACGAGACAGCCAATATATCTCTATACCAAAAAAGCATAATTACAATAATAAGTACAAGCAGTATTGCCATAAAGTAGAGATCACTTTGAGCCACAGCCAAAATCGAGCCAAAAAGATAACTCATCAAATCCACATTATAACCACTTGTCATATCCACAAAAATAATCCCTATCGCCATCCCCACTGCCCAAATAAGACCAATAAAGGTATCGATGCGTTCACGGTGATTGAGCGTAATGGCCGCCATCAACACAGCCGCCCCCACCGCAAAGACCGAAGCCCCAAGGAAAATTGGCAAACCAAAATAGATAGCAATCCCAATCCCCCCATAAGCCGTATGGGCAATCCCCCCTGCTAAAAAGACCATACGATTGACGACAATGAGTGAGCCAATAATCCCACTGATGATGCTCACAAGCACCCCAGCAATAATGGCATTTTGAATAAATTGATAGGAGAGGGCTTCAAGCATTTATACTGTTCCTTTGATGTAATATAGAGACGCTTCACTCTGAAAGTCAATAGCAACCTCTAAGAGTTTAAAATCAAAATAGTTTTGGTTGTTGTAGGTTATTGTAAGGGTTTCATTTTTAGAGTATAATTTTGGATAGATAAGACAATGTGCAATCCTAGCATCTCTTTGAGCGATAAGCTCTCCATCAAATTGAAGCTTTAAAAAATCATTGGAGTTTATATCTTCTAACTTTTTGATTATTTTCCATTTGGCATCCAAAACGGCTTTGACTCTCCCCTCTTTATTTTTGATGATAAAATCAGGATTGGAGCTTTTTGTAATGCTTTTGGATGTTTGAGACTCTAACCTATACTCTTTTTTTGTATTATTCTTTTTATCAAAAGCGATACTCTCTCCATCTTGTAACGAGGCTTTGAGTATATCATAAACATACCACTCATAGAAATGATTAGGATTGATGAAGAGTGAGTGGCTCGTCATATCTTCTCTTAACTCTACCGATAGAGCATCACCTCTGTACATCTGCTCAAACCCAAAGAGTGACTTGATATTAATAAGTAGCTCTTGGCTCTCATTGTTTTTAGCAAAAAGACGAGTGAGCTTAATGCTTTGAAGTGATGCAAGGGAGAGTTTGTAGCCATTGTCTATTTTGTATTTTTTGAGCAGTGTTGTTTGGAGCTTTTTGATCTTTTGAAAAAGTTTATTTTGGTATTTCTCATCCAAACCACTGTATTTTTGCGTTATAAAGAGCTTTAATGCACTGTAAGTAACGGTTGCTAACATCGAAAAAGCAATATCTCTGTTTTGAATCTGATGAATTTTACTTTTGTCCAACTCTTTGACATTGCGTGAGAGATTGAGTTTGTGTTTGATCGATTGTGAAACATGGTCTACTTTGATGCGTTTTGAGTTTTTGTGGCATTTGAAAAACTCCTCTATGGATTGGATAATTGCATCGTATCTATGAGATTGAAATTCACTCAAAACCTCATGAGTTTGGGTGTCACTGTTGTTGGACTTAAACGCCAATTGGAGCAGAGAGTCAGGTATCTTTTTGCTGGTATCAAACTTGTAAAGATTGTTGATACGATAGTAGTGTAGCAGATAATTGACAAACTCTTTTTCAGCACTCTTGCTTGGCTCTATGGTTTTGGGTAACACGATGATTTTATAGACTGTTTTATCTTGTCTAAATAGATAATACCCTACTTCATTATTATAAACTCGGTTAAACAAATTAGAAAAATGGTGTTCAAAAATCTCTGTTTTGATCCCTTGATTTTTAAGCGTTTGGAAAATATCCTTTTCATTCTCTCTTAGGAATATGGTTTGATACATAGCACTATTTCACAAAACTATAAATCTCTTTTTGGAGCTTCTCAACCATCTCTTTATAAGACTTATACCCAAAACCACACGCTTCTATATATGCTTTGATTCTCCCTGATAATTCACTGCTTTTAAGCACCTCTTCCATTATCTCTTTGGTATAAGTATCAAAGTCAATCTCACGAATCTCTTTAAACTCAATGATGACTTTGAGCAAAGCAGTATAAAAACGCTTTTGATTCTCTGCATTCTCTTCATCAGTGATCTCAAGCCAATTGGCGTGACCTACCAAATATCTATCAGGGTGTATCTCTGCTTTAAACTTATCTAAAATATTTTCATTTAAAAGCTTTAAAAATTGGGGTATATCCTCTGCTTTGTATATCTCATCATATTTAGGATAAATCTCTACCACATCAAATCGCCGTAGTAAATTATCCTCAATTACTTTTTTATCGTCTCTATAGTTGGAGGTACAAAAGAGATACAAGTTTTTGGGCAGTACCATCTTGCGATATGCTGTGGAAGTATCTACAAGAAATGGTATTTCTATATAGTGATTATTCTTTCCATCGTTTAGAACCTCTTCAATAAACTCTTGATACTCATACTCTTTGCCATCTTCAAAATTGCTATCATCTACTTTGACTCGTTTTGTATCTTCGATGAGATAGATCAAATCCCCGATAAGTTCATTGAGGCTGTTCTCTTGTATCTCTTCTAACACCAATACAAAGGGTTGATTGGGTGTCAAGAGTGCCTTTTTGATATGATTGTAGATGAGTCCTTGTTTCTCTTTGTATTCGATATTGCCATCGTTGGAATTGATCCCGATGCCTTGCATTAGGTCGGCATTAGAGGAGGCAGAATGGATATTGATACGGCAGATATTCTTTGACTTTTTGCCCAAACCCAAATCATCTTTGATAATATTCTCTATCGTTTGGCTTTTGCCTGTACCTGGTACGCCTTTGAGGAGGAGATTTTTGTGAGGGAAATCTAAATTACCTTGGAGTACATTTGTAAATATTTCTTTTTCCTCTTCGACTTTCATAGCTTCTTCTTCATTCACTTTCTCTTCTCCCTCTTCATCAAAGGTATCCATGTTTACTTCAATAGTATCAAATGATTCTATTTCCTCTTCACTATCTGCTTCATCAGTACACACAACAAAACTATTTTTGCTTTTTTCAAAACATAAATTTTTTTCTAAACTAGCTTTGACAATAAAACATTCAGTTAGTTTACTTTTATACTTTATATATTTTTGAGTTGCCAATACAGAATTAAAATCTTTCTCTTTACCATAAAAAATTAAAGTAGCTCCGCTATTTAGCAAGTTATTTAGTGTAAGACTTAATTTATCTAATATATCTTGCTGACTTTCATCTTCTTCTTTTTGGTTTAAGATATTGCCATCGATATAGTTACCACCAATTTGAGGATTGATAATGACTAATTCTATATCTTCACTTTCAAAACTTTTACTCTCAAGTATATTTTCAAACCAAATATCACTATCATCAATATACTCTATAATTGTTTGATTTGTGTTTGTTGCATTTATATCATTAAAAATCAAAGATTCATACTCAATATCATTATCAAACACAATATGAGAAGTAAGATTACCACTACCAAAAGAAAGATCGAGTATTATGCTATATTCACTTTCTAAATAACTTTGTTCAATTAAAAATCCTATAAAACTAGCTTTGTCTATTGCATTGTCATTATCTACATAGAGATAGGCTTTTTCATAATTTTTACTACTTCTATCCGATGGATTCGTAAGCTGACTATTAAACTCTCGTATCTGTCCGTATAACTCTTCTTTATCCATTATCTCACTTCCCAGTCAATCAAAATAAATGTTCTTGCTAAATATGTTTTATGCAATCGTCTCAAAGCATCGTATCCCACCTCTAGCTTATCGTGGTGTCTTTGAATTTTCTTTTGTTTCGTCTCTATAAAGTCTGCTATTATTGTTTGTATCTCTAAAGAGGTGTAATTATTTAATGGTTTAGGTATTAAAAAGTCTACTTCTTGAATTAAGCCACTATTAGCTCTAGGTTCTTTAGATTGAAAATACATATTTTTGGCAAAGTGATTGCTCAATACATAATAACTATATTTTAAGTTAATATCATTATTAAAATTATCTTTTAACTGAAGTACATAATGATGTCCTCCTGCTATAAAAGGAATTTTATGATAAAAAGCTATACTCCCTTTATCGTTGTCTTTATTATACGATATTGCAGGTGCATCAAATACATCATTTGGATTAATTGGTTTTATATAATCAACAATAGTTGTTGAACCAGTTACAAGTGGGTAATCGCCTTTGTTTGAGGAATTAATATAATAACTTTTTTTATATTTAGAATTTCCACCTTTAAAAATAAAAAAATCTTTAAAAATAAATTTCTCAAACTCAACATCCATAATATCAAATCCAATATCACGCTCTTTTGTATACTTCCCAAAAGAGACTTTGATATAGTCTCTAATGAAGACAGAGGGTATCAATGATTTTTCTAAGCGTTCTACAAGATTGTATCTTTTGTCGATATTGGCTCGTATGCGTTCTATCCTAGCAAAACCATCTTCCAAAAACTCCACAATCGCTTCTTGGATTTTATAAGAGGGGTAAAACTTAGATAGGTCTTTGGGGATAGGGATAGAGTGACTTTGCACGGCAGACACATCAGCGACATTATCACCCCATCCAAATTTTTTAGTTTCAAAGAATCGAATGAGAGCCATTTGGATATAGTGTGCATCGACTAAATCTTCATTGGGTATGATTGCAATATGGTGTCTATCCATCAAAAATGGATAATCCCTATAAAAGGGTACACTTCCTTTGGCATTATCCTTATTGAAACTAACACATTTTTGATTGATAATATCATCTAAATCAATAGGTGTAATGTAGGCTGATATACAATCATTTTTTAATGAACTACCCAATATTGGGTACTCACCCTTATTGGCTTTTATATATCGTTGTATATATTTATTTTTTCCTTTGGCAAATTCAAAATATTTTTTATCAGCTAATGAAACTTCCTCAAACCTCACATCATCAATATATAATTCATCATGCTTTCCCGTTCTCTTTTGAAACTCTTTAAAGCGTTCTCTTACTTCCTTATCAAGCATCTATTTCATGCCCCACAATCCATTGGATTGATAATCCTCACACATCTCTTTCATCAAAGCTTCCAACTCTTTTTCAAGAGCATCGATGCTTAGCTCCTCTGTATCGTCTCTAAAGCCTATCTCATTAGAGATATTGATCGCACATCTATCAAACCCAAGAGATTTTGAGATATATTTTTTGTCACCTTTATTGGTGAGATAGCGTTTGAGTGTTTTGATATTTTTATCGCTATAAGCGTGTTTCATTTTGTCTTTAGTATTTGGGTGAGCGACAAAAAGCTCCTCTTCTTTGGAGTCTGCTTTGAGTATCTTGATTTTTGGTGAAGCTAAGGTATCTAAAAACCAAATATGAGAAGTGATGTCTGTATTGGTAAACATCGCATTGGGTTGTTCTAGCACGGCAGATACCAACTGCTCACCAAAGATAGCTTGACGAATCTTGGCTTCACTGCTTTTCTCATTACCCGTGCTAATGAGTGTCGAAGAGCTGATAATCCCTGCTGTAGCTCTCTTGCCTCTGTTGTTCTCTTTTTTCATGAGGTTGATAATGTGCATCATAAAGAGAAATTGTCCATCGGATTTTTTGGGTGTGACGACCTTGCCTTTAACATCTTTGACGACAAAAAAGTTACTTTTTTCACTCTTCATGTTGGATACTATATCATCGTAGTTATGCTTCCAATCCACCCCAAAAGGAGGATTGGCTATGATAAAATCAAAACTATTATCGGCATTGATTCCATTGGCAAAAGCAGGATGAGTGAGGGTATTTCCGTAGGCTATGATATTTTCTTGATTGGTGATTTCTAAAAATATTTTAGAGAGTAGCCATGTTTGCCCGTGCATCTCTTGCCCATAGAGTTTGATTGTCTTGACCTTAGTACGCTTATGCTTCATGAGATAATCAGCCGACTCCATGAGCATACTCCCCGTACCCGAGGTAGGGTCATATATTGCTAGAGTCTCATTATCTTCTATCCCTGCTATCCCCATCTCACACATCAGATGAATGATGGACTTTTGAGTAAAGTGTTGCCCACTCAAATCACCACTAAGACTTTTCATCCGTGATACGGTTTTTTCGTAGAGGTCTTTATACTCCTCTTTGGGATAGTCACTAAAGTCTGCTTGATAAGTATAAATATCAAGCACGGTTTCGAGATACTCATTGGGTAGCTCTTGGATATAGCGTTCTAACTCAAAGGTCTTGTAATGGTTTAAATAGGTTAGTATATTTTTGGATCTATCGGGATTGTATTTACTCTCTTGATAAAAGTAGTGTAAGTTCTCTTCTTTTCCTAATTTTTCAATATTTTTGATGATATTAAGAAAGGTCTCTTTAGTATCCTTGCCTTTATATTTAATATATTCTTCTAGTGGTAAATTGAAGTGATTACGATACTCTAGGTTAAGTAGTAATTTATCATTGTCTATCAATAGCTTAAGTGCCATAAAAGCCATTATCCGTTGATCATAAGTCGATTCATTGATACCAATATCACGCAAAATATCAGCATATGCCCAAAAATAGTCTTTGAGTTCTTTTTTAAGTTGTTTCATTGGCATTGTCATGATTCACTCCTCATCTTTTATAAATATATTTTATAATACAACAGCAAAATACGTGTTAAAACATGTCAAATTGTAATGTTTTAACACGCACATGCCTTGCCCATGCGTTGAAGCATCTCAACTTCACAAAAATGCTCCTCTGCATCCATACTGTGGTAGTTGCTAATATCGTGAAAAGTGATGCTTTTATTAATATGGGCTACTTTTGAGGCATAACCTAAGATGACAGATATATCGTGGCTAACAACAATAATGGTGATAACTTTATTAAGCTCTCTTAAAAGGTTATAAATCTGTTTTTGCCCCTCAACATCAATATTGGCGGTTGGTTCATCAAGGAGCAGTACCGCAGGATTTGCACACAAGGCTCGTGCTATCATGACCCGTTGGCGTTGTCCTCCTGAGAGAGAGCCAATCTTCTCATTAGCAAATTTCTCCATACCCACCTGAGCTAAGGCCGACAAGGCACAGGAGCGTTCAAACTCATTGTAGCCAATGGAAAGATATTTATGCCAAAACTTCTTACTGCTTTTTTGCTCTTTTGGACTATGGATATGCCCCATCATCACCACTTCAATGACTTTAATAGGGAAGTTAGTATTGATATTGGTATTTTGAGGCACATAGCCAAGCTTGGCAAGGTTTTTAGAAGGAGGTTGATCAAATATCGTAATGCTCCCTTTTTGGAGTTTATTGATTCCCAAAAGGGATTTAAGCAAAGTCGATTTACCTCCACCATTAGGGCCAATGATGGCTAAAAAATCTCTCTCTTGAACTTCTAAATTAATATCGTGCAATACTTCTTGATTTTCATAACTGTACGAGAGGTTTTGAATTTGGATAATGGTATCAGGCATTAGTGCTTGGCAATCGCTTTAGCAAGGTTGAGTAGATTTTCACCCCATTTTGGATTGAGAGGGCTTACCTTCATCACTTTAATACCCAGTTCATTTGCAATACTCGATGCAGCACTGTCACTAAACTCAGGAGAGGTAAAGATAGCTTGAATATTCTCTTTTTTGGCTTTGGCAATGAGTTTGGCTAATAGTTTAGGTTTGGGAGATTTACCCTCTACCTCAATAGGGAGTTGAATCAAATGATAGGCATTGGCAAAATATCCCCACGCAGGGTGAAAGACCATAAATTTAGCCTCTTTGTGATCTTTTAAAATATTTTTGATTTGAGCATCAATGCTCTCAATGTAAGTAATAAATCTATCCAAGTTAGCTTTATAGTAACCCTCATTGGCTTTATCCTGTGCAACAAGTGCATTATAGATATTTTGAGCAATGATTTTAACATTGGCAGGGGATGTCCAGATATGTGGATCCAAACCTTTTTTGTCATTATGAGCATGGTGATGCCCATGAGGATCTTTACTTTTCATAGATACTTTCGTGATATTGAGTGTCGTATCAATCACTTTCATATCAGGATTTTGGGTTGTAAAACGTGTAAGCCAAACTTTTTCAAACTCCACACCCATGGCAAAATAGAGCGTAGCTTTGCTAATGTTTTTCATTTGAGAGGGTTTGGGTTCGTAAGCATGAGGCGAATGCCCTGGCTGAACCATCAATGCCACATTGACCTTCTCTCCACCAATTTGTTTGACAAAATCAACTTGTGGTAAAATACTTACCACTACATCTATTTTAGCGTATCCCAAGGATAATGTCACCATAAAAACCAATAATATTTTTTTCATCTGTTTCTCCATTTGCAACTAAGTTGCATAAAACTATTATTGAATTTTATATATAAGTTACTAAAATGTGACTTAATGATCCAACTTTAACAATAATAACTCTCTTTGAGGCATTATGCTATAATCCCCTTATTATAAACAAAAGAGACAATATGGCAAAAAGCAAAAAACTATTTGAGTGTCAAGGGTGTGGATTTCAATCTTCTAGGTGGCTTGGAAAGTGTACCAACTGTGGCTCATGGGATAGCATGGTGGAGCTCAATTCTGAGCAGATTAAATTTTTGGAATCTACCAAAAGTACAACCACCTCCCCTACCCTATCCAAAGCTCAATCCATTGTCGATATCAAACACGATAATGTCACCCGTTTTAGCTCACAAAGCACTGAGCTTGATCTCGTTCTTGGTGGGGGCATCGTTTCAGGTTCGCTCACACTCATTGGTGGGAGTCCTGGGATTGGGAAATCTACTTTGCTCTTAAAGATAGCAGGCAATTTGGCCAAAAACAGACAAAAAGTCCTCTATGTCTCAGGCGAAGAGTCCGCAGGTCAAATCAAGCTACGAGCCGATAGACTACAAGCCAATGAAAAAGAACTCTATTTGCTATCTGAAATCAACTTAAGTTCTGTGATCTCTGAAATCAACTCTGCCAAATATGATTTTATTGTCATTGATTCGATTCAGACACTCTACAGTGACGATATTCCCTCTGCCCCAGGAAGTGTGACACAAGTTCGCTCTATTACCTTTGAATTGATGCGTATTGCCAAATCTATGGGCATTGCGATCTTTATCATTGGGCATATTACCAAAGAAGGCTCCATCGCAGGTCCTCGTGTGCTTGAACATATGGTCGATGTGGTGCTTTATTTTGAAGGGGATAGTAACTCAGAACTGCGACTCCTACGAGGTATCAAAAATAGATTTGGGAGTACCAATGAAGTGGGTATTTTTGAGATGAACAAAAGTGGCTTGCACGATGCCAAGACCATGGCAGGAAGATTTTTTGATAAAGAGAAACTCCTTTCGGGTTCTGCACTGACTGTGATAATGGAGGGGAGTCGTCCCATCATCATCGAGATTCAAGCTCTTGTGAGTGATGCCCAAGGCTATGCCAAACGAAGCTCCACAGGCTTTGATAATAACCGCCTCACCATGCTTTTGGCTCTACTTGAAAAAAAGCTAGGACTCCCCTTTAGTACGGTGGATGTCTTTATCAATGTTTCAGGAGGCATTAAAATATCTGAACCTTCCGCCGATCTTGCGGTCATTGCAGCGATCCTTAGTAGCTACCGAGATAGAGAGATTGATTCTAAGTCTATTTTTATGGGAGAGGTGAGCCTTACAGGGGAGATTATCGAGGTAGCGAGTATGATGCTTCGTCTCAAAGAACTCGAAACCCAAGGTTTTGAAAAAGCCATTGTCCCAACCAAACCCATAGAGTCTAGCCCTATTAAGTGTTTTGTTGCCAATGAAGTATCCAAAGTCGTAGAGTGGATGTAGCAAGCTAAATTATATTCAAATCACTTTTGTGTTATACTAAAAATATTTTTAGAGGAGATGACGATTCGATTTCTTATAGCGATTATTCTTTCTGTTTTTGTTCATCTACTGATTATATACCTCTTTTTTATCAACAAAGAGAAGATTAAAAAAAACAAAACCAACAGTGATGATAAAGCCATTAATCTCAATCTATCTACCTTTGAACCCTCACCCAAAAAAGCTACCCCAAAACCTAAAAAGATAATCAAAAAGAAACCCCTCAAAAAACCTAAACCCAAAAAGAAAATTATCAAAAAGAAACCCAAGCCAAAAAAAGAACCCAAAAAAATAGAAAAAAAGCCCATTAAGAAAACAGAAAAAAAAGTCCAAAAGAAGATTATAAAAAAAGAGCCTCCAAAAAAACCTATCAATAAGCCAAAAAGCTTTGAAGAGTCACTTATGAATATGGGAACGCCCCATCAAGCAGTACAAAAACCATCCAATCCACTCATCACCAAACTCTATGGTTCGGAGTTCAAAAGCTACACCCCAAAACAAAAAAAGTTTCTCAATGATAACTTAGAGACCATTCATCAAATCACACAAAGGGTTTTAGTTCTCAATAGCTACCCCCAAGAAGCACTTGATCTCTTTCAAGAAGGAGTTAATGTTGTCTCTTTTTACCTATACCCCAATGGAAGTATCTCTCATCTAAAAATAACACGAAGTTCCAACTCCTATTTTTTGGATGAGAACACTAGGCAAGTCATCCAAATGGCATACTCACAATACCCCTTACCCAAACAAAAAACCAAAATTATTTTTAACGTCAACTATCGAATTGAATAGTTAACTTAAAATCGACAAATCTTCCAAAACCAAATATTTTTTAGCTTTGATGTTCAAATCTCTATCGATCATCAATGCTGTGGAGTAGATACCACTCTCTAGTGCTGTAGGGGCAATGACGGTGGCACTTAGGGGTGCATGCGTATTTTTTGTAGTAGAGATAATATGTGAAAAACGTTTGCCCTCAATGTTTTTGCTTCGTTCATAACTTGCTGAGGTGGTGAGTGCTTTATTGGATAGCTCTATATTAAAAAGCTCCTCTTGGGGGTTATGAGGGTTTTTGATCCCTATCGCAAAGGCAGAGCCATCGGGTTTGTTGCCATGGGCATAGATATCCCCACCAAAATTAATCAGTGCAGAACTAATCTTATGTTTTTTCACTATCCCAACAGCCCTATCCACGGTATACTCTTTGACCATTCCACCCAAATCAATCTTGGTATAGGGGTTATCAAAGGCAAGTTTGTTGCGTTTGATTTGAAAATGCTCGCTCCCCACATACTCTTGGAGTCTATTAAGTTCATGGTTTAATTCACTGAGTCTGCTTAGATTGTAGCTATCTTTGATGGTGGCAATGGTAATATCAAAGATACCGTGGGTCGTTTTGTAGTAGGCTTTGGCTTTTTGCAAGAGCATTTTACTCTCACTATCAAGCGTCTCACTTTGACGGGTGTTGAGCTTGGAGAGATAAGAGTTTGGGGCAAAGTAGTTGTACTTTGATTCGAGCCTCTTTGCCTCTTTGAGTATCGCTTTGGCACAAGCATCGCAGGTGGCTTTGGGGGCATTATAAAAGCGTAACTCACACGGAGTGGTCATTACGCTAAATCGATACACTTCAATCAAAACTTATACTTTACTCCCACGCTAAAGTAGGTCGCATCGATATCCGTACTTTGATCATAGTAGTTGATGCTTGCATCGTAGCTTAGCGTCTCATTTTGGGTATAGGTAAGTGAAAGCTTATAGGTCATCGCATCAAAATCGCTCATCTTCTCATCCATACTTGCTAGGGTTTGGGTGGTAAAGAAGTTGGGGTTGGCTGAATAAAACTCCGCCTCGCTTTGGGTGTAATACCGCAATCCAAATCCAAGAGTGAGTGATGAACTTATCTCATAGTAGTTATCAAAGGTGAATGTATGCGCATCAATCTCCCAATCATCGTGGTAGTAGTTATAGCCTAGCTTGGTCGTAAACTTTCCAAAGTTTTTAAAGTATTTAAGCCCAAATCCATACGACGTTCGCTCATCGGGTTTGCGTTCGGCCTCTACCGTATTGCCATTGCGTACGATATTGTGGTATTGATTGGAGAGATAGCCCTCCTCTTTGGCATAAAAGATCGAAGCCTTTGCCACCGAACTCTCATCAATGATTTGTGTCATGCCCAGTTGAAAATGAATCAAGCTTGACTCTTGCTCGCTACTTGCTCCACTGAGGGCATCACTATTAGAACAAGCGTAGTTAAAGAGATCACAGCGTTTAATCAATATCGTATTATCTTGATAAATGACTGAGGCATCAAAGCTTCGGTTTTTAGAGGCATCCGCCCATTTGAGATAACTCAAAGCAAAGGTATTGGAGTCGTAATCACTCTCATAGGATTTGCTATAGGCTAGAGTCAATTCATCACGATTTTCAAAACGTTTGGTCAGTCCAATCGAGCCAAAGTTACGATCATCCCCAATATCCACATTGGCTTTGTTGATATTGTTTGGGTTGGCGACTACGCCTCTATTATAGACCGAAGCCCCCGAAGTGGTATCACTATAGGTCGCTGATGCACCACTGACTGAATCGTGTACCATCTTGATGTTGAGCGTATAGTCACTGCCAAACTCTTTGTTGATCTCAATAGCAGGAGCAATGACATCGACACGGTTATCGCTCTCATTGTACTGCATATACTGCACTCTGACATAATCTTCAGCCTGAGCAGTAGAGGCAAGTAGCACGCTAGCCGTTATGAGTGAAAGTTTAGTTAATTGCATCCGCAACCTCCTCCTGATACACTTCCTCCCCCTTTAGTTCCTTCCTTAGAGAAATAGATATGCTCTTCAAAGTGTTGGTTAAGTCCATTCATATCTCCATCTTTCATCGTTGCTTTGGCGTGTATGCCCTTTTGCCAGGGTTTGACATCTTTGATACAGCCGTTTAAACTCAACAACAATAGAGTCGCAAGCATATAACGCATCACTTAAACTCCTTAAATGTTTTGGATAGATAGGCATCAATACCATCTACCCCACCAAATTTCTGGGCAACTATCTTACCATTTTTGACAAAATAGATCGCAGGCACTCCCACAGGATTGAAGATTTTTACCATATTGTTGGCACTGTCATAAACAACCTTAAACTTTACTCCCATCTTTTTGACAAAAGATTTTCCTTTGCTCGTATCTTTATCAATATTGATACCGATGATGCTGTGATTGGATGCATAGTTGTTTAAAATTGGCAACTCTTTTTTACACGATCCACACCAAGAGGCAAAAAAGTTGATAAGATAGAGTTTATCTTTTTTGAGTGAGAGTTGATTGACTACCGATTTATCCAAACTGTCCCCTACATTGTAGGCAAAGAGAGATGAGCTTAAAAGTAGTGCAAGTGTAAGTTTTTTGAACATGGTAATTCCCCTAATATTTTTCTAAATTGGTTAAGTGGTCTATTTAATCCCACCACATAGAGTAAAACTACAATTACTCTTAATAATAAAAGTATTATACCCATACCTCTCTACACAAATCAAGCAAACCTTTGCGATATTAAAAAATAGAAGCTAAAATAAGTAAAAAGTAAGAGAAGAAATAATGGAAGAGCGATTGAAAAAAGATATAAGCAGTTACTAAAAAGCTATATGAGTGTTAAACAAAAAGCAAGTAATGGATTAAAACTTTTGATAAAAGATAAAGAGCCATTTTCCGAAGTACAAGCATCGTGGAGATCTTTGAATAATAATGTAACCATAGATGATTTGATACACCTTACGCACCGCTCTAAAACCTGACATAATCTACAACACAGTAATCTTAAAGTAACCGAAATTTATGCTAAAGTGATGGTTCAAGCAGCTTATGTTTTGTAAAACCATCTCTTACAAGTTTGATAAATAATACAAGGGTACTTCTAAAAACCCTAACCCAAATCCACTTTTTTAGTGCTTGAATCTAAAAAAAGTTTTTCACTGTGTAAAACTGAATAATTGCTTGTTAATTAACTCCTCGTATTGTAATAAATAACCATAAGTTTGGTTATTGTTCTTGAATTTCTTGCTTTTTGCATCTTCTATATCTTCTTAATATTGTAAAGGCGTACCAACTGTTCATAACGACATTAGGTAAATCCGATGAAACCCCATCCAACCTCTAAGTCGTGTAATTTTCATAAAAAGTGTTTGCTGTAAAAAACAAAAAAATAACTTTTGTTGTTTCTATCAATGAAAAAAAAGACCTAAGCCTCCATTTCAAAGATTTGAGAGGTAAAATCATCTAAATGATGACAGGTTCGTTTGATTTCAGCCATGGTGACTTTGGATTTCATAATCTTTTCATCTTTATGCCTGTTAAAATAGAGTTGAT
>Ga0193954_1001074_pt1 | contig 14423 bp, 17 predicted proteins | sample BB_5_MG_FD_140340 | JGI IMG/M metagenome (GOLD analysis project Ga0193954, IMG submission 140340) | Microbial mat bacterial communities from the Broadkill River, Lewes, Delaware, United States - BB_5_MG | ecosystem: Environmental > Aquatic > Freshwater > River > Microbial mats | place: USA...
CATTAGTTTAGCTACAACTGCTTCTTCACCTTGATGATAAATATCTCTTGCTTCTTTTTCTGTCATAATATCTTTCCTATTTAGAATATTATATCATCTTTTGGTTGGATGCTGAATGGTTACGATTAATCTTCATTCACTTAACAATACTACTTCAACATCCTATAAATACTAGGCGTGGTCGCCAAATCAACCGCTTTAAATCCATCTAAATTTTCAAGAGACTTGTCTGCCCCAAACTCAACCAATAACTTAACCATATCGGCTTTACCAGCACTTGCACTGTACATGAGTGCCGTTACACCGTTATCGTTCATACTATCAAGCTTGATCCCTGCTTTAACCAGTATCTCTACACAGGCATAGCTCTGCCCAAAACAGGCATTCCACAAAGCGGTATTACCATCGATGTTTTTGATTTCCAGTGATGCTCCTGCTTCTACAAGCTCTTTGGCAATATCACACTTGGCTTGGCGTACGGCTTTCATCAAAGCTGAATTTCCATACTGCCCTACCTTGTCAATATCATTGCTATCGTATCCATTGGCATCCATCCAATCAAGGGTATCTTGACTCAACATTAGACACTCATCCAATTTTCGTGAGTATGCCCCTTCTTTTTAAACTTAATCGCCTCATCCAAGGCTATATCAAACGCAGTAATATCAAAACCATCATCTAAATTACCCACTATCTCTCTATAGACAATCTCACCATCTTTGTTGATAATAAAGATCGACTTGACAGACACCTCATCATTGGCAAAAACACCAAACTTCATGGCAAAATTTACAAAATCTGTAGAGTAGAAATCTGGATTATAGGCTTTATCAAGAGGAGTTGAAGCGATAAGATAGATAAGAGATTTTGCTTGATGTTTTTCAATCGTTGCTAATAGCTCAGTGCTGAGGCTGTCCGCCTTTGGCAAAGTAATCATCACTTGTACTTTATCGGCAAGCATCCCTATCACCTTCTCTTCACCACTTTGCATCGTAACCCTTACTGCAGGAGCTTCACTCCCTACTTTTCGCTCACGTTTTTGTAGCTCTATGAGTTTATTATCAATAGTAATTTGCATATAGACTATCCTTTATTAGATTTTGGGATAGCGTATGCAAGTTGTATGCCAAAGGTAAGGAACACTTTTTGCATATTTAAGATTAAAACAGTAATAAGGATAGATGTATGATCGCAATACCAATTAGTACCAAAGATGCCACAACGATTTCAGATTTATATGGAAAGGTTCCTTACTTTGCACTGCTTGACCACTGTAGCGGAGAGTTTTCAGTTGTAGAAAATAAGGTAAAAGGTGAAGGACCAAAGAGTGCGGAGTATCTAAAATCTCTTGGGGTGGATTCGACTATATTTTACCACATGGGTGAAGGGGTCTACAAAGCATTTGATAAAAATGAGATGGATGTTTACAGTGCAGAACACAACTATATGAGCATCGATGAGATCTATCACTCATTTAGAAAAGAGGAGCTTACCAAGCTTGATGCAAGCAACTACGACAAACTGCTTGACCCAGGTGAGGGGCAGAGCTGTCAGTGTGGATGTGAGTAGGCGATGAGCCAAGATATAGAGTACTATATGAGCCTTGACTATCCTGTTGAGGTCTATGCAGGTGAACATGAGATAGGTGATGCCTATTTGGCTATCTATACCGACTTTGATATCAAAGGGGCAAGCGAAGACCCCTATGAAGCCATTGAGATGGCGACTGAGTGTTTACGTAAACACATTACACGACAATTAGAACTGGGCAAAGAGCTGCCAAAACCACGAGAGGGAGTACGATTTATGCAACACAGAGAGGCACTAAAGGCTTATAGAGCCAAAGATTACGATAAGGCCTTTGAGATATGGAACCACGAAGCCAAACTCAAAAACGACCAAGCGATGACCAATTTGGGATTGATGTATCTCAAAGGTGAGGGAATTGACAAAGATTATACCCAAGCCAAAGAGTGGTTTGAAAAGGCAAGTGAGTACGATAATGACTCTGCTAACTACAACTTGGCATTGATGTATCAAACCAAGATTGGCGTTGAAGAGGATATCGATAAAGCGGTTGATTACTTTAAACGAGCCGTTGCCAAAAATCACCAGAGTGCCTGTTTTAGATTGGGACTGCTCTTACTTAAAGACCGTACCGATATGGAGCAGGTCAAAGAGGGCTTTGATGCGATGCTAAGAGCAGCGAAAAGTGGTCACCCGATGGCACTAGCCCAAATGGGAGGAGTGGATAAAGAGCCACCAGTAGGAGTAGAGGAGAACAAAGCCTTTCGAGCCAAACCCACAAAAGAGCAACTTGAAATGATTGATGATGCGATTACAAGATATATTCGCCCCATCTTGATCAAGGACGGTGGAGATATTACACTACTAGAGTATAAAAATAATCCAGATATTGAGCTTAGACTAGCTTACCTTGGTAACTGTGCAGGGTGTAGCTTGGGAGCAACGAGCACTTATGATTTGATTAAAAATACCCTTTCGCAGATCATTGATGAGAATATTAGAATTTATATAATATAGAAAAACAATCTTGTTCCACCTCTCCTGAGGTGGAATGCATATAAGAGGTTAAAAGTCCAATATGCATTCCCAAGCAGGAGCTTGGGAACGAGGCAAACCACAAGGGATTGCCCCTACACAGGAGAAGATAATAATGAAAGTAGCCTTTGCATCCAAAGATGGCATCCATGTCAACGAGCACTTTGGCTGGTGTCAAGCCTTCTATATCTATGAAGTCAATGAAGAGAGCTTTGAACTGTTAAAAGTGGTTGATTCATCGATTAAGTATGAAGATGAAGTGGATAAGTTGACCTATAAGATAGAGTCGCTTGATGGGAGTGATATTGTCTATGTGACACAAATTGGACCTAAAGCCTCCAATATGGTAAAGATGGCAGGGGTCTATCCACTTAAAGCAAGTAGCGAAGATGAGAAGATCGAAGAGGTGGTAGGATCACTGCAAAAACTTATGAAGGGTAATGCCCCTTTGTGGCTTAAACGCATTATGCTTAAAACTTAGATTAACCATCCTGCATCGTATAGATCTTTTTTCGTTCTTTGGATGAGGGGATATCGAGTAGTTTTCGATACTTGGTAATGGTTCGGCGTACCATCTTCATATTGTATCGCTGCATTACCATATCGACCAAATATTGATCAGTCAGAGGCTTTTCATGATCTTCATTTTCAATGAGTGCGGATATAAAGTTTTTGATCTCAGCCGATGAGAGGTTTTTGGATACCGCATTGGTAAAAAAGGATTTGAGTGAAAAAGTCCCCCGTTCACACTTGATATATTTATTGGATACCGCTCTACTAATGGTAGACTCCTCAAAGCCCATCTCATCGGCAATCTGTGCCATGGTCAGAGGTTTTAGCTCTCCTCCCAAAAAGAAGCCCAACTGCTTGTCAACAATGGTAAGTACCAGTTTATAGAGTGTCGATTTACGAAGCTCTAGCAGATTGACCAAATCCTTTGCCTCTTTGATCTTCTCTTTGACCTGTGCATTGGTGCTCTTAAAGGGTTGAGCCACTATGATATCGGGATAGTAGTCGTTGTTGATACGAATTTTTATATCCTCATCCACATCGACAAAAAAGTCAGGGATGATATAGGGCATATCGCTTAGGTAATTGACCGCTGGGGGTGAATTAAACCTCTTTAGCAACTCTTTGGCATCGGAGAATAGATGGTGTTTGTGGTACTTATCAATGTTTTTGATATTATTGATAATAAGACGCATAAACTCATCAAGCTCACTATCGATACTAAGTGATGAGAGTTGAAACAAAAAGGACTCTTGCATATCCTTTGCCCCCACACCATAAGGCTCAATATAGGCAAAACGGGCACGAATATTCTCCACAAACTCTTTGGTAGTGTTGCACCTGATGGCAATCTTTTCAACATCTCCCTCAAAATACCCCTCATTGGAGATATAAAAGAGTATCTCACGCGCTACCTTTTGAGAGTTTTTGGTAGGAAAGAGCTCACTATCAATCTCTCTCTCAATCTTATCGTAGAGAGACTCTTGATAGATTGAGCTGTTTTCAATAAAGCCACGTTTATTATCCTCGCCACTGTAACTACCACCCGACTCAAAGTGTGTATCACACTCCAAAAAGGGGTTGGAGTAGCTGTAGTCTTTGAAGAGGGTATCAAGCTCTTGAATGGGTGCTTGCAAAATAGGCAGCCACAATCTGAGTGACAACTTCAGGGTCTGTTTCTGTTTTAGGCTTATATTCATACTGTTCATAATAGAGATATTATAGCACTATATTGTTCTTTTTTATATCAAAATATTGTTTAATTAGTAGTCAATAATCATTTCTTTTGATCACTCCATCTATCTATTCTCAAGTTCCCACTTGGGAATTTATATTGATGTTTTGAATTTTAATACAAGAAAAAGCCTAAAAAATAACTATTATGCTATAATTAAAGATTATTTTAGATATTTATACTTCTAATTACTAACAATCATACAAAACTAAAGGTACTTATAACCGATGTCATTTTCTACACTTGGTTTATCCAAACCACTCTTACGAGCCATAGCCGACCAAGGCTACACCGAACCTACCCCCGTGCAAAAACAAGCCATTCCCGTCATTTTAAGCGGTAGCGATGTATTAGCAGGAGCCCAAACAGGTACAGGTAAAACAGCAGGTTTTACTTTGCCACTACTCCAAAAACTTAGCCAACTCCCAGCCACCAAAGGCAAACGTAAAGTCAAAGCCCTTATCCTCACACCTACCCGAGAACTAGCCGCCCAAGTGGCTGAGAGTGTCAAGGTTTACGGTAAGTATCTACCCTTTAACTCTACGGTTATCTTTGGAGGAGTGGGCATCAATCCTCAAATTGCCACGCTTCGCAGGGGAGTTGATATCGTTATCGCTACCCCAGGGCGATTGCTTGATTTGGTAGGGCAAAAGGCGATTAATCTTTCCAGTGTCGATACTCTTATTCTTGATGAAGCCGATAGAATGCTGGATATGGGATTTATCCATGATATTAAAAAAATCCTTGCTCTCTTACCCAAAAAGCGGCAAAATTTGCTCTTTTCGGCTACCTTTTCCAATGAGATCAAAAAGCTAGCCGATGGATTGCTCCATGAGCCAAAAAGCATCGAAGTAGCCCGTCGCAATACCTCGGCAGAAACCATAGCTCAAAAGGTCTATCCCGTCGATAAAAAACGTAAAAAAGATCTGCTTGTTAAGCTTATCAAAGAGCAAAAGTGGAAACAAGTACTCGTCTTCACCCGTACCAAACACGGGGCTAATAAGCTCACCGAGTATCTGCAAAACTCTATGATCAACGCCGCAGCCATACACGGTAACAAAAGCCAAGGGGCAAGAACCAAAGCCCTAGCACAGTTCAAAGATGGCTCAGTAAGAGTACTTGTTGCTACCGATATAGCCGCACGTGGTATTGATATCGATCAGCTCCCTCATGTAGTTAATTTTGAGTTGCCTAATATCTCTGAGGATTATGTACACCGTATCGGGCGGACAGGTCGAGCAGGTAATGAGGGTGAGGCAGTATCGCTTGTCTGTATTGATGAGAAGATGCTACTACGAGATATTGAGCGACTCATTAAAAAAGATATTCCTAAAGTGATAGTTGATGGATTTAAACCCGATCCCAATATCCCTGCCGAGCCCATTCAAAAAAAACGAGGGCAACGAGGCGGAAGCGGGGGATCGAGCAAACCAAACTCTCGCTCACGCTCTCAAAATGCCCGACGCAAAAACAACTCCAACGCCAACCCCCACCAAGACCACCACCGCAAAGATGGAAGCAATCATAAGAAGTAGGTTTGAAACAGCAAATTTGATCAATTATCAGAAGAGTGATAGGGAAGTTGATATGCTATAATAGTTTATTGAATTTTCAAGGAGTCTCTATGCTATCAAATGAAAATGAAATATTACTACTCTTTGGTAATGATCGTCTTAGTCGTTGGATGGTCAACTTCTATCAAAAGAGCTCTTTTATACTCTATCTGCTCTTTTGGGCTTTTAGCGGTGTAGGTCTATTTTACCTATTAAGTTTATCAAGTGAGATGAGTTATGCTCAGCAGATGGCACGTGTACTTTTTGTCGCAATAGGTGTTCCTATTGGCTATCGATGGATGCATGCTATTATTAATTCATTTAGAAGTTTTCATGATGAGTTTCAAATCGATTATAAGTACTACCTCAATCAAATCGCACAAAGCATGAGTTCAAAGCTCAATTATCTTTTAGTTGTATTAATGATTTGTTGGATACTTTACAGCTTCTCTTCATACTATCTTAGCAAGCATTGGTTTTTTATTATACTCTATTTGATCTGGAACATGGTTTGGTGGTATTTTATATTAAGGCTTTTTTTACTGACACTCATAGTCATAAAACAGTGGCAACAGATCATACTGACACAAAAAACAATTTATAACAAAATCAATATCTTTGATCGTGTAAATCTCTTTACCTTCCGTCCCATTATTAATGCCATAGGGAATCTCACACTACTTTATACCTTGGTTATTGGTCTCTACCTTATCTTTTATTCTCAATTTGAAAAGGTTGGAGAGGATATAAGTTATACTGTTTTATTTATTACCATTTGGGGGCTCTATCTATTGGTTCCGCTCTATCTTTTTCAGGCACCTATACTTGCTACCAAAAAGCTTTTTAGGGAGAAGAAGGAAGAACATCTCAAAACATTGGCATCCAAAATAGAGAGACTCTATCAAGAGGAGAAAATCAACGAAGCACTTGAAAATAAAAAGCTCTATGATGAGATTGCTACGATTAGTTTTCCTGCGGACTGGAAACTCCTATCAAGTTATCTTATTCAATCGTTTAGCATTCTTAAGACATTGGTCTTTAACTTTGATTATATTAAGGGCTTTATTATTAAGCTTTTTTAAGACAAAATGAGAATTCTCAACTCTATCAGATGCATAAGCATATCTCTTTTGAAAAAGTAGGCAACCGATAGAATTTATTAGACCCTATGGATGGAATACGCCTACTTTCCAAAGAGGAGCTTGATACAATTTGGCACGGTAATGGAGTGGGGATCTATCGATAGTACTAAAAAGCGTAGCAATATTAGCTCAAAATCTTTAAGTTTAATGTATAATATGCTTATGAAGATAGAATAGAAGGAGTGTATGATGGATGATAATCAAGAGATAACAATATCAATCCCACAAGAGCTTAAAAAACGAATCGAAGAGCTTGAAGAGGAGTTGGATATGGGGGCTTCGGATATATTCAAAGAGGCGTTGAAGTATTATATTGACTTGATGGATATTGATGAGGCGTTGGAGAGTGATCCTTTTGCGGATGAGAGTGAAGAGAAATCAATGGATATTGATGATTATGACTTGCCACCACTTATAGATGAGGAGGATTTTAGTGACTATCCTGATTATGGGTAGTCATAGATCTTTTATTTGACTCTTGAAATTCCAAAAGGCATTGACACAGAAGAGTCATATCAATAGTTTATAATGTATCTTAAAAGTAAATGTGCATAATATACCATTAATCAAATACAAATAACATCAACATAGTTTCGCATCTATAAAAAGCGCTGCTGTAGCTTGGGTATCACCCAGCGACAAAGGCAAATATGAGATTTTTTGAGATTTGAACTCACAAAACAATTATGTTATAATAAATCAAAAAAGGATTGGAAATGATGACACTTCAAATTGATAATCTAATGATTGAAAACTATTTTCAAGATTCAAAAAGTATTGAAAAAATATTAGAGTTTATTGCCAAGAATAGAATCTCAATTGATAACAAAGAAGATTTAACCAATAAACTACAATCTGCCTTATACGATGTAAGCTCACTCATTGAAAACAAACAACAAGAGACAAAGGCTAGAGACTTTTTAAATGAGCTATGAAGTTATTGCCGTTGATGAGTTTCAAAGAGATGTCAAAAAACTCTACAAAAAATATAAATCTATCAAAAGTGATCTACTTGAACTCATTTCAAAACTAGAAGAAGATCATGCAATTGGAATAGATTCGCTCGTTTCCAAGCTCCAGCTTGGAAATGCCCTATTGGACTCCAAGACTTCACTTAAATTTAAAATACCAATATAGCATTGTGAAGCTGGAGCTTCACAACGAGGAAACCACTACGCCACATCAACCTTAGAAAAATCCTCAACAGGTACACGAATCTCTTGTGTGGCTTTTTTACCATTTTGGACGGCTATAAACTCTTTTTCAATGCGTTTAAGTACTTTGGATGTGTAGTATTTTTCTCCACAAAATTCACATTGCATCGATGGTACATTTTGAAAAATCATATACAAACCATTATGCCTATAGGTGTATTCACTCAGAGTATTTTTAATGTTTTTATTACCACAAAAACTGCAACTTGTCATTTTCATTCCTTCCCTAGTTCCCAAATTTATTTGGGAACTAAAGCGTCAGCATCCTAATGACACCCACATCCTCCACCACCACCGTGTGATCCACATCCGCCACCTTGTGGCTGTTGTGGAGCAGCTTGTGTGCTACACGCACTCACGCCTGCTGGGGTTGTTGGTTGGATGGCTTGGTTGCTTACGCCACCTTCAGCATTGATCTTGTCGATCTTTTCAAGTAGCTTACTTGCAGCCTCTTGGTATCGCTTGGCTGTGGTGCTATCAGCCATATTGTAAACCACTGGCTTACCTGTATCTCCACCAATACGGATTGCTGGCTCGATGGGTACTTGTGTGAGGATGTCTGTGCCAAAGGCTTCTGCCATCTCGCCACTGGTTCCCATTCCAAAGATATCAGACTCTGCGTCACACTCAGGGCAGATAAACCCGCTCATGTTCTCTACTACACCTGCTAGTGGGATATGGAGCTTTTGGAACATATCAAGGCTTCGTTTACTATCATCAAGACTTACTTGCTGTGGAGTGGTAACGACAATTCCTGCGGTTACAGGTACAGATTGAGCGAGTGTTAGCTGTGCATCACCCGTTCCTGGTGGCATATCGATAACCAATACATCAAGCTCACTCCAAAGAATGTCTCTTAAAAACTGCTCAATAGCTTTCATGATCATTGATCCTCTCCAGATAAGCGACTGCCCATCTTCCATCAATGATCCCATTGACATCATCTCTACGCCATACGCTTTGATTGGCATTACTTTATTACCGTTGATCTCTGGCTTGACATCATGTACGCCTAACATCCGAGGAATGTTTGGTCCATAGATATCAGCATCGAGTAGTCCAACTTTTTTGCCCTGCATTGCCATAGCGATGGCTAGGTTGACTGAAGTGGTTGATTTACCCACTCCACCTTTACCTGAGCTTACCATAATGAAGTTCTTGACGTGTGGAGCGATGTTTTTACCGCTCATTGAGTTGCTCATTTGGCGTGGTGCTTGGGGTTGGTTGATCGTTGGGATGATCTCGGTTGCTCCAATCTTGCGAAGCTCTACGTCAATATCTCTTACCAACTCTGTTTTAACCTCTGGTGCACTGGAAGTAATCTCCACTACCAAATAGACTCGTGTACCATCAATGGCAACATCTTTTACAAAATCAAAGGTTACAATATCTTTTGTAAACCCTGGGTAGATGACGTTTCGTAACGCATCTAATACTAACTCTTTTGTCATTTTATTCCTTTGTTTAATATTATTTATTTTTATATATATTATAACATAAAATTATTTATTTTTTGTGTACCCTTCGACTAAGCTCAGGGCGAACGCAAAAATTCAAATCGTTCGTGCTGAGCTTGTCGATGTACAATCACTCTTTTTTCTCGCTCCCAAACTGTGTTTGGGAGTGTATACTTTTTAACCTAAAAACAATTAGGTATGCATTCCCAAGCTCAGCTTGGGAACGAGAATTGAGAATTACGCCTCAATGTTCTCCATTGTCTGCCCATGCTCTTCTACGATGCTTTGTGTGATCTTATAAGAACAAAACTTTGGTCCACACATCGAACAAAACTCTGCATCTTTGAATACATCTTGAGGCAAGGTCTCATCGTGATACTCTCTTGCCTTATCAGGATCAAGTGAGAGCTCAAATTGTCGATTCCAATCAAAGCCATATCTAGCATCGCTCATCTCATTATCCACATCTTGTGCATTAGGACGACCCCGTGCGATGTCTGCTGAGTGAGCAGCAATTTTGTACGCTACAATCCCCTCTCGTACATCCTCGGCATTTGGCAATCCAAGGTGCTCTTTACAGGTTACATAACATAGCATTGATGCCCCGTGCCATCCACCAACAGCGGCTCCAATAGCTGATGAGATATGATCGTATCCTGCGGCAATGTCCGTTGTAAGTGGTCCAAGGATATAAAACGGTGCTTCGTGACAATACTCACGCTCTAACTTCATATTACGTTCAATTTGATTAAGCGGAACGTGACCTGGCCCTTCGATCATCACCTGTACATCTTTTTCCCACGCTCGAAGAGTCAACTCACCTAATACTTTAAGCTCACTTAATTGTGCATCATCACTGGCATCAAAAAGACACCCTGGGCGTAAGCTATCACCAAGTGAAAGTGCCACATCATACTTACGACAGATATCCAAAATCTCTTCATACGCATCATAAAAAGGATTCTCTTTATGATAGTGCATCATCCACGCTGCCATCAAAGATCCTCCACGGCTTACAATTCCCATCTTTCGCTTTGCCACGTGCGGCATAAATCGCAAAAGGAAACCTGCATGAATCGTAAAGTAGCTCACCCCTTGCTCGGCTTGCTTTTGAAGCGTTTTAAGCATCTCTTCGATGGTAAGGTCTTCAATCTTATCGTTACAATCGTGCAGGATTTGATACATCGGTACCGTTCCTACTGGCACGGTAGAGTGAGCAATGACTGCTTTTCGGATTTCATCTAGGTCTCCACCTGTGGAGAGATCCATAATCGTATCAGCTCCATACTTTAGGGAAGCATCCACCTTCTCAATCTCACCATCAATATCACTTGAAAGTGCAGATGAGCCGATATTGGCATTGACTTTACACTTGGTTGCCATACCAATCGCCATTGGTGTCATGTGCTTGTGATTGACATTGGCAGGGATGATACATCGCCCTCTTGCAATCTCAGATCGTAAAAACTCAGGATCGATGTTCTCTATCTTGGCGACATACTCCATCTCACCTGTAATGATGCCCTTTTTGGCATAATACATCTGCGTTCTTACGTCATCATTTTCGCGTTCTTTTACCCATTCTTCTCTCATAATTATTTTCCTATTTTCTATTCATTGTTACTTAGATTTATACCAATAATTACTTAAATATATATTAAACAAGATATTTTTTGTCCTATTTAGCCACTTAGGTGACTATTTTTGTGCATTAATTTGAGCCTTTATCTCTTTGAGACTCATTTTTTCTTTGTTGTAAATCTCTTGATTGAGTTGCTCAATCACCCCATTAAATTGAGGATCATTTTGAGCTAGCAGTAGTGAAAGCAACTCTTTTTTACTCTTAACACTCTCAACTTCAACTTCAAAGGCACTTTGCGTAATAATCTCTTTTTTAAAGCGATTGAGTATATCTCTTGGAGTCAAAAATCCTGCAATAAAGATTCCAATATAGCTAATTATGATAAAGAGCCATCCCCAATCCATACTCTTTGCCTCTTTGGGATAATCTACCTTATCCACAAGCTCCTCTTTTTTGACAGCCTGAACACTAAAAGCCGTTTTGGGGATACTAAGGGTGTAGAGTTTTTGCGTTTTGGGGTTAAAGGCTTTGAGTGCAATGGCATCTAAAACAAAACTCTTTTTTGCCGATAGAGCATAGCTCCACTCTATAGAGCTTTTGGAATTGTCTTGCAGATGGTAGGTTTTAAGTAGTGGTTTTTGTGCAAAGAGATCATAGTGTTTGCTTTTAGCGATGATATCAAAAGCTTGCAGGGGCAGTCCACTTCCCTTGATACTAATTGCAACATTGATAGGCTCATAGGCATCCACACTCTTTTTATCAATGTTGTATTCTAGCTTATAATCCCCCACAAACTGCACTCCACTAGGAAGGGCTTTGATATCAAGGGTTAAGGGAACAACGCGAACAGGAATATCTTTTTTGACCAATCCCTTGACATTATCCCTATCGCCTGAAATCGAGTAGGCAATCTTGCTATCATCGGTAATCGATTTGATCATATCAAACTCAATTTTCACACTGCCCGAGCTTTTGGGATAGATAAGGTATCTATATTGATGTTTAAGGTTATGATAGCGATTATCCTCCCTAAAATCCACTTGATAAAAAAGATACTTTTCACTCTTTTTAGGAGTAAACTGAAAAAGCATCACTTTCGAGTGATCTTTCTGCGAGAGATTAACATCAAGCACCAATGCCTCCCCTTGATAAGCCTTGGTTTTAGAGATATTCATATTAATGGCGATATCGTTGGCGTGGATGGATGTGATAAGTAGAAAGAGTAAATAGAGTTTTTTCATAGATAACCTAACTTGCAAAACTTTTTATTTATTGTAGCGATTGATAGCTTTTAAGTTGGGATAAAAACTGCAAAATCTAGCCATGATTAACCTCAAATAAGTTACAATCACTACTAAAAAAGAGAGTTAGATGCAACTTAGTCAATTTACCGCACCCTTTTATACCGTAATGATTGCTTCAATAGATGAAAAGGGGTATCCTTTTAGCTCGTATGCTCCTTTTGTGAAAGTAGAAAACAACTATTACACTTTGATGAGTGATATAGCCAAACACGCTAGTAATATCCAAAAGTGTGCTAAAACATCCCTCTTATTTATCGAAGATGAGAGCAAAAGTCAAAACCTCTTTGCACGAAAACGTGCTGTAGTGACTTGTGATGGAGTCAAGATTGAGCGTGATAGTGAGAGATTTGCATCGATTATGCTTCAATTTATCGCTAGGCAAGGCGAAATGGCACAGATGCTCATTCAAATGAGAGATTTTAATCTCTATGAGTTTACTCCCTTGTATGGAGAAGCAACCTTTGGATTTGGTGAAGCCTATACGCTTGATACCAAAGATATGGATAGGCTTATCCCTAGAGGTGGTATGGGGCATCAAAAATAGGAGTTAAAATCTAATCCAACTCCTCTTCAACCGCCTCAATCCACCAACCAATTAACTCAGGATGCTTTTTTGCTTTTTGCTCAAACCACTCTTCCACTTCCATCGCATCCATCCCAAAAGCAGTTTGAGTAAATTGTGCTTGATACTCTTGTAATGACTTTAAGCCCTCAGCAATAGCCACTATCATATATCTAGCTCCAATGTTATCATTGATATTTGCACGAAGTAAGCTTTGAAATAGCTCTAAGGCATGAGTCTTTTCTCCCACTGTCCACTGAAAGAGAGCAGAAGTAAAGATAATACGGATAATATGACGATTCTCCATCCATCCCCAATCAAGCTTATCGGGGAATCGTACATCTGCACCGATGAGCTTCATCGCACGAACAAACCCTTTATTGAGTATCTCAACAGATTTAGACATTTCATTGTTCATTGCATAATACTCATGCAAGAGAGCATAGGTATCAAAAAAATCAGGGTCTTTTTTGATTAATGCTTTACACTTTTTGATACCTTTTTGGATATCCTGTGAGTCACTGCTTTCTAAAAAGTTATGATACTCATCAATGACTTCATAGCGATTAACCTCATCTACAAACTCATAAAACTCATCTGCCCTAGCTACAAGTTTACGCCCCAAGTCAAATTCAACATCAAATACCTTTTTTGTAATAGCTTTGGGTTTGATATCAAAATACTCAGCCAAAGCTTTGACTGTAATTCCTCCATGACCATTGAGCTTATTGATTTTAAGATAGATATAAATCAGTGCTGCTGAGAGTAGATGGGGCTTTTGTGCATTCTTTATTGTTTGAGGAGAGATACTTTTAAGCTGATTTAACAACTCTAGTGGCTCATTACTCTTATTTAAATACTCTTGGGCATACTCTGTAATCTCTTTTTCAATGATTTGATAGTTACTCATGATTCTCTCCTAATATTAATTTTACCACTTAACCTACACTTTAGACAAACTCCAAAAAGTGTTGTAAGAGTTTAACCAAAAGGTTAATCGATGATTTTTCGCAAATGCCCTAGGTGCAATGATGAATGCTCTTACCTAATTTCTATTGCATATTTCGGGTTTAAGGGAAAAGATAATTCTTATGAAGTATGCACATACACATAAAAATGATAGAAATTATACTACAAAGTATCCAATATAGAAATAAAGATTTACTAAAAGCTGAGTTGATATAGGTAAATCCGATGACCCAACTCACCCAACTTTAAGCTAAAAATGTTCTAATACGATATGAAGATAAAAAATAAGAAAAAGTTGTTAGAAGCACTAAAAACAGTGAGTGACTTTAGAGTA
>Ga0193954_1001076_pt1 | contig 14398 bp, 13 predicted proteins | sample BB_5_MG_FD_140340 | JGI IMG/M metagenome (GOLD analysis project Ga0193954, IMG submission 140340) | Microbial mat bacterial communities from the Broadkill River, Lewes, Delaware, United States - BB_5_MG | ecosystem: Environmental > Aquatic > Freshwater > River > Microbial mats | place: USA...
ATCTACGATTAACAAATCGAAATGACAGCGCTTGCGTAACGCTTCTGCCTCTTCCACGCTTCCGGCTGTTTCTACCAGAGCGAATCTTTTAGAGAGTGCTTTTTGGAGAAAACTACACATGCCCTTTTCATCATCGACGACTAATACCGATACGGCGGGTTGAGCTGGCGTGTTTGTTGGTGCTTCGGTATTCATGTTTTTCCTTAAAGCGTCTATATCTGACGGCATAAGAGTGAATGGTTCTTATGGTTGAGACAATTTGTCTAGATGAATGTTGATAAGGGTCATTATGACTCAGTTGAAGGACTGGGTCATCCTGTCCATAAGGCGTAGTTGTGGGGGTAAATAGATTGGCACTTATATTGCTGAACGTAATGACTGCTTATCCCACTGCTTTCGCCAAGTCAGTGTGTGGTGGTTAAGTGTGAAAAGTACCTCAAATAATTAGGATGTATGATGAAAAACTGGATATTTCGAACTCTCGCTACATTGATGATGATCTGTGCACTGCCACTACAGGCAGAAGAGTCAATCGTGCGGTTGGCAACAACAACGAGCACTTATAACTCAGGCTTATTAGATGCGTTATTACCAACCTTTGAAACTAAGCATAATCTGAAAGTTCAGGTAATAGCGGTTGGGACGGGCAAGGCACTTCGAATGGGTGAAGCTGGGGATGTTGATTTAGTGATGACCCATGCACCAGCCGCTGAACAAAAATTTGTTGATGCTGGGTTTGGAGTGGAGCCGACAGGCTTAATGTATAACGATTTTGTGTTGATTGGCCCTGCTGCTGACCCTGCTCAGATTCGGGGTAACTCATCAGCTGTTGATGCTATGAAGAAAATCGCTGATAGCAACAGTCTGTTTATCTCCCGGGGTGATGATTCTGGCACGCACAAAAAAGAGAAAGGTCTTTGGAAGTCGGCGGGTGTAGGTAACCGCTTTGAAAACTATCGTGAAGTAGGTCAAGGCATGGGTAAAGTACTTCAGATGGCGGATGAGCTAAATGCATATACATTAACTGATCGGGGTACATGGTTAGCCTATGAATCGCGTTTACAGCTACAACTATTAGTTGAAGGGGATGAGGGACTGTTTAACCCTTATCAGGTTATTTTAGTTAACCCATCAAAGCATGAAGGCTTGAATACCGAAGGGGCTAGAGCGTTACGTGACTGGTTAATCTCGGATGAAGGGCAACAGCAGATTGATGCCTTTAAAATTAATGGTAAGCCGCTTTTTAAAGCGTCTGCAGCACGGTAATACGGATGGACCCTCTACTAGTAACCAGTCTGGATGCAATCAAGTTATTGGTGAGTGGAGATGAAGCGCTCTGGAATATCATTGGTGTTTCTTGTCGCGTTTCTCTCACGGCGCTCAGTATCGCGGCAATTCCTGCTGTTTTACTTGGCTTTTTGCTGGCCATGGTTCGGTTTCCTGGTAGATGGGTCGTCATTACTATTTTTCATGCGCTAATGGCCGTTCCTACCGTCGTAGTCGGGTTAAGCCTTTATCTTATGTTATCTAGAAGCGGGCCGTTTGGTGATCTTCATTTGCTATTTACGCAGCCAGCTATGGTCATAGGGCAGGTTCTTTTATGTTTTCCTGTGCTCGTTTGTATGAGTCACTCAGCGTTTCAGAGTTTAGATAAGCGCGCATGGGAAACGGCAAGAACATTAGGTGCTTCACATGGTAGAAGTTTTATTGCGCTGGTTCGTGAGGCTAGGTTTGCGTTGTTAGCAACACTAGTGGTGGGATTCGGGCGGATCATTTCAGAGGTAGGCTGCTCAATGATGGTTGGCGGAAATATCATGAGCTATACACGCAACATTCCAACCGCCATTGCATTAGAAACCAGTAAGGGTGAATTCGCTCAAGGGGTTGCTTTGGGGATCGTGCTACTCCTGCTTGCTTTGGTGCTTAACTTCTTTTTGGCCTCTTTTCGTGGTCGAGGGCAATTGGTGAGTAGCTAATATGCGTATTCAAGTTCAGGGAATCTTGAAAAAATATGGAGAACGGATGCTGTTTTCCATACCAAGCTTAGAGATTGGCTCAGGGCAAAGCTTACATTTGCAGGGAGAGAATGGTGCTGGCAAAACGACCTTGATGAAAATTTTAGCTGGCTTAGAGAGACCTTCCAGTGGCAGTATTATTCTTAATGGTATCGACAGCCGTAGTTGGTGGAAGCGTCCCCATCATAAGTTAATTTATCTACATCAGACCCCTTTTGTGTTTTCTGGAAGTGTTTCCGATAATGTTCGTTTCGGGTTAGGTTATCAGTTTTCTTCCCGCAGGGATCTTGATAAGCGGGTGGAAGCGGCACTTGAGTTGTCAGGCTTAACGCATTTAGCGACGCAAGAGGCCAGAACGCTATCAGGCGGGGAAAAACAGCGTCTGGCGATGGCGAGGGCGGCTATTTTAGAGCCGTCTATGTTGATGCTTGATGAGCCGACCGCAAACTTAGATGCTGAGTCCATAAAAATAGTAACCGAGATGGTGACAAGTTTAAGTGCTCAGGAGTGCTGTATTATGTTGAGTAGTCACCAAAAAACCTCATTGACCCAATTGTGCCAGAGGCAGCTTCAGTTGAAAGCAGGCCAGTTGCTAGAGGTGTTTGAAAATCCGGAGTATTCGAAATATGCCTAATCAAGAGGTCACAGGTGTTGTGCTGGCAGGTGGCATGTCACGCAGAATGGGAGGCACGGATAAAGGCTGGATCGAGTTAGAAGGTAAGCCACTTATTCGTCATGCCATCGACCTAATATCTTCGCAAGTTGCAGAGTGTTATATCAACGCCAATCGTAGTTTGGAAGCTTATCAATCTTTGGGGTTGCCAGTCCTCATGGACTTAGAGCCGGGCTTTCAGGGGCCATTAATGGGTATGGCTACAGGCCTTGAGCATGCGAAGACATCATGGGTAGCATTTATTCCATGCGACAGCCCACGTTTACCAGTTGATACGATTGATAGGTTGTATGCAGGGGTCGTCGCAGCCGATGCACGGATTGCGGTGGCCCATGATGGTAAGCGGATGCAGCCAGTCGTGGCGTTATTGCATCGTGAACTGCTAGATGACTTGAAACAATCGTTGGCTGACGGGGAAAGGAAAATTGACCGTTGGTTTTCACGTCATACATTTACTGAAGTGGATTTTTCAGATTGTGTCGATGCATTCATCAATGTTAATCGTAAAGATGATCTTGACGCTCTTGTTGCCATGCCTAGGTTGTTGGGCTTCTCGGCTTGGAGCGGTACAGGAAAAACTACACTTCTTAAAAAGCTTATCCCAGCACTGCGCCATGAAGGCGTCCGTTTGGCCGTGATCAAACATGCGCATCATCAGTTTGATGTAGATCATCCCGGCAAAGATAGCTACGAGTTGAGAAAATCAGGTGCGCAGCAGATGTTGATTGCCTCTGCGAATCGTTGGGCGTTGATGGTCGATAAGGATACACCGGAAGAGCCCGTGTTGGCTGATTTGGTAGGGAAGTTGGATCTGGCAAAATTAGATTTGGTATTGGTGGAAGGTTTTAAGCGAGAAGCGATTCCCAAGATAGAGTTACACCGGCCATCGCTAGGTAAACCGCTGATTTTTCCGGACGATCCCAATGTTATTGCAATCGCTACTGATCAGACAGATGCGCTAGATACGCAACTGCCGATATTGCCACTGGGGGATGTAGATAGCATCTTGGCGTTTGTACTAAATTATGTGAGCGCGCGCTAATGGTAGAAGTCATTAGTTGCTTCGATGCTGTTGCCAACCCCGGAAAGATGTTACCGGTAGGCGAGAGTATCAAAAGAATTCTGGATGCAGTGCCCAGTGCGACAAAAACAGAACGTATCCCTCTTTCTAAGGCGATGGATAGAGTTCTGGCCACTGACCAGTATTCGCCGTTTAATGTCCCTCCTCATACGAACTCGGCTATGGATGGGTATGCTATCGCTTTTACCGATCCCCTACCTGTTTCGTGGCGTTTGGTTGGAGAGGCGTATGCTGGGCGAGGCTATCCTGAAAAGCTTAAGCAAGGCGAAGCGGTTGCCATTATGACAGGAGCCCCAGTTCCTGAAGGCGCTGACACTATTATTATTAAAGAAGCAGCGAGCCTTCAGGGCGCAACGCTGAGTATTCAGGGTGGTGTACAAAAAGGCCAGCATGTTCGATTGGCTGGAGAAGATATTCCTAGGGAAAGTCTATGTCTTCCATCAGGCTCTCTATTGAGCCCCCAAGCGTTAGGTTTGTTGGCATCGATGGGGTTGTCATCGGTTGAGGTTTTTAAGCCGGTGAGGGTGGCGATCTTCTCAACAGGAGATGAAGTTGTTGATCAAGGGAAAGCCTTACCAGAGTTTGGCATTTATGACACCAATCGCTTTACATTGCGCGGTATGCTGACTCGTTTAGGATGTGAAGTCATTGACTTAGGCATTATAGAAGATGATCAGCGCAGTTTGTCAGAGGCATTAGCACAGGCAGCCTCCTCTGCGGATATCATGCTGTCCTCCGGGGGCGTGTCTATGGGAGAGGCTGACTATATTAAGTCGGCTTTGAAACAAGAAGGCCGTGTCGATTTTTGGCGCATCGCTATGCGCCCAGGCCGCCCCTTAGCGTTCGGTGATGTTGGTGGTAAACCCTTCTTTGGTCTTCCCGGTAATCCGGTGGCAGTTATGGTGACGTTTATGCAGTTTGTGCAGCCGGCATTGCGCAAAATGATGGGGCAAACATCATGGCAACCGAATCGTATGATAGCGACTGCAGAAGAAACGTTGAAGTCTCGTCTGGGTAGAACTGATTATAGCCGAGGTGTTTACCATATTAACGAGTCGGGGCGGCTGGTGGTTCGTTCGACAGGTTCTCAGGGGTCTGGCATTCTTACCTCAATGGTGATGGCGAACTGCCTAATAGAAATTACGGATGAATTTGAGCGAATTGATGTCGGAGAACCAGTATTGATACAACCTTTTTCGGATTTGATGTGAGAGACTCATGACTGAGCAGTTGATCGACCCTTTCGGAAGACATATTACTTACGTTCGTCTGTCAGTGACTGATCGCTGTGACTTTCGTTGTGTCTACTGCATGGATGAGGAGATGACTTTTCTGCCAAGGCAGCAAGTCTTATCCCTTGAGGAGATACATCAGGTCGCGCGTGCATTGACCGAAATGGGAGTGACAAAGATTCGTCTCACCGGCGGAGAGCCTTTGGTGCGCAAAGAGGTGTTGAGCTTATTTGAGCGCATGGGCGACCTTCCTGGATTGAATGACTTTTGTGTTACCACAAACGGTTCGCAGTTGGTCCGCTATGCGCAAGCGCTGAGGGCTGCTGGGGTTAACCGAATTAATATTAGTCTGGATACATTGCATGCCCCGTTGTTTAAGGAGCTGACCCGCACAGGACGGTTGGAGCAAGTGTTGGAAGGAATCGAAGCTGCTAGAACAGCGGGTTTCGAGAGAATTAAGTTAAATGCAGTTATCCTCAAAGGCCGCAATGATCATGAAGTGATTGACCTAGTGAATTTTGCACGTGAGAGAGGCTTGGATATCTCTTTCATTGAAGAGATGCCACTGGGCCAGATATCAGAGCATGATCGAGAAGCGACTTATTGCTCCAGCGATGATGTGCGAGCAATGATTCAGCAGGTTTACCCGTTGATGCCTTCATCTCTGACAACAGGGGGGCCATCGCGTTATTGGAAAATGGCCGACTCGGGCACAAAAATTGGTTTTATTTCGCCTCATAGTCATAACTTCTGTGGCGAATGTAATCGAATCCGCATCACCGTCGAAGGTAAGCTGTTACTCTGCTTAGGTAATGAAAATGCGGTTGATCTGAAGGCGGTAATGCGGCGTTATCCCGGTGATTTGGAGCGCCTCAAACATACGATCAGAGAAGCGATTACCCACAAACCCGAGAAGCATCACTTTACCACAGATGGCAGTGTGCAAATTGTCCGCTTTATGAATACAACGGGCGGATGATCCGCTATCATAATGTGTCCATCAAGCGTTGCTAATTGGATAATTGATGATAAACCTCGCATCACTCTCATTTCATTTTGACCCCGTTGAAGACCGTATTCGCTTGATCGGTAATTTATCGAATAGTCATCAGCGGATTGATTTTTGGCTGACTCGTCGCTTGGTTCTGCGATTGCTGGACGCCTCGGATCAACTCATCAAAAAGACATCGGAAAAAGTGAGCCAGATGCCCGCTGAACATCAGTCGGCGATGGCGCAGTTTGAGCATGATGAGGCTCAGCAGCAACAGTCCGTATTAAAAGAGGAGTCGTTAGACCATACGGATGAAGCGGTGCAATTACTGCAACGTCTTGATATTAGCTTCCGTGATGGACGTTATCAATTAGGCTTCTTTGTGAATGGTCAGGCTGAGGCAACTGGCTTTAGTATTTTGTCTTATGCCGAGATGCATCAGATTTTGCATTGGCTGCATAAAGGGTGTCAGCAACTTGAGTGGGGTGCACCTTCGGTGCTCTTTGACTCAGGAGAAATCGAGAAGAGACTCCAGTAGTGGCGTATCAAGCAGATGCCCCCCGAAAACCATTTATAACGCGGGGTTCAAGGGTTGTACGTTGTGAAACCTGTTTGTTGCCAGCCCAGCGTTGCTTATGCACAGATAAGCCTGGCGTAGCAGCTAAAGCCGTTTTTTGGTTATTAACCCATCATGATGAATTTTATAAGCCAAGTAACACCGGCCGTTTAATTGTTGATGCGATCCATGGTTCTAAAACCTTTGAGTGGTCGCGTACTGAGCCCGATCCTGATTTTATTGCGCTATTGTCGGATGCGCGGTACCGACCTTATTTGGTGTTTCCTCAAGAGGCAGATTATCAGCAAAGAATGGTGGATGTTGAATCTGTTCAGCGGCCAGATGAGCGTATTCCTGCCTTTATTATTCTGGACGGGACTTGGCGACAAGCTCGCCGAATGTTCCGTTTAAGTCGTTACCTTGATGCGCTGCCAGTGTTTGAGCCTACGGTAACGGGTTTGTCCCGCTATCAGCTTCGACAATCGGCTCAGCCCCATCATCTTTGTACGGCAGAAGTGGGCGCTGCCGTATTAAGAGATATACAAGATGAGCAAAGTGCATCTGTACTTGATGCTTACTTTGACCTGTTCAACGCAGAATATTTTGCATCACGGCGTTCCGCGGATACAAAGGGTGCCGCTTTAGCGGCACGTGAGCAATTGCAGTACCTAATGGCTAGCAAGTTGGATTAATTCACTTCCAATAGAAAAGTGACCGGGCCGTCATTAAGTAATGAGACCTGCATGTTAGCGCCAAACTTTCCCGTTTCTACCTTGGCATGTTGTTGCTTAGCTTGGCGAACAAAATAGTCATACAGTGCCTTACCGTGTTCAGGTGAGGCACCGTTAGAGAAACCTGGTCTGAGTCCTTTATTGGTATCAGCTACTAAGGTGAATTGAGAGACCACTAACAACCCGCCTTCTGTTTGTTCAAGACTCAAGTTCATCCGATCTTCCTCATCAGCGAAGATACGGTAGCCCAGAACCTTTTTGAGTAGCTTGTCGGCTTGGACTTGGGTGTCGTCTCGCTCAATGCCCAGCAGTAGCAGAATACCCGACTGAATTTCACCTATACGTTTTTGATCGACATCCACAGATGCGGATTTGACTCTTTGTATGAGTCCTTTCATTCGAGAATCTCCTAAGCCAAGCTGCGAGCAAACTCATCTGTTGCCCTTATCAGATTATCAGTAATGGCTGCTTCAAAAGCCGAATGGCCCGCTTCTCTTACGATATGCAGCTCGGCTTCTGGTAGTGCTTTATGCAACGTGTACGCTTGCTCAATAGGACATACCATATCGTAGCGGCCATGGATAATGGTGGTGTTGATATGGGTTATTTTGTGCGCATTATCGAGAATCTGGTTTTCATGTATGAAGCCGTGGTTAACAAAGTAATGGGCCTCTATACGCGCCATCGACAATGCGGTATGCGGGTCAGCATAATGATCAACCAAGTGGTTATTGGGTACCAAAGTCGAGCAGCGTCCTTCCCAAGTAGACCAGGCTTTGGCTGCAGACATACGCTCTAATTCATTCGCTGAGGTAAGCCGCTTATGGTAGGCATGGACTAAATCGCCCCGCTCAGCGGCAGGGATCGGCTGGGTAAATGCTTGCCAGTAATCAGGAAAGACTGCGCTGGCTCCCTGCTGATAGAACCAGCGAATATCTTGCTGGCGACAAAGAAAGATCCCTCGAAGAATTAAGCCGCAAACCCGAGAAGGGTACTGTTGCGCATAGAGTAAACTCAAGGTTGATCCCCAAGATCCACCAAATAGCAGCCACTCATCCACTCCAAGTTTAGTGCGAATCGTTTCCATATCCGCTATTAAATGCTCGGTGGTGTTATGGGCGAGATCGGCATGGGGGATAGATCGTCCGCAGCCGCGTTGATCGAATAAAATAATGCGATACTTTTCCGGATTAAAAAAGCAGCGGTGTGCGCTACTGGTTCCGCCACCGGGGCCGCCATGAACGAAAAGTACCGGTATCCCCTCGGCATTACCGCTTTCTTCTACATAAAGCGTATGCTGATCACTGACGTTAATGTGGTGTTCTTTATAAGGGTGGATATCGGGATAGAGAGTACGCATGATCTGTCCTTGTTGAGGCTTCGCCTTGCTCTAGTATAAGACTCCGAAGAGATGAAGGAAATCTAAGACATGAAAAAGGCGACCGAAGTCGCCTTTTAGGATTGTTTGCGATTACTTACCGCTACGAGCGAAGCGTTTGCGCTCGTTTTCGGTTAAGAATTTTTTGCGCAAGCGGATGTGGTTTGGCGTTACTTCTACCAATTCATCATCTTCAATGAAGTCCAATGCTTGTTCCAGTGTGAAACGAATCGCTGGCGTTAGCTGGATGTTTTCATCAGTACCTGATGCACGTACGTTGGTTAGCTGCTTACCTTTAATTGGGTTAACGGCCAAGTCGTTACTACGGCTGTGGATACCCAGAATCATGCCTTCATAAACTTCAACGTTCGGCACGATGCATAGACGGCCACGTTCCTGTAGGTTCCATAAGGAGTAGCCCAGTGCTTTACCAGTTACCATGGAGATCAGTACACCGTTATTACGGAAAACAACTTCACCCTCTTTAACAGGACCGTAGTGATCAAAGATTGACGTCATGATGCCGGTGCCGGATGTCATCGTCAGGAATTGGCTACGGAAGCCGATCAAGCCACGTGAAGGAATCAAGAAAGATAGACGAATACGACCCGTACCATCCACTTCCATGTTTGTCATATCACCTTTGCGCTTACCCAGCTCTTCAATGATGCTGCCTTGATGTTGTTCTTCAACATCGATCATCACCATTTCGTAAGGCTCTTGGACTTCGCCATCAACCACTTTTTGAATAACTTCAGGGCGTGATACACCCAGCTCGAACCCTTCACGGCGCATGGATTCAATCAATACCGACAAGTGAAGTTCGCCACGGCCTGAAACACGGAACTTCTCAGGAGAGTCTCCTTGTTCAACACGTAACGCTACGTTGTGGATTAGCTCACGATCTAAGCGGTCTTTGATATTACGGCTGGTCACAAACTTGCCGTCTTGGCCTGCAAAGGGTGAATCGTTTACTTGGAATGTCATCGAAACGGTAGGCTCGTCAACACTCAACGCTGGCAAAGCTTCTACTTGTTCTGGATCACATAAGGTATCAGAGATGTTGAGTTCATCGATACCAGTTACACAAACAATATCACCAGCTCGTGCTTCGGTAACATCAACACGCTCCAAGCCAAGATAGCCCATGATTTTTTGAATCTTACCGCTACGGACTTTACCTTCGCGATCGATGATTTTTACAGGGTTGTTTAACTTGGCGACACCGCGTTTTACTCGACCAACACCGATAACGCCTACATAGCTGTTGTAATCCAGTGCAGAGATCTGCATCTGAAATGGACCTTCCATATCAACTTGTGGAGGGCTAACGTGTTCGATAATCGCTTCGAACAATGGTGTCATATCGTCCGCAAGGTTATCGTGCTCAGTACCTGCAATACCATTCAAAGCAGAAGCGTAAATGATTGGAAAGTCGAGTTGTTCATCTGTTGCGCCTAGAGAGTCAAACAGGTCGAATACTTTATCAACAGCACCGTCTGGATTAGCGCCTGGACGGTCAACCTTGTTAACTACAACGATCGGGCGTAAGCCTTGGTCGAAAGCTTTCTGGGTTACAAAGCGAGTTTGTGGCATAGGGCCATCAACCGCATCAACCAGCAAGCAAACACAGTCAACCATCGATAAAACACGCTCTACTTCACCACCAAAGTCGGCGTGGCCTGGTGTGTCTACGATGTTGATGTGGTAGCCATTCCACTCAATGGCTGTGTTTTTCGCCAGAATGGTGATGCCGCGCTCTTTCTCCTGATCGTTGGAGTCCATAATGCGCTCAGCGCCTTCATCTCGACGCCCCAGAGTGCCTGATTGCTGCAGCAATTTGTCAACCAGTGTGGTTTTACCATGGTCAACGTGGGCAATAATGGCGATATTTCTCAGCTTCTCAATCACGTGGAAGTACCTTAAAGGAGTTTCATAAAGCGCGCATTATACACTCAATTGTTGCTGTTGATCTTAATTAATAATTAGGTTTATACGTCTTTTTTACACAAGCCATTTATTGTGGCTTGGAGTATGATGCTAATCGAGCAGCGCAGTGAGTTATGGAGTGGTGTTTTTTGTTCCATAATGGTGCAATTTGCTGAGTTGTGCTCTTTTTTGGTGCACCAAGGGTGATCAAAATGATGCGCTAGCGACCTAAAATCAAGCGTTTGTATATTGGCACGCTAGTTGCTTTAGAAGAATCAACCGGCTTCGGCCGATATTTTCAAGACCGGATTAAAACGCGTCTGGCAACGTCTAATTGTGGAGAGAGCCAAATGTCAGAGAAGACTCTGAAGTTAATTGAAGAAAATGATGTTAAGTGGGTTGATATGCGATTCACTGACACCAAAGGTAAAGAACAGCACGTTACCATCCCTGTTCATCAGATGGGCGACGACTTCTTTGAAGAAGGTAAAATGTTTGATGGTTCTTCTATTGCTGGTTGGAAGGGCATCAATGAGTCTGACATGATTTTGCTGCCAGATGACAGTGCATCTGTATTGGATCCTTTCTCTGAAGAGTCAACGGTTATCGTTCGCTGTGACATCGTTGAGCCTGCAACAGGACAGGGCTACGAGCGTGATCCACGTTCTGTTGCGCGTCGTGCAGAAGAGTATTTGAAGTCTACAGGTATTGCTGACACGGCAATGTTCGGTCCAGAGCCTGAGTTCTTCGTATTTGATGAAGTACACTTCCATTCTGATATGAGTGGTTGTGGTTACACCGTTTCTTCTGAAGAAGCTGCATGGTCTTCTAACAGCAAGTTTGAAGGCGGTAATACAGGTCACCGTCCACGTGTGAAGGGCGGTTACTTCCCAGTTCCTCCTGTCGATTCTCTACATGACCTGCGTGGCAACATGTGTAACGCCATGACAGCAATGGGCTTAGATGTTGAAGTTCATCACCATGAAGTAGCAACCGCTGGTCAGTGTGAAATCGGTGCAGGTGCTAACACGCTAGTTAAAAAAGCTGACGAAGTTCAGGTTTTAAAATACTGCGTACACAACGTTGCACATGCTTACGGCAAAACAGCGACATTCATGCCTAAGCCAATCGTAGGCGACAACGGTTCTGGTATGCACGTTCACCAATCTTTGTCTAAAGATGGTGTAAACCTGTTTGCTGGTGATGCTTATGCAGGTATGAGCGAAATGGCTCTGTATTACATTGGCGGTATCATCAAGCACGCTAAAGCGTTGAATGCTATCACCAACCCAGGTACTAACTCTTACAAGCGTTTGGTTCCTCACTTTGAAGCACCTGTTATGCTGGCATACTCTGCTCGTAACCGTTCTGCTTCTATTCGTATTCCATACGTTACTAACCCTAAAGCACGTCGTATCGAGACGCGCTTCCCTGATCCAATCGCTAACCCGTACCTGTGCTTTGCTGCATTGATGATGGCGGGTCTGGACGGTATCCAGAATAAGATCCACCCTGGCGATGCTGCAGATAAAGATCTATACGACTTGCCTGCTGAAGAAGCAGCGGAGATTCCACAGGTTGCTGGATCTTTGGAAGAAGCATTGGCAGCTCTGGATGCTGACCGTGAGTTCTTGACAAAAGGCGGCGTGTTCACTGATGACATGATCGATGCTTATATTGCTCTGAAACAAGAAGAAGCAGATAAGATCAACCAGACAACTCACCCGCTTGAGTATGACCTGTACTACTCTGTATAAGTCAGTTGCTTAGTTAATAAAAAACCTCCTTCGGGAGGTTTTTTATTGCCTGTATTTATTGCAGGCGACATTACGATGCACGTATTTTTCTATTGTGCACTATAATGGTGCAATAAGTTCTTCACTTCGTTGCAGGGTTTAGGGATAAACATGGGGAAGTATCGATTTGGCGCGAATAGTGGTGTGTTGCCCTAGTTTGGGAAGTTGGCTCAATTTTTGCTGCTTTAAGCTATGTAATGGATGGTGCGCGGATGCTTAGAAAACAAACACATAAACAGATACTTGAGAACCTCTCTACCAGTGTCATCTTGCTCGATGATCAGTTATGTATTGAGTACATGAACCCGGCTGCTGAGATGCTCTTAGCGGCCACATCGAAGCGTCTGAGTAGTGTTGGGGTGGAACAGTGGTTAACTCAGGATGCTTCGGAGATCGAAGTTCTGAAAGCGTCTGTTTATTCGGGGCACTCCTATACCCGCCGCGAGGCTAAATTGATCTCAATGAGCGGGGATGAGTTAACAGTCGACTACAGCGTTAATCCGATTCCGTGGGATAGAAGTAGTACTTTGCTGATCGAAATTCAGGCAAGGGACCGTTTGTTAAGGATTGAGCGGGAGGAAGAGCTGTTATCACATCACGCTACGACACGTAATTTAGTTCGCGGTATGGCGCATGAGATTAAAAACCCCTTAGGTGGAATTCGTGGTGCAGCGCAACTGTTAGAACGTGAGTTGTCTGATGTCTCACTTCATGAGTACACCCAAATCATTATCGAAGAAGCGGATCGCTTACGGAATTTAGTCGATAGATTGTTGGGTCCGCGACAGCTACCTAATATGACGAATGTCAATATCCATGCGGTACTTGAACGGGTTTGTTCATTAGTTTCAGCTGAATCGGCAGGCGAAATTGAGTTAAAGAGGGACTACGATCCGAGTATTCCTGAGTTCATGGGAGATTCTGAGCAGTTAATACAAGCGGTTCTGAACATTGTGCGCAATGCCATGCAGGCTCTGCGGGAGAATATGTCTGATTCACCTGAAATACTGCTTCGCACTCGCGCAAAGCGTCAAGTGACGCTAGGAGCTGAAAGGCATCGCTTAGTTTGTTGCTTGGAGATTATTGATAATGGCCCTGGAATTCCAGAAGGGATGAAACAGATGGTTTTTTATCCAATGATCAGCGGGCGAGCAGAAGGAACAGGGCTAGGTTTATCTATAGCGCAATCCATTATTAATCAACATCACGGGCTTATCGAGTGCGCTAGTGAACCAGGTATGACCCGTTTCTCTCTCTTTATTCCTTTGGAGCAAAAGCATGACGATGTCCGGTAATGTGTGGATAGTGGATGATGATCGGTCGATCCGGTGGGTGCTGGAGAGAGCTTTGAGTCAATCGGGCTTTTCAATTACGACGTTTGAAGGCGCCAGCGAAGTGCTTGGTCAGCTAGCGAAAACTCAGCCTGATGCCATCATCAGTGATATTCGTATGCCGGGTATGGATGGGTTGGAGCTATTAGAGCGAATTCAGGCCGATTATGCAGGCATCCCGATCATAATAATGACGGCACACTCAGATCTGGATAGTGCGGTATCCTCCTATCAAGGCGGGGCGTTTGAATATCTACCTAAGCCGTTTGATGTGGATGATGCGGTTGCGCTCGTAAAGCGCGCGGTTGAGCACGCTTATGAGCAGCGAAAGGAGGCTGCTCCTTTGGCCCCGGAATTGGATACCGCTGAAATTATCGGTGAAGCCCCTGCTATGCAAGAGGTATTTAGGGCAATAGGGCGATTGTCCCACTCCAATATTACCGTGCTGATCAATGGCGAGTCGGGAACGGGTAAAGAGTTAGTAGCTCATGCTTTGCATAAACATAGCCCCAGGGCTAAGCAGCCCTTTATTCCACTGAATATGGCTGCTATTCCTAAAGATCTGATTGACTCAGAACTATTTGGTCATGAGAAAGGTGCATTTACCGGTGCCGCCGCTGCGCGTCGTGGGCGGTTTGAGCAAGCAGATGGTGGTACGCTGTTTCTTGATGAAATAGGTGATATG
>Ga0193954_1001082_pt1 | contig 14336 bp, 13 predicted proteins | sample BB_5_MG_FD_140340 | JGI IMG/M metagenome (GOLD analysis project Ga0193954, IMG submission 140340) | Microbial mat bacterial communities from the Broadkill River, Lewes, Delaware, United States - BB_5_MG | ecosystem: Environmental > Aquatic > Freshwater > River > Microbial mats | place: USA...
CTTGGGAATACTTTTTAATAAACTCACAGCTTCTCTTTCAGATGTTTTTAAAACTAAATAATGTAAACTTCCAAACTAAGTGGGGGGTATGTGATCCTGGTGGACACCGCAGGTTTCAACCCTGATCGGCGGTTTACGTGTGTACGCTGCGGTAGGTTCGATTCCTACACCTTCTCGCCACTTATCTTAACTAAATACCAATAATTTACATATTACTTTAAAACATCATTCTTTTATTTTGATGGATTGTATCAAAAACTAATTCAACAAACCCTTAACAAATCATTTTCTCAATCCTATTTTCTTAGATATTTTAACTACAGGTCTTAGTCCTTTTCTAGCTGGTGTTAAAGATTAAACTACTTTGGTAGAACTTAACAAAAACTTCTCTTTGTATAATATTTCTTCTTCTAAATTATATACAAACAAAGAAAATGAAGTTTAGAGATGCAATAAAAGAGTTTGCTTTAAAAACTTAAAAATTCATAAAAAATGAATTAAATATTGTAGAAGATGAAGACGTAAAACCTAAGCCAATACATTTTAAATATTTTGAATAATTTCTTCTACACTAGTTAATACAATACTTTTATCTATATCTTTATAATTAATAACAAATTCAATTGTAAAATTCCTAAAATAAATTTCAAAAAACATGTAAAAAAACCTTTAATATTTTATTTTCGTTTAAGTTTTTATTAGTTTAAGTTACTTAACTTAATTAATATTTTAAAGGTGTTATCTGATTAATATCTTTGTTAAAGTGTTAGTTAGCTACGTTTTTTAGGGATTTATATATTAAGTTAATTAACTTTACTTAATACAATTATTTTAACATTTAATTTAAGGAGAGAGAAATGAAGTTGAAATTATTAGGTTCATTAGTAGGATCAGTTTTAGCAGCTAGTGTTGTTTATGCAGAAACAATTACTATTGCGATGGTAAATAATGGTGACATGGTAAGAATGCAAAAATTATCAAGTGACTTTACTAAAAAGAATCCTGGTATAGATTTAAAATGGGTTACTTTAGAGGAAAACATTTTAAGACAAAGAGTTACTACTGATGTTGCTACAAAAGGTGGTCAATATGATGTTATGACAATTGGAACTTATGAGGTACCAATTTGGAGTAAAAGAGGTTGGCTTGCACCATTAGATGATTTAAGTGAAAGCTACGATGTAGATGATATTTTACCTGCAATTAGAAAAGGTTTAACTTCTGATGGTAAATTATATGCAGCACCATTCTATGGTGAAAGCTCAATGGTTATGTATAGAAAAGATTTATTTGCAAAAGCAAACTTAACTATGCCTAAAGCTCCAACTTGGGACTTTATAGCAAATGCAGCTAGAAAAATTACAAATAAAGAAGATGAAGTTTATGGTATTTGTTTAAGAGGAAAAGCAGGTTGGGGTGAAAATATGGCACTTTTAACAGCTACTGCTAACTCTTTTGGTGCTAAATGGTTTGATATGAATTGGAAACCTCAATTTGATTCAAAAGAATGGAAACAAACTTTAAACTTTTATGTTGATTTAATGAAAGATACAGGTCCAAGAGGAGCTTCATCAAACGGATTTAATGAAAACTTAGCATTATTCCAAACTGGTAAATGTGGTATGTGGATTGATGCAACAGTTGCAGCTTCTTTTGTTACAAATCCAAAAGATTCTAAATTTGCAGATCAAGTTGGTTATGCATTAGCTCCTGATGCTGGTTTAGGAAAAAGAGGAAACTGGTTATGGGCATGGTCTTTAGCTGTTCCAAATGGTAGTAAAAAACTAGCTTCTGCTAAAAAATTTATTGAATGGTCTACTTCAAAAGAATATTTAGCTTTAGTTGCTTCACAAGAAGGTTGGAAAAATGTACCACCAGGTACAAGAACTTCATTATATAAAAATGAGACTTACTTAAAAGAAGCTCCATTTGCACAAATGACAATTGATAGTATCAATTCAGCAGATCCAAGTAATCCAACAGTTGATAAAGTTCCTTATGTAGGAGTTCAATTCGTAGCAATTCCAGAATTTCAAGGAATAGCAACAAATGTAGGACAACAGTTCTCAGCAGCACTTGCAGGTACAATTTCAGTAGATCAAGCATTACAAAATGCACAAAGATCAACAGAAAGATCAATGGCAAAAGCTGGTTATTACAAATAAAAATTTGATTAAATATCTATATGGCAAGCTTTCTTGCCATATAGTTTTTCACTAAAAAAGAGGATTTAATAGATGGCAACAATGCATTCAAAAAAACTTGGTAAATATATGCTTTCACCGTCAGTAATATTATTATTGGCATGGATGGTTATTCCTTTATCATTTACATTATATTTTTCATTCTTAAGCTATAACTTACTTATGCCTGGGACTGAAGAATTTATTGGTTTTACAAATTATCAATATTTTTTAACGGATCCTGCATTTTTTGAGGCTTTAAAAAATACTTTACTTCTCGTAGGTGGAGTATTACTTATAACAATTGTTGGTGGTACTGGTTTTGCATTACTTTTAAATCTTCCTTTTTGGGGACAAGGTATAGTTAGAGTCTTAGTTATTGCACCATTTTTTGTAATGCCTACAGTTTCTGCGCTAGTATGGAAAAATATGTTTATGAATCCAGAAAATGGATTATTTGCATACTTTGCAAAATTTTTAGGTTTTGAACCTATTGATTTCTTTGCACAAATACCATTGTTATCAATAACTATTATTGTTTCTTGGATGTGGCTTCCTTTTGCAGCATTAATTATTTTAACTGCATTACAGTCTTTGGATCAAGAACAATTAGAAGCTGCTGAGATGGATGGAGCAGGACATATACAGAAGTTTTTTTATATTACTTTACCACACTTAGCAAGACCAATTACAGTAGTGATTTTAATACAAACAATTTTCTTACTATCAATTTTTGCAGAGATTATGGTTACAACAAATGGTGGGCCAGGATATGCCTCAACTAATATTACTTATCTAGTTTATGCACAATCACTTTTACAGTTTGATGTTGGTGGTGGTTCTGCTGGTGGAATAGTTGCAGTTATCTTAGCGAATATTGTTGCAATATTCTTGCTAAGAATGATTGGTAAGAATCTGGAGGCTTAAGATGGCAAGAGAAGTTACAAAAAAAACGAAAGTTATCACAACACTAATTGCATGGACATTAGGATTAATGATATTTTTCCCAATATTATGGACAGTAATAACAAGTTTTAAAACAGAAGCAGAAGCAATAGCTTCTCCTCCTTCATTTTTTATTTTTGATTGGACTTTTGAAAATTATTTTGATGTTCATGAAAGATCAAGTTATTTCTTACATTTCTGGAATTCAGTTGTTATTTCAGTTGGGTCAACGCTGTTAGGATTACTAATAGCAATACCAGCTGCTTGGTCAATGGCTTTTGTTCCTAGTAAAAATACTAAAAATTTACTAATGTGGATGCTATCAACAAAAATGTTACCTCCTGTAGGTGTACTTATCCCTATGTATCTTATATATAAGGATACAGGATTACTTGATACGCAACTTGGTTTAATTATTATTTTAACTATGATTAATTTACCAATTATAGTATGGATGCTTTATACATATTTTAAAGAAATACCAACAGAAATATTAGAAGCTGCAAGAATGGATGGTGCTAGTTTAAAATATGAATTATTTTATATTTTAACACCAATGGCATTACCAGGTATTGCTTCAACTTTACTTCTTAATATTATTCTGTCATGGAATGAAGCATTTTGGACATTAAATTTAACAGCAGCAAATGCTGCGCCTCTAACTGCTTTTATAGCAAGTTATTCAAGTCCTGAAGGACTATTCTATGCAAAATTAAGTGCAGCTTCAACTATGGCAATTGCACCAATTTTAATTATGGGATGGTTTAGTCAGAAACAACTTGTACGAGGTTTAACATTCGGAGCGGTGAAATAAGGATTATTATGGGTAGTATTAAATTAAATAAAATTAAAAAAGTTTTTGGAAAAACAGAGGTTATCCCTTCTTTAGATTTAGAAATAAATGAAGGTGAATTTTGTGTTTTTGTAGGTCCTTCTGGATGTGGTAAATCTACATTATTAAGAATTATTGCAGGTTTAGAAGATGTAACAAGTGGTCATATTGAAATTTCTGGTAATGATGTAACAGATGTGCCTCCAGCACAAAGAAAATTAGCTATGGTATTTCAATCATATGCTTTATATCCACATATGTCTGTACGTAAAAATATCTCATTTCCATTAAAAATGGCAGATATACCTGCAGAAATAATTGAAAAGAAAGTTGCAAACGCAGCTGATATTTTAAATTTAACTGATTATTTAGAAAGAAAACCTGGTCAATTATCAGGTGGTCAAAGACAAAGGGTTGCAATAGGTCGTGCAATTGTTAGAGAACCACAAGCCTTTCTTTTTGATGAACCTTTATCAAATTTAGATGCAGCACTAAGAGTTAATATGAGATTAGAGATATCTGAACTTCATAATAAATTAAAAACAACGATGATTTATGTAACACATGATCAGGTTGAAGCTATGACTATGGCTGATAAGATTGTTGTTTTACAAGCTGGAAATATTGAGCAAGTAGGTTCACCTTTAGAATTATATGAAAACCCAAAAAATAAATTTGTTGCAGGATTTATTGGAAGTCCAAAAATGAACTTTATAGAAGGTGCTGAAGCTAAAAAGTTTGATGCACATTGTATTGGAGTTAGACCAGAAACTATTGCTATTAGTAAAGAAAGTGGTTTATGGAAAGGTGTTGTAAATGTTGCAGAACATTTAGGATCAGATACTTATCTTTATGTAAAAACAGAAGACGCAGGAACTATAACTGTACGAGCACCAGGAGAATTTGGTGTTAAATATAACGATACAGTATATTTAACTCCTGATACAGAAAAAATTTATAGATTTGATGAGAATGAAAATACAATCGTATGATTAAGTAAAAGGTATAAAATGGCAATTAAATTAAATAAAAGTAATTTAGATAAATTACCTACAGATATAAAAAGCTTAGCATATAGTCAATCAGATTTAAGTGCAGGAATATTACATTTTGGTGTAGGAAATTTTCATCGTTCACATCAAGCAGTGTATTTAAACTCGCTATTTAACAAGGGATTAGATCACAATTGGGCTATTGTTGGTTCTGGTGTTTTACAATCAGATGAAAAGATGAGAGTTCTTTTACAAGAGCAAGATTTTTTAACAACAGTTGTTGAGCAATCTTCTTCAAAAAGTTCTGCTTTAATTACTGGAGCTATGATAGATTATTTATCACCAAATAGTCCAGAAAAAATAATTGAAAAGTTAGTAGATCCTTCTATTCGTATTGTATCTTTAACAATTACAGAAGGTGGATATTTTATAAACTCTGCAACTTCATTATTTGATGATAAACATGATGCAATAATTTATGATAGCTTAAATCCTTCTAATCCAAAAACAGTATTTGGTTTAATTCTTGCTGGATTAAAAAAGAGAAAAGAATTAGGAATAGCGCCTTTTACTGTGATGTCTTGTGATAATATTCCACATAATGGGAAAGTTACTTGTGATAGTTTAGCAGGACTTGCAAAGTTAAGTGATGAAGAGTTTAGTTTATGGATAAAAGAAAAAGTTGCTTTTCCAAATGGAATGGTAGATAGAATTACGCCAGCAACTACAAATAGAGAAAAAGAACTTTTAATAAGTGATTTTGGTATTGAAGATAATTGGCCTGTTTTTTGTGAAGATTTTACGCAATGGGTATTAGAAGATAATTTTCCAAATGGAAGACCAGCTTTAGAAAAAGTAGGAGTTCAATTTGTAGAAGACGTTACACCTTATGAACATATGAAAATTCGGATTTTAAATGGTGGACATGCAGTTATTGCATATTTAGGTGGATTATTAGATATAAAATTTGCTCATGAAGCAATGGAAAATAGTTTAATCTTAGGATTCTTTAAAAAAATTCAAGAAAATGAAATTATTCCAGTTTTACCTCCTGTACCAAATACAGATTTAAATGAGTATGGAAAAACAATTGAATCAAGATTTTCTAATCCTAAGATAGCAGATACAATTGTAAGATTATGTTATGACGGTTCAAATCGTCAACCTAAATTTATAATTCCAAGTATTGCAGATTGTATTGAGAAAAATATTGATATGGAAGGACTTAGTTTAGTTTGTGCTTTATGGTGTAAATATTGCTATGGTCAAACAGAAAATGGAACAAAAATAGAATCTAATGATCCTAACTGGGAAAGATTAAATAAAACTGCAATTGCAGCAAAAAATAATCCTTTAGTATGGATAGAAATGGAAGATATTTATGGTGAAGTTGGAAAGAATAAAATATTCCAAGAAAACTTTACTTTAGCACTTAATTCTTTATGGTCTAAGGGTGTTTCTTCAACAATTCAAGAATACTTGAATAAATAGTAAAAAGATACAGGAGTTTTACGTGACTACTAAAATAAATGACAGGCGTGCAAAAAAATCTATTCAGCTTAGATTGTACAATGAAAGAAGAGTTCTTCAAGCACTAAGAAGAATGGGCTCTGCTTCAAAAGCTGAAATTGCAAGATATTTAAATTTAACAAATGCTGCAATGGGAAGTATAGTTACTTCTTTAGAGCAAAGCGATTTAGTTTATTTTGGTGAGAAAAAATATGATGGCGGAAAAGGTCAACCTGCTACTATGATACATCTAAAAGGTGAAGGTGTTTATAGTATAGGTGTTCAGCTTGATCGTAATAAAATTGATACAATTTTGATTGATTTTGATGGTAATATAATTTCTAGAATTACTCACGAGCAAGTACTTCCAAGACCTGAAAAAGTACTTGAAATAGTTTCTAAAGATATTGAAAAAACTTTAAAACTATTAGAAGGTGAAAAAAGAGATAAATTAGCTGGTATTGGTTTAGCAATTCCTTATAATCTAGATAGTTGGACTGAAGTCCTAGATTTGCCAAAAGATACATTTATTCATTGGAAAGATTACAAATTTAATGAAGAGTTACAAAAGTCAGTTAATATTTCTGTATATCAAGAAAATGATGGTACTTCAGCTGCTATTTCAGCTTTATATTATGGAGTTGGAAGAGATATAAATGATTTTTTATATTTATATATAGGTCCTGGAATTGGTGGTGGATTAGTTCTTAATGGAGAAATTGTGAGAGGTGAGAATAACAACGCAGCAGATGTTGCATCAATGCCTATACAAAATTCAAAATTAAATTCAAATCCAAGACCAAATAGTTCTTTTGATATTATGATTAATAGAGCTTCTTTAAATGTACTAATTCGTCATTTGAAATATAATAAAGTTCCCGTTAATTCATTAACTGATTTAGAGCAATTGATTTTATCAAAAAATACTTATTATACTGAATGGTTAGATGATACAATAGAAGCTTTAACTCATCTTATTTGGTCTTCTACAATTTTATTAGATATTTCAACTGTTGTTATTGCATCTGCTGTTGATGGCGGATTACCTAATGTTATTAAAGAGAGGTTAGATTATTCTTTAAAAGCAAGTGCTCCTGAATCTTGTATAGTACCTAAGATCAAAACAGGAAAATTTGGAAGTGATGCTGGAACAATCGGTGCTGCTAGTTTACCAATTTTTTATAGTTTTTCTCCTAGTACTGAAATATTAATGTAAGGTTTTTTTATGAATAAATATAAAGATATATATATATACGGTGAAGTTCTTTTTGATTGTTTTAGTAATAAAAAGGAGATATTAGGAGGAGCACCTTTTAATGTAGCTTGGAACCTTCAAGGGTTCGGATTAAAACCTAAAATGATAACTTCAATTGGAAAAGATAAACTTGGAATAAAAGTATTAGATGCTATGGAAAAATGGGGTATGGATAAATCATACGTAAATATTCTTGAAAATAAAAATACAGGATCAGTTAATGTAGTATTAGATCATAATGGTATTCCTGAATATACAATTGAAGATGATAGTGCATACGATTATATTGATATTTTAAAAACTCCTAGTGAAAATTCAATAATATATCATGGTTCTTTAGCTTTAAGAAAAGAATACAATCAAAAAGTTTGTGATGAATTAAAAACAAAACTTGATTCAAACTGTTTTATTGATATTAATTTAAGAGCTCCTTTTTGGAATAATACTTTAATAAAAGATATTTTGAATAAATTAAAATGGTTAAAAATAAATGATGAAGAATTACCTTTAGTTTCTAAAGCATTAGGTTTTGATGTCGAAGATGAAACAAAACAATTAGAATTTATATTGGATAAATTAAATTTAGAATTGCTTATTTTAACAAAAGGTTCACAAGGTGCACTTTTAATAAATAAAGATAAAAACACAACACAAATGGATATAGTTCCAGTTTCTAAAATGGCTGATACTGTTGGTGCTGGTGATGCATTCTCTTCTGTTGTTATTTTAGGTTTAGTAAAAGGTTGGGATAGTGCTCTTACAATAAAAAGAGCTATGGGATTTGCTTCAAAGGTTTGTTCTTTAAATGGTGCAATAATTGATGATAAAGAATTTTATAATTCAGTTTTAAAACAGTGGAAATCACAATGAATAAAAAAGTAGGAATTATTGGAGCTGGAAATGTTGGTTCTAGTTTAGCATTTACCTTAGCAACTAAAGGAATTTGTTCTCATATTGTAATAAAAGATATTAGAGAAAATATAGTTGAAGCAATGAGTTTAGATATCTCACAAGCAGCTAATGCAGGATCTTCTCATACAATTGTAAAAGGTGCAAAAGAAGCAAAAGATTTAAAAGATTGTGATGTTGTTGTAATTACAGCTGGAGTTCCACGTAAACCTGGAATGAGTCGAAATGAATTATTGCTAATAAATGCAAATATTATGAAAAGTGTAATTGCTGATATAAAAACTCATTGCCCAAATACTATTATTATAGTTGTATCAAATCCATTAGATGCAATGGTTTATGCTGCTTTAAAAACATCAGGTTTTGCTTCGAATAAAGTAATTGGGATGGCAGGTATTTTAGATAGTTCAAGAATGAGCCATTTTATTTATGAGAAACTAGGATATGGTGCAGGGCAGATTCAATCTTCTGTTATGGGAGGTCATGGTGATGATATGGTTCCTCTAACAAATTATTCTACAGTTGCAGGTGTTTGTATTGAAGAGTTATTAAAAAAAGAAGATATTGATGATATTGTAGAGAAAACAAAAAGTGGTGGTTTACAAATAGTAAAACTACTTGAAACAGGTTCCGCTTATTATGCTCCTGCTTATTCAACATCAAAAATGATTGAATCAATTTTAAACAATGAAAAAAAAATATACCCTTGTTCTGTATTATTAAATGGTGAATATGGATATGAGAATATTGTTGCAGGTATTCCCGTAATGCTTGGGGTAAATGGTGTTGAAAAGATTATCAATTTAGATTTAAATAAAGAACAAAAAAAACAATTTGATAAATCTCTTGCATCAGTAAAAGAACTAACTAATATTTTAGATAAAGAGTTTTTATAGACAAAGAGTTTCTACAGAACTCTTTATATTTTGATATTATAATAAATAAGATAATTCTATTGCTTTAATCATTATAATGTCATGATGAATTAAAATATAATAATAAGATTTTAAGGGGAATATAAATGAATAAAATTTTTTATAAATGTGATATTGTAATTTTTGGTGGACATGGAGATCTCTCTTTTCGTAAGTTGATACCTGCATTATATCATTTGGTGAAGGATGCTCATATTGATTTGGATAGTAGAATTATAATAGCTTCTAGAACTAATATGACTAATGCAGATAATACTAATTTAATAAAAGAGAAGTTAAAAACATTTTTAAGTAAAGATGAGAAATTCGAAGATGAAGTTTTTGAGAAATTTGAGAAATTAATTAAATATTGTCATATAGATTTTGCCCAAAATGAAACATTTAAAAACTTAGAAAACTTATTAATTAAAAATCAAAATGAAGAGAGAATATTTTATTTTTCAACTTCTTCTGAATTCTATGAAAGTATTTGTAAGTCATTAAGTGATTATAAGTTAATAACTAATAGTTCAAGAGTTGTTCTAGAAAAACCAATTGGGAAAAACTTAGAAACATCGAAAGTTATAAATGAAAAAGTTTTAGAATACTTTACTGAAGAACAAATCTATAGAATTGATCATTATTTAGGTAAGGATACTGTTCAAAACTTACTTGCATTAAGATTTTCAAATAAAATGTTTGTTCCTTTATGGGATGCCAATAATATTGATCATATTCAAATTACTTTATCAGAAAGTGTTGGAGTTGAAAGTAGATGGGAATTTTATAATCAGTACGGAGCAATGAGAGATATGGTACAAAACCATCTTATGCAATTAGTTTGTCTTCTTGCAATGGAGCCACCTCATTCCCTTGATCCAAATGCTATTAGAGATGAAAAACTAAAAGTTTTAAATTCACTTAGAAATATTGAAGAAAAAGATGTAAATAGTCAAACTATTAGAGCTCAATATACTTCAGGTATTGTTGATGGTAAAGAAGTTAAAGGTTATTTAGATTATGGAGATACTCAAAGTGATACAGAAACTTTTGTTGCATTAAAACTTTTTATAGATAATTTTAGATGGAGTAATACTCCTTTTTATATAAGAACTGGTAAAAGAATGTCAAGCAAAAATTCTGAAATTGTAATACAATTTAAATCAATTCCATATTCAATCTTTGATAACTATACTATGCCAAATAAATTAATAATATCATTTTCTCCTGATGAAAGTATTACTCTTAATCTTATGCATAAAATACCAGGACTTGATGAAAAAATGAAACTTCAAGAAGTGAGTTTAGAGTTAAATCCACCAAGAAGTTTTGTACGAAAAAATGAAGCATATGAAAGATTACTTTTAGATGTAATAAGAGCTAATCCAACACTTTTTATGAGACTTGATGAAGTTAAAGCTGCCTGGAAATGGACTGACAAAATAATATCAGCTTGGCAAAATAATATCACTCCAATGCAAACATATAAAGCTGGGACAAATGGTCCTTCAAGTGCTATTTCGATGTTAGCAAAAGATGAAAGAGTTTGGCATGAAAGCTAATTTTCATATATTTAACTCAAAAGAAGATTTAACTCAAAGTTTTAGTAATACAATTATTGAAAAACTAGAACATGCTATAGAAACAAAAGACAAGGCTGTATTACTAGTTTCAGGTGGAAACACTCCTAAAGTACTTTTTGAAAAGTTAAGAACTTATGATATTGCTTGGGAAAAAGTAGTAATTTCACTTGTTGATGAAAGATGGGTAAATGAAAAGCATGAAGATAGTAATGCAAAGTTAGTAAAAGAGAATCTTTTAAAAGATAAAGTTTCTAAAGCTACTTTTATTCCTTTGTACCAAGAATACTCGGAAGCTTTTGATTCTGTAGATATTTGCTCAGAATTAGTAAAAAAAGAATTGTTTCCTTGTGATGTTTTAATATTAGGTATGGGAGATGACTCTCATACTGCTTCACTTTTTCCTGAAAATGAAAAACTTGAAGAGGGAATTAATTTAAAAAACGAAAGTTATTGTGTGAGTATGACTCCCTTAACTGCTAAGCATACAAGAATGAGTTTAACTTTAAGTGCTATTTTAAAAGCTGATAATATTTATTTACATATTCAAGGCATAGGTAAAAAAGAGGTATATGAAAAAGCATTAAAAGAAGATAACTTCTTACTTTCTCCAATATCTGCTGTTTTAAAAAATGAAAAAAAACAAATCGAGGTTTATTACAATGAATAAGACAATACAAGAAGTTACAAATAATATAATCAATAGATCAAAAAAGAATAGAGCAATTTATCTTGAAATGATAGAGAAGTCTAAACTAGAAGGTATGAGTAGAAAAAGAATGGGGTGTAGTAATTTAGCCCATACTATTGCACCTATGAATGATTCAGAAAAAGAACTTTTAATGGATATGGAAATTCCAAATATTGGAATTGTAAGTGCATATAATGATATGTTATCAGCTCATGAACCATATAAAAACTATCCTGATATTATTAAAAAAGAGTTAGTAAAAAACAAAGCTACAGGACAAGTAGCAAGTGGTGTTCCATCTATGTGTGATGGAATTACTCAAGGTAAAGAAGGAATGGAATTAAGTCTATTCTCAAGAGATAATATAGCAATGGCAACAGCTATTGGACTTTCACATAATGTATTTGATGGAGCAGTTTATTTAGGAGTATGTGACAAAATTGTTCCTGGACTTTTAATGGGTGCTTTAAGTTTTGGGCATTTACCAGCAGTATTTATACCAAGTGGACCTATGCCTTCTGGAATTTCAAACTCTGATAAGGCTAAAAAAAGAGAAGAGTTTGCACTTGGAAAAATAGATAAAAGTGAACTTTTAAAGGTAGAATCACAATCTTATCATAGTTGTGGAACTTGTACTTTCTTTGGAACTGCAAACTCAAACCAAATGTTATTAGAGATGATGGGATTACAACTACCAAATGGTTCATTTGTAAATACAAATACACCTTTAAGAACTGAGCTAACAAAAGAAGCTACAAAACAAGTTTTATCTTTAGTTAGAAAAGAAGGTTTTGCACTTGCCGATATTATTGATGAAAGAAGTTTTGTAAATGCAATCGTAGGACTTATGGCAACTGGGGGCTCATCAAATCACACTATTCATTTAATAGCAATGGCAAAAATAGCTGGTATTACTCTAACTTGGGATGATTTTGATGCAATTTCAAAAGTTACACCACTTCTATGTAAAATGTACCCAAATGGTAGTTTAGATGTAAATCACTTTAGAGACGCTGGTGGAATGGGTGTTGTAATTTCACAACTAATCAAAGCAGGGCTTGTTCACAATGATGTAAAAACAATAGTTGGTGTTGGCTTAGATGATTTCTGTGTTGAACCAAAACTTGTAGATGATAAACTTGTATTTACTAAAGATTGTAATGTTTCAAGAAATACAGAAGTAATAAGTTCTATTGAGGCTCCATATAGTGTTGAGGGTGGATTGAAACTATTAACAGGAAATATTGGAAGATCAGTAATTAAGACTTCTGCATTAAAAGAAGAGCAGTTGTATATAAAAGCTCCTGCAATGGTTTTTGATACTCAAGAAGGATTAAAAGAGTCATTTGCTAGAGGTGAATTAAATAAAGATTTTATAGCAGTTGTAAAATGTCAAGGTCCTAAGGCAAATGGAATGCCTGAATTACATGGATTACTTCCTATTATGGGATTAATTCAAAATCAAGGTTTTAAAGTAGCTATTGTAACTGATGGAAGAATGTCAGGAGCTTCAGGAAAAGTACCAAGTGCAATTCATTTAACAAATGAAGCTATTGAAGGTGGAATGATTAACAATATTAAAAATGACGATATTATTTGTCTTGATGTTAAAAATGGAAAATTAACACTTGAAGAATCAAGTGAAGAGTTAATAAAAAGGTTAAATAAAAATAAACTTGTTAAAAACAATGACTTAACTTATGGAAGATTTTTATTTAATACAGTTAGAGAAAATATAAGCAATGCTGAAAGTGGTGCAACAATTTTCAAAGACTATGAAGGGAAAGAATAATGAGTTTAGATTCAAATAGTGTAATGAAAATATCTCCAATAGTACCCGTTGTTGTTGTAGATAATGCAGATGAAGCTTTAGATTTAGCTAAAGCTTTATATGAAGGTGGTATTAGTGTTATGGAAATTACATTAAGAACAAAAGCTGGTCTTGATGCAATTGAAAAGATTTCAAAAGAGTTTCCTTCAATGATAGTAGGAGCTGGAACTGTATGTGATATTCAAGATTATAAAAATGCAGTAAATGCAGGTTCTAAATTTGTATTCTCACCTGGAATTACTAGCTCTTTAATACAAGAGAGTCAAAATTATAATCTTCCTTTTATTCCAGGAGTTTCAAGTGCTTCTGAAATTATGCTTGCAAAAGAGAATGATTTAACACATTGTAAATTATTTCCAGCTTCTTTAGTAGGTGGAGTTGATATATTAAAAGCTTTTGGTGGACCTTTCCCTGGAGTTAAATTTTGTCCAACAGGTGGAATAAATCTAAATAATATAAATGATTTTTTAGCTCTTGAAAATGTTTTATGTGTGGGTGGAAGTTGGGTATCATCTTCAAAACTTGTAAAGCAAAAGAACTTTAAAGAGATTACTAAAATTGTTCAAGAATCTTTATCAAAAGTAATTAGATAAGTAAGCCTTCCTATAAAGGATAGCTTAAACGAAAGGTAAAATTAAAAAAGTGCATACTTTTAGGTTTTATCTTTAAAGTACTACTAAAAATAGTATTTTGAA
>Ga0193954_1001084_pt1 | contig 14319 bp, 15 predicted proteins | sample BB_5_MG_FD_140340 | JGI IMG/M metagenome (GOLD analysis project Ga0193954, IMG submission 140340) | Microbial mat bacterial communities from the Broadkill River, Lewes, Delaware, United States - BB_5_MG | ecosystem: Environmental > Aquatic > Freshwater > River > Microbial mats | place: USA...
ATTTTGCTATATGTATTAGTGAGCAATCTTTATCTAAAATTGTGGCTAGTTTGGTTATTATTTTATGTAGTTTTTTTCATAATTGTAACGGAAAGATTACTACACCTTCGCTTTAGATTGGTTTTTTGGCTAAGGTATTGATTATTTAGATAGAATTATAACCAATATAAACGAAAGAGAGTAACTGATGTTTGATAAATTTTGTGATACGCTTTGTAATGATAAGAGATTCATCACTGTTGAGGTCAATCCTCCTCATGGTGCTTCTATTAGTGGGATAATAGAGGATATACAAAAACATAACTTAGATAAAAAGGTGACAGGTTTTTCTTGTACTGATAATCCTCTAGCCAAGCTAAAAATGTCAGGGATACTCTCTGCTATCAAGATACAGCAGACATTTGGTAAGCCTGTAATCGCTACTATGAGTATGAGAGATAAAAATAAGCTCTCACTTCAATCTACACTTTTGGGTGCGAATGATTTTGATTTGCGTTGTATATTGGCTCTCACTGGTGACCCTGCCAAACTCTCTGACCAACCAGAAGTAAAAGGAGTTTTGGAGCGAGACTCTACACTCCTTTTAAGCATAATTTATCACCTTAATAATGGATTAGATTACTCAAATAAAGCTCTCAAACCTGCTCCTAAACCTATCTATCCATTTGCTGTGAGCAACTCTTATGCCAAAGATATGAGAAGCCTACAAAAGAGGATAATAAAAAAACTCAACTACGGAGCAAGAGCTATAATCACACAACCTGTATATACTATGGAAAATGCCAAAGAGCTACTAGAGATATTTGAAGAGGCAAAAGAGATGAGTGTGAGAGATACTGCCAAAGAGGCTCAACTCATTATAGGACAGTTTCCTATAGTTAGAGCAAGAACGGCCAATTTCATAGATGACAAAGTCCCAGGTATTAGTGTACCCAAGGATATAATAGATGAGATGAACCTAGCTGTAATGGATGGAGAAGCCAAAGAGCAAGAGGTAGGATTTGCACTATCCAAGAGGATATTTGATGATATGATGGCACTTCATGGCAAAGTACATCTAATGACACACAATAGATTTGATTTGTGTAGTGATTTGATAGGTGACTAATAGATACAATAGTATAGAATAAAAATAGAGGATATGATATGAAAGATAAGATATTTTTGGGCATTCAAGTATTGGCTGGATTGGTGCTTATAGTTTTTGGGTTGAATAAGTTTTTACACTTTATTCCTATGGGTGTACCTGTGCCAGAGATGGGTGAGTATATGAAAGCACTTATGGCTACTGGGTTTATATTTCCTATAGTTGCAGTGATTGAGATTTTGACAGGGTTAGCATTTATCAGAGATAAGTTTGCTGGATTGATGGCTATTGTGATAACTCCAATAATAGCCAACGCTCTACTAGCTCATCTATTTTTAGACCCCTCAGGAGCAGGTGGAGCTGTATTTGTACTATTTGCTACAATCATAGTTATGATTAGACACAAAGATATATATATAAAGATATTTGAAGCTTAAAATATAAAATTTTAATGGTGAAGATAGTGTAGGGTGCATTTTGCACCATCTACAATTACTACTATCTAAAAGTCGTCCCACCATCTACTACAAGTGTCTGACCTGTAATCCAACTAGCCTCATCTGTACATAAGAAATATACACTTCCAGCCAAATCATCTGGGCTACCCATACGATTAACTGCTGAACGCTTGATAGTCTCTGCTTTTACCTCTTCGTAGTTTGTAAATGCTTTTAGTGCGTCAGTATCTATAGGTCCTCCACTTACGGCATTTACTCTAATTCCCATCTCACCTAACTCTACAGCTGCATAACGGCTCATAGCTTCAACTGCTGCTTTGTTTGTACCGTGTCCTGCATAGTTTTCTATATAGATGAGGTTTCCTGTAGAGCTTAGTGTAACTATAGCTCCACCACCTACTTTCTCCATCCTTACAGCTGCCTCTTGTGAGCCACGAACAAACGCTCCTACTGTAGCAGTGTAGATATTTGTAAGTCCTTTTTTGGGTCGAAGTCTCATAAACTTACCATATCCACCAACTACAGGACGACCATAAATCATCGCATTTGATACAAAGAAATCAACTCTATCAAAATCTTTGTCTATCGCTTCAAATAGTGGTTTGAACTCATCTAGCTCTAGTATATTTAGGGGATATGCTCTAGCTTTGATACCATACTCATCTTCTAGCTCTTTGGCTATATTATCTGCTATCTCTTTGTTTGAGTTGTAGGTAAATGCCACATTTACCCCATTTTGTGCAAACTTCTTGGCTACAGATTTGCCTATTCCTTTTGTTGCTCCTGTGATAACAACTGTTTTACCTCTCATACTTGACATATTATACTCCTACGATTTTATATTTGTTCATTACTTCTTCTATCTTTTTCATATTCTTAATACTTGGTGGGACTAGTGGTAGTCTATACTCTATTGTAGGTGTGAGTCCTGCTATATACATCGCTGCTTTGATAGGTATTGGGTTACTCTCACAAAATAGAACTTTGTTTATATCATAAAGCTCATCATTGAGTGCTTTTGATGTTTTAAAGTCACCTACTAGTGCTGAGTGTGTGAGTTTAGCTTTCATATCAGGAAGAAGATTTGAAGTAACAGAAGTGATACCTTTACCTCCACTTGCCAATATAGGATAATCTATAGCATCATCTCCAGAGAATAGATATAAATCAGGTATCTTTTTAAGAAGCTCAACTGTCCTCTCTATAGAGCCTGTAGCCTCTTTGATACCCATAATATTCTCTACATCATCAAATAGTCTCTTGACAGTATCAGGGAGTATATCAACTCCTGTTCGCCCGGGGACATTGTATAGCATAAAAGGTATCTCTACGGATGAAGCGATAGCTTTGTAGTGTTGATATAGCCCCTCTTGACTAGGTTTATTGTAGTATGGAGATACCGAAAATATCGCATCCACTCCAGCATTTTGGGCATATTGGGCTATATCTATAGCTTCATGAGTAGCATTACTACCTGCACCTGCTAATACTTTTGTAGCAGTTCCTTTGCAGACCTCTACAGCTATATCTATACATCTCTTATGCTCATCGTGGCTTAGAGTTGCACTCTCTCCTGTTGTACCTACAGGACATACAGCATCTATGCCATGATTTATCTGTCTTTGGATAAGTTTAGCAAAAGTTGCTTCATCTAGTGTTCCATTTTTAAATGGTGTAATTAGTGCCGTAGTTGCACCTGTGATATAGTTACTCATCGTTTTTCCTATTTTTTGTATCCTGATTTTTTTGCAATATTACAGTTGTTGAGAAGTTATGGTCAAAATATTTTTTGGCTATAGTCTCAATATCTTTAAGCGTTATTTTATCCAATTTATCTTCATAAGTAAGTAAAGGGGTTATATCGCCCTTTGAGTAGTAGTCTCCATATAGTCCTGCCACGGAGTCTGAACTCTCAAGAGAGTATATGAAGTCAGCTTTTGTATTTATCTTCACTTTATCTAGTTCTGCTTGTGTTACGCCACCATTTTTGATTTTATCAAGCTCTAGTAGTATCTCTTTTTCTACCTCTTCTACCGAAGCGTTAGGTGAACACATAGCCATAATGAGGAAAACTCCATCATCTCTTAGCTCCATATTGTAGCCATAGATTTGATTTACTAACTGTTTTTCGTTTACCAACATCTTCTCAAATCTACTACTTTTGCCATCACTTAATATATGACTAATAGCTGATAGTACCACTTGGTCATCATCTTGGTAGTTTGGTATAGCATAAGTGATAGCTATAGTATCTACTCTATTACTCTCTTTATGCAGTGTAGCTCTCTTTGCTCCATCTATCTTTGGCTCTTTGGCTGTTACCTCTGGTATTTTGTGCTTATTCTCTATATTACCAAAATATTTTTGAGCCTGTGTAAATACCTCATCGGCACTTATATCACCAGCGACTACTAGTATAGAGTTGTTTGGTTGGTAGTATCTGTGGTAAAACTCTCGTATATCTTCTATCTTCCATGATAATATATCTTGCATAAACCCAATAGGCAACCAGTGGTAAGGGTGATAGGTGAAGTGTATATTAAAGACTCTAAAATAGAGATAGCCCATAGGGTTATTATCTGTTCTTAGTTGTCTCTCTTCTGCTACTACTTTTCGCTCTCTTTGAAACTCCTCATCTGTGAGGTTGAGATTGTGCATAAGCTCTGAGAACAAATCTAGTGTCATTGGTAGATTTTGACTAGCTGTCTTGATATAGTAGTGAGTCTTATCAAAGCCTGTAGATGCGTTATTGACACCTCCACGGCTCTTTACTATAGTATCAAACTCACCCTCTTTTAGCTTTTTGGTAGATTTGAAGCTTAGGTGTTCGAGCATGTGAGCCATACCACTTTTGCCCATTATCTCATTTCGGCTTCCTACTTTGTAGTATATATCTGATGTGATAACTCCTGAATGGTTGTCCATAGGTATTACCACTACTTCCATCCCATTATCTAATGTTTTTGTATAGTGCTTTGGTAGGGAATTTCCCATCGAGACTCCTGTCAATAGTAAAAGTATAAAGAGATTTCTTATCATCTCCAATCTGCTCCGATAGCTTCGCTTATGTGAGTGTAGCCATCTGCTTTGAGTAACTCTATTAGCCCCTCATTTATATCTTTGAGAAGCTGTGGTCCTTTGTAGATAAGCATACTATATATTTGGATAAGTGAAGCCCCTGCCTTTATCCGTCTATATGCCTCCTCTGGGGAGTCGATACCACCCACAGAGATAAGTAGAGTCTTACCATAAAGCTCTTTGGCTATAGCTCTAAATAGCTGATATGATTTATCTGTAAGCAACGCTCCACTAATTCCACCAAAATCTTTGGCGTTTGGAGTAAGTGAATAATCAATAGTCGTATTTGTAGCGATTATCCCATCTGCACCTGCTTCTACGGCTGTATTACATAAGGCTATCGCATCACTAGGAGTCATATCAGGAGCGATTTTGAGAAGTATTGGTTGAGTAGTTATCTCTTTTGCCATGGCAAATATATCTTTGATAAACTTCTCATTTTGCAAATCTCGTAGTCCGGGGGTATTTGGTGAGGAGATATTTATCACTACATAGTCACCATAATCTCTAAAAGCCTCAAAGAGTATTCTATAATCATCCAAAGCCTCATCATCAGGAGTGAGTTTGTTTTTACCGATATTTATCCCCAAAGGATAACCCTCTAAGTCAAGATTTTTTAAAGAAGAGAGTACAAAATCTTTCCCTCTATTGTTAAAGCCCATAGCATTTTGAAGTGAGTTATCACTTTTGAGCCTAAAGAGCCTAGGTTTTGGATTGCCATCTTGAGGCTTTGGAGTGATAGTCCCTATCTCTGTAAAGCCATACCCCATCACAGGCATAGATTTGATATATTGTCCATTTTTATCAAACCCTGCACCCAAACCTATAGGGTTTAGAAATGTTTTACCAAAAAACTCTTGGGTAAGCATATCATCACACACGAAGCTCTTTTTTTTGAAGTAGTTAAGTAGAAATGGGAACTTAGCTACTGCTCGTAGCCCCAATCCTGCGATAGCGTGAGCGTTCTCTGGTTCAAATAGAAATAGAACCTTTTTTATATTTTGATAAGAGAAAAGTGACAATATATACTCCATATTTTCATAAATTTATAATAAAGCGATTATATCCAAATAATCAAAAAAAGTAGTGTATCGCAAAAGAGACACCGTGTATATTATCAATACCTTTTATCTCTTGGACTACATTATAGTTATAAGATATATCCATATCTATATTATCAGTCACATAGATGATAAACCCTGCTCTTCCACCATAGTAGTATCCACTATCATCGCTTAGACTACTATCTTTGTACTTCAAAGTACCCACATTAAACCCTAAGTATGGTCGTATCTTGGGTGTGCCAAATAGCTTATCTACAAGAATTTTATCAAGAGTCATAGATAAAGATTGGTAATCTTTCTCATAATCAAAAGCAAAAGTGGTACGATAGTCTATAGATTGCTTACCATATTTGATAGCAAAAGTAGTCTTGTTAGGTTTACTATTAGATAAATCGATAGTTTGTCCAGATACACCAATACCTATAAAGGAAAACTCCTCAGTCTCTGCAGACAAAATCGAGATAGAAAGTAAAATAAAAATTATAAATCGTTTCAATATATTTCTCCAAAATTAAAAAAGAGATTATAACACTTATTGGCTTATATCTTTTATTAGCTTAACTTTATAGCCTACAAATAGATACAAAAAGAACTATTTCACTATATTTTACAATTTAAGCTATAAATTCATCAAAAATTGATATTATTTACTAAAATATTAACATAAAGTAAAAAAATGCTACTTGAATACTATGTATCAAACTTTCGTTCTATCTATAAAGAACAATCATTTAATATGATTGCTGTAAATAGTTACAAAGAGATGCGTGATACAAATTTAATTAAATACAAAGAAAATCAAAGCCTTTTAAAATCCACTGCTATCTATGGTCCCAATGCTTCTGGAAAATCAACTTTATTGGAGTCATTGGATACTTTTAGAGATATTGTATTGGACTCTTTTAAATATGATATTAATGACAAACTTCCTATTACTCCATTCGCATTTAGCGAAAACTCAAAAAATGAACCAACAATATTTAATATTGTATTTATTGAAAATGAAGTAAAATATGAACTAGAACTACTTGTTGATAAAACAAGAATCTTAGAAGAGAATCTTATAGCCTACCCAAAAGGGCAACCTCAAGAGTGGTATAGTCGTTTTTATGATGAAGATACGCAAGAGTATGAATATAAATATAGTACCTTGTTTAAGGGTCAAAAGAAAACTTGGGAGAAATCAACTAAAAAAAATGCTTTATATTTATCTACAGCAATTAATCTTCAAGATGATGAAAATGCTCAACTATCTCCTATCTATAATTGGTTTAAAAATAAACTTACACCTATTAGTATTCATGATTGGTCGGATAAAGAAACTAAAGAATTATGTGTAGATAATCAATCTAAAAAGTTAGTTATAAATTTTTTACAACAAGCTGGTATTGATATTAAAGATATTGAGTTTAAAATAGAAAAGAAAAGAAATATAAAGATTAAGTTTGTTCATTCAAATGGTATGAGTTTAGATTTAAGTGAACAATCAGATGGAACACAAAAACTATTTGCATTTGCAAGTCTATGGTTAGAGAGTTTATCTAGTGGCAAAGTGCTATTTTGTGATGAACTAAATGATAACCTACATCCTGCTTTAGTCAAACTACTTGTAGATATGTTTAATAGTCAATCAAATGATAATAATGCTCAACTTATATTTACTACACATGAGACCTCTATTTTAAATCAAGAGGTATTAAGAAGAGACCAAGTTTGGTTTTGTGAGAGAGATAGTGATTTGAGTACCAAAATCTATCCTTTATCTGATTTTAAACCTAGAAAAGAGTATGAGAATATTGAAAACTCTTATTTATCTGGAAGATATGGTGCTATTCCCTATTTTAAAAAGATAAATTCTAAAATGACGCTTAGAAAAGAGTCATAATGGGTACAGAAGATACAAAAGGAGGGAAATCAATCTGTGAAACTTTGATAAAAGATGAGTTAAAAAAATATCTTCCAAACTATATAAAAAATATTTCAAATTTAAGTGATGATGAATTATCATATATTTTTAATGATGATACTATTAAAATAGCTATCAAAAGAGCAGAGCAACTTCTTACTCATTGTGAGAGTTGTGCAACAGATAATCCATCAACTAAAGTTCATCAATTGGTAGTAAAGTTACAAGAGATTAAAAAGCGTCCATTACAAGATAGTTAAAACAAGGAGAAAACAGATGCAACAAAAAGATAAAATAAGAGCTATTTCACTATTTAGTGGGGGGCTTGATAGTATGATAGCTATCAAGATGATGAGTGACCAAGGTATAAGTGTCACTGCTATACATATCAAGACAGGCTTTGGAGGTACAAAAGATGTATCTGATATATTAGAAAAACGAGCCAAAATAGCAGGTGCTGATTTTCGTCTTATAGATGTGAGAGAGGAGTTTATCCAAAAAATCCTCTTTGACCCAAAGTATGGATATGGTAAAAACTTCAATCCTTGTATAGATTGTCATGGATATATGTTTCGAGTAGGCAAGGCTATTATGAAGCAGATGGGAGCCTCATTTATATTTACAGGTGAAGTGATAGGACAACGCCCAATGAGCCAAAGGCATGATGCTATGAAACAAGTGGCTAATCTAGCACTAGATAAAGATGAGAAATTAATCCTGCGTCCTTTGTCAGCCAAACTAATGGAGCAGACCACTCCAGAGCTAGAGGGGTGGGTAGATAGAGAGAAGCTATTAGATATTTCAGGTAGAAGTAGAGAGAGACAGTTAGAGTTGGCCAAAGCTTATGGTTGGGAAGATTATGAGTCCCCTGGTGGTGGATGCCTACTTACAGAGGCTCACTACTCAGATAGGATTAGGGAGTTTATAGCTCATGATGAGGATTTTGGTATAGATGATATAGAGATACTCAAATTTGGAAGACAGTTTAGACTACCTGATGGAGCGAAGTTGGCAGTAGGAAGAGACCAAGATGACAACGCAGGACTAGAAGCTATAGAGAGTGATAAGTATATAAGAGTAAGATTACCAATAGCAGGACCCTTCTCACTAATTAGTGCCAATGCTTCTGAGTATGATAAAAAACTAGGAGCAAAACTAGCCATAACCTATGTCAAAAGCTCACCAGAGCAGATATATAGTGTTGAGGTAGGAGATGAGAGTTTTGAAGTCTCACCTTATGATAATAAACAAGATGCACAAGCTTACTTTTTTAATGCAAAGAAGTAAGATTTTATACTATCAACTACTTAATCCTCTGTAGCATCTTTATAATAGGTTTAGCCAACTCCAAGGCTTGACCTCTATGAGATATTTTCTCTTTTATATCATTATCAAGCTCACCTAGAGTCTCATCAAATCCACTAGGTATAAATATAGGGTCATACCCAAATCCACCATCTCCCCTAATCTCATCTATTACCTCACCATACATCCAACCATGGACTATATACTCTCCATATCTACTTACTATAGCGATAGAGGCTGTATAGTGTGCAGGAGTTTGGGAGATATTTTGGGATTTTAGTCTCTCTATTAGCTTATTTAAGTTATCTCTATCACTAGCACCTTCCCCTGCGTATCTAGCTGAGTATATCCCTGGGGCGTTGTTTAGTATCGGTAGAGATATGCCACTATCATCAGATACTACTATATAGCTCTCATCTAATTTATTATATATAGTCCTAGCTTTTATAAGTGCATTTTGTGCAAATGTCTCTCCATCTTCAATAATATCAAACTCTCCTAGAAGTTCACTAAAAGCTACCACTTCATCTTGACACATCTGCTTAAATTCTCTCAATTTGCCTTTATTTGATGTTGCTAAAACAATTTTCATTTATTCTTATACCTTTTCGTACTATAATGAGACAAATTTTATCGTATTAAAGGTATCACCATGATTAAACAGATTATGCCTCTTAGTCTCATTGTAGGACTAAGATTTTTTGGACTCTTTATTGTATTGCCAGTTCTCTCAATATATGCACTAGATATGGAGGGAGCTACTCCATTTTTAGCAGGTCTTGTAGTAGGTGGATATGCACTTACACAAGCTATGTTTCAAGTCCCATTTGGATTGATGAGTGACAAGGTAGGACGAAAGAAGACTCTTCTTTTTGGGTTGCTTATATTTATATTGGGTTCTGTAATTGCAGCGATGAGTGATAATATCTATATGCTTCTAATTGGTAGATTTTTACAAGGTGCAGGGGCTATTGGTTCTGTGGTATCTGCGATGGTAGCAGATTTAGTCAAAGAGGAACAAAGAGCCCACGCGATGGCTATAATGGGTGGGACTATCGCTATGAGTTTTGCAGCTGCGATGATTATCGCTCCTATTGTTGGAGGATTTTGGGGTATAGATAAGCTATTTTGGCTTACTGCTATATTATCTGTGTTGGCTATTGGGATACTCTTTACAGCAGTACCACAACCACCAAAGATAGTGCACTCTTATGATGAGAAAGAGACAAAGGTTATAGATGTATTCAAAGATAAAGCACTCACTAGAATGTATATTACATTTTTGTTTCACTCATCTATTATGACTATGGCGTTTTTTATTATTCCTGTGGTTATGACTCACGCTATCGCTGATGGTGGATTTGGTTGGGAGAAATCAGAGCTTTGGAAAGTCTATCTACCTGCTACAATATTTGGAGTATTAGCTATGGCACCTGCTGCTATATTTGGAGAGAAGTATGGCAAAGGGAAAGAGATATTTATGATTTCTGTAGCTGTTATATTCTTAGGCTTCTTGGCCATGGGCTTTGCTAATACTCCTTGGATATTTATAGTAGGTGTTGTACTATTTTTCATAGGCTTCAATATGTTTGAGCCACTCTTACAGAGCTTCGTAGCCAAATTTGCTAAAGTACACCAAAAGGGTACAGCACTAGGAGTAGCAAATACATTTGCTTATGTAGGGATATTCGTAGGAGGACTTTTAGCAGGGTATCTAATGCAACACTACAACAGAGAGACATTAGCCATAGTAGTAGCAGTAATATCTATACTATGGTTTATATGGGTAGCTACTATGCCTAGTCCAAACAACAGAGGAAATGTATATCTATCACTAGATACATTTGATAGAGATAGAGTATCAGCACTCACTTCACACGAAGCGATAGTAGAGTCTTATGTAAATGAGACAGAGCATATCGCAGTAGTAAAATATGAAAAAGATATGATAAGCGAAGATGAGATTAGAGGGATGTTGAGTTAAAATTTAACTATCAAAAGGCAGTTTCCTCTCTGCCCTTGATATGCGTAACATCAGATAATAAAATATACTCCCAAAAATAGTACAAGTAGTTTAAATAGTAAAATCACCGTTGTTCCTATGATATTTCCTATTTGGCATGAGGTGCAGTGTTTGTACTGTTTACCCTCATACTGTGCATAGAAGAAGTATATTACGATAAGGAGTGACATAGATATAAGGATATAACTCTCTATAGATGATAGTGTAGTTATATTAGCTTCACTCAAGAAAAAGCTGATAACTATACCCAATAATCCTCCTATAAATAGTATCTTAAATAGTTGTAGTATTCTATCTCTTTTAAATACAGTAGGGCAGTCGTTTTGAGTGATAGCATCTGTACCAAACTCTAGTTTGGCATCAAAAAGCTTTTTTTCATCTTCGCTTAATCTTACTCTAAAGTTTGAGCCGTAGTTGTAGTCTAGCTTTCTTTGGATAGTGATAGATAAATCACCATCTGCTTGGATAAACTGCTGTTTACCCTCTCTATCTTCATACATTAGTTTGATTTTCTCATATCTTGTAGTTTTGGCTGTTAGATTAGGGAAATATGCTGTTTTTTCTATCGGTGCTACTGTGCCATCTCGTTTTATCACTCTAGCGTTTATCAACTCCAAAAACTCATCACCTTGTTTGATTACTATCACGCTATATGGTGAGCCTATTTGAAAAGCCGATAGTGCTTCAAGCTCATTTGCCTCTATAGTATCTTTGATATCTTCTATCAAAGAGAAGAGAGTATCATCGAAGTTTCTAACATTTGCACCAAACTCTATACTAGGAGTTTGGGGATACTTTATAATATTTTTTACCATGAGAATATAATCCTTTTGTGTGATTGTTATAATAGAGATAATTATAGGGTATATTTCTTAATAGTTACTTTTTTAGTAGTAATTTTACTCTAGCTCTTTGATGGCCTCTTTTATATCATCCTCTATCATCTCGATAGGTACTCTACCCTCATAGTGCGCGAAGTATCTACCCTCTACAAACATCGCTAATAGTGGTATATCATAGTTTTGAGGTAGATTTAGAGTATTTGCCAAAAGAGTTGTAAATCTCTCATTTGAGGGAGTGCTTGATAGAAAATATTTTATTTTGTGTTTCTCTATCAAGCTTTTGATTTGAGTTCTATTTATATCATCATTGACGCTAACTCCTGCTATAAATATATCTTTGGAGTATTTTTGTTGTAGTATATTCATATACTCTATATTGTCCATACAGGGCTTACACCATGAAGCAAATATATTGATAAGTAATATACCTTGGCTTGGATTGTGAAATATCACCTTTTTATTTGTGATAGTTACTCTTTGAATTTTGTTCTCTATATCTGAGAGATTAAATGTATCTATTTTGCTTAAATTACTCTCTATTAAAGTAGTATCTTTCTCTTTGGTTTTATCCTCACACCCAACAATAAGAAAAAGCAGAAGTGCTAAAAAAATAGTAGATATTATGTTCACTCTCTTCCTTTGGGTATAATTGTGAGAATTATTATATCAAAAGAGGGCTAAGAGAAGAGATGAGTAGTAGTAAATCCGATAGAAAAAGCGTATTTAGAAGAGATTGTTTGGATGAGTTAAAAAAAGAGATAAAGTTCAATAGTTACAGAAAAGATAAAGATATATTGGGTATATTATATAGCTTAATAGATGAGTATGGTGCTAAAGATATAATGTTATACACCCCTCTATCTATTGAGGTGGATATATATCCTCTCATCAATAGATTAAGAAGAGAGAAAAAAAATATATTTGTGCCATTTATGGATGGTAAAAGTTTTAGATTGGTAAAATACAGATTACCTTTAAAGAAAAAAAAGTTTGGGATAAAAGAGCCAAATAATTCAAAACAGTATAGAGTAAAAAAGATAGATTTGGCTATCGTACCTATAGTCGGGATAGATATAAGTAAAAAACGAATTGGATTTGGCAAGGGTATGTATGATAGGTTTTTTGAAAAAGAGAATAAAAATATAAAAAAGACAATTTTTGTATCGCGTAAACTATGTAGAAGCTTGGATATTTTGACAGATATATATGATATAAAAGCAGACATAATCGTGACACATGCAAGAGTATTAAAAGGATAACCAATGGTAGGTACAATAAGTACAGCAAGTTTGATAGGAGTAGTAGTAGGTTCTGGTATAACTTATCTTCTGGTAAATAGAAATAGCAAAAGAAGATTTAGACATATCGAACTAGAGGTAAAAGCAAAAGCAAAAGCTATAGAGAACGAAGCAGAGCTTTTGCTTAAATCTACTCATGTAAAGATGAGAGAGAGAGAACTAGCCCAAGAGGAGCAGTTCCAAAAGAAGATGGTAAAAGTAGATAAGCAAAATCGTGAGCTTATACTAGAGACCAAAGAGATGCGTAATAAGACAAAAGAGCTAGATAGTATCAAAGAGAGATTAGAAGATAGACAAAATGATATAGACGCACTAGAGAGCAAAAAACAAAAAGAGATAGATGAGGTAATCTCCAAAATGGAGAGTATTGCCTCTCTTACCAAAGAGGAAGCCAAATCATATATACTAGAAAAAGTTGAAGCCAACAGCCGAGCTGAGATAGCAGGAATAGTGCGTAAATATGACAAGATAGCCAAAGAGGATGCACAAAAAAATGCAAACTATATATTAGCCCAAGCTACCACAAGATTTGCAGGTGACTTTGCAGGTGAGAGACTTATAAACTTAGTAACCCTACCTAGTGATGAACACAAAGGTAGGATTATTGGCAAAGAGGGACGAAATATCAAAACCCTAGAGATGCTTTTGGGTGTGGATATAGTAGTAGATGATACTCCTGCTACTATAATAGTAAGTAGCTTCAATCTATACAGAAGAGCTATAGCTACAAGAGTGATAGAGTTATTGGTAGAAGATGGACGCATACACCCAGGGCGAATAGAAGAGGTACACGAAAAGGTAGAGAGAGAGTTTGAACAAAAGACCTTTGAGGAGGGTGAGAACATCATCATAGATTGGGGACTATTCCCTATGAATGATGAGCTAATACGACTAATAGGAAAGCTCAAATATCGTGCTAGTTATGGACAAAATGCACTAGCTCATACACTCGAAGTGGCTAAACTAGCACAGATAATGACAGCAGAGATGGGTGGAGATGAGAAGTTAGCACTAAGAGCAGGACTACTTCATGATATAGGAAAAGCCCTCACACAAGAGCAAGGTGGCTCTCATGTAGATATAGGTGTAGCACTATGCAAAAAATATAAAGAACACCCAACTGTGATAAATGCCATATATGCTCACCACGGACACGAAGAGCCTGACTCTATAGAGAGTGCAGCAGTATGTGCAGGAGACAAGCTCTCAGCGGCCAGACCTGGGGCGAGGCGAGAGGTACTAGAGAACTTTACCAAAA
>Ga0193954_1001085_pt1 | contig 14304 bp, 13 predicted proteins | sample BB_5_MG_FD_140340 | JGI IMG/M metagenome (GOLD analysis project Ga0193954, IMG submission 140340) | Microbial mat bacterial communities from the Broadkill River, Lewes, Delaware, United States - BB_5_MG | ecosystem: Environmental > Aquatic > Freshwater > River > Microbial mats | place: USA...
CAAAAAGGTTCGAAGGGGCTGAGTAACCAACAGCTGCATGAACTCACCGAGATCACGTGCGCGCCCTTTCTATATGACCGAGAATTCGACTGGGGGGCCTGGAAACCACGCCAGGCGCTTGAGGACTTCACAAAGGCGAATCTCAATATCCTGCAGTATGCCTCCCCGCCGGAGGCGGTCTTTTACTTCCGGGTCGCCGCGGGAGTCTGGGGCCTGCTGAATCGCGCCGGCGTTAAGGCCAACTATCATCGCATCGCCAAGGACATGGTGCTGCGTCGCGGGCTGATGTGAGCGCACGCTCGCTGCCTTTGAGCGAAGTCCTCGGCCCTGCCCGCCGCCTGCTGCTCAGCTTGGGGCCCGCGCCCTTGGGTTGGGGTCTTGGTCTTTTCTTGGTTTGCGTGCTCGGGAGCACCAGCGTGGTGTTGGGCGCGGGCGCCATCGTGGGCAGCCTGTTGTCCGGGCCGGCCGAGGCTGCGCCCTGGCAGGTGCTGCTCACGGTATCGGCGGCGGGCCTGTTGCTCCTGGGCCTGCAGTGGCTTGTTGTCCTAGCGCTGGGCGCGGGGGTGCTACCCGCCGTCGCCGCCAAGGACCGCGGAGAGTCACCCACCGCGCAGGACATCTTGCGATTTGGGTCGGCCTACGCGCCTGCAGCGCTGCGCCTTGGAGCGGCCGGGCTGGGCGCACTCTTGGCGACTGTTGGCCTTGTACTGCTCCCGATCGGGGCAGCGCTTCATGGGGCCTTCGGCAGGGATGCGATGTCGACATCCATTGTTTGGGTCTTGCTGATTCTCTTGGGTGCGGTGCTCGGCGTAGTCACCGCCGTCTACCTCTTTGTGCGCTATGCCATGGCGTGGCCCATCGTGATGCTGGCTTGGCAGCCTACGCGCCGTGGGCTGAAGCAGGCGAAGGCGCGCGCGCGCGGCCACCTTGGGCTGACCTTCAGTCTTGGGGTGGTGCTTATGAGCCTGTTCTGCGTCCTGAGCTTGGCCTTCGCGGTGCTGGTGCCCAGTCCTCAGATCGTCGATCTCACCCCAGCAGAGCTATCTTTGCAGCTGCCCGAGCTGGTCTCGGCGCAGGTCTGGGTCCAGTTGGGCGCCTCGGTGGCCGCCTTCTTGGTAGGCGCCTACGCGGCCGCCTGTGTCTTCGTGCTGTACCGCGTTACAGGCGAGGAATAAGCCCCACCCCGACGCGCTCATCGAAGGCTTCTCTAGGAATGCGATCGAGGCCACGCTCGTGGTCGACGACCTCCCGCTTGGGGTCAATGCGCAGGGCTCCCCGCTGCTTGGTGCTGCGGCCCCGGGGGGCGCGTAGGTAGACCCAATCCTCGTCCATGTGATCGAAGAGGAAGAGCCGCTCGCCGCGCGCATACAGCACGGTCACGAAGACCGGCGGCAGACGATGCGGCTCCTTGGGGATGCGAGACAGATGCCGGCGTGCGTTGGCAGAGCCCGCCGCGACGGTGAAGCCAAAGCCGTAGACGAGCTCCAGGGCCCTGGAGACAACGTCCGCATCGATGCCGTGTCCGCCCGGCATAATGAAGGTTGGCTTGCGGCTGCGGCCGGCCGGCCGGGCCAGCTCCGCGAGCATCTGCAGAGCCACCCGCAGCGGGGTAGAGGCGCCCGACATTTCGATCTGGGTCTGTTCTTTGAGGCGCCCTGCCAGGTCCAGTACGGCCTGCCCGGCGAGCGGCGCGATCATGTCGTCAAAGGCCAGGTGGCGCCACAGACGTGCAAATTCGGCGGGAGCGCTGTCGGCGAGTCCAAACTCCAGCATGCCCAGGACACCGTCGCTGCCCTCTTCAAAGGACAGCCTCTCGGGGTGGGCGATGGCCCCGAGCACGATGTTGATGCACTTCTTGCGGCGCACACCCCGGGCCTCCAGGAGCGGCGAAAAGCCGCTTCCGTGCACGAGGTGCTCAAGGTGGATGACCAGCGTCTGATCCTGCAGATCTCGGTCCTCCAGCGCCGACAGGCCACGGAGTTTACGCGCCCCGAGCTGCGCAATTCGCACCCTCGACTCTGCGGATAGGCCGGCGAAGAGATGCAGGAGAGATTGCCGTTCAGCCTGACTCAATCGACCCGCCACGCCGGTCTTCAGCAGCGCGATAGCGGCCTTGATCGTTGTGACATCGTCCGGGCAGGCCACGATGGCGCGCAGCAATACAGCCTGCTCCTTGGTCGTCAGGCGCAGGTAATGTTTGTCGTTGATCAGCCGCTCGAAGGCTCGCTTGCTCGACGCGGCAGGGTCAGAGCCTGTGCCGTCGAAGCGGCCCTGCAAGATGGCCTGCAGGACGCCCAGGGAGGCATCTGTGAGCTCACCCCGGACCAGCCTGAGGGCGGGCGTATCCAGCTTGGGCAGCGCACCGCCGAGGGCCTGAAGCGCGTGCTCCTTCATCACCTCACCGGCGGCGTCAGTCCCCAGCAGGGCCAGCCGGTTGCGGGGCTTGGCCGCGGGCACGGGGGCTGTGGGGGCCGCAGCTCGATCCGACCGTGGCTTGGCCCGTCGCACGAGTCGGATGCCGGGCTCGTCTTGCTCGGTGCGGGTGTGCCCAGCGGTGGGTGGGCTGCTCGCGAGCATGGTCTCGTCGTCATCCAATAACTGAGAGACCCGGGGCGGGGGCGGTGTGGCCACCGGTGTGGGCTCGGTATCGATGCGCGCCTCTCGCGGCGCGGGCGGCGCGGCCCTCCTGCGGGTGGTGGGGTCGACGACCGCGCGGCGGCGCTGTGGGCTGGGTTCGATCATCGTCGCCGCGCGGTCCGCGGCGGCAGGTTGTTCAACCGTGGTGACGGCTCGATCCGCCTGCACCCGACGCGGCGCGACGATCTCCGTCTCGACGTGGCGTTGGCGCGCCGGCCTGAGGATGGCCGCGGGCGCCGGCGCTGGGGTGGGCGCACGCGGGGTGGCCTTGGGCCCCATATAGGTTTTGGTATCTTCCTGGGAGGGCGCAGCGGTGGGCCGGGCGGCTGGGATGTTGTCCGCGCTGTCCTTGCTGAGCACCTCGAGCGCCGATTCCAGCTCCGCTTGGGCTTGCACCAGCTCCTCGGAGCGATCGGTCTGTTCAATGCGGTCGTAGATGCTGGAGCCCAGCTCGCTGTGGTCCCCGGTCATCGGCGCCGAGATCTGCGGATCTAGGCGGGCGGCCTCCAACTCCGGCGGCAGCACGGCAGCGGTAGGGTCATCGTCCACGTGCACGGCCTGGGCCTCTGGGCCCCGACGTTCAATGAGCGGGTTCTTTTTGCGAACCCGGACCTGCATGGTTTGCAAAAAACGCTGGTCATTGGGTTTGTCGCCGGCCACCGAAGCTCATGTATAGCGCAGCCCGCGCACGGGCGCACCGGACTTCGGCCTACAGGCTTGGCCCGAAGTGGTCGATTTCAAGTTGCCTCCGCCCGGGATGGCATAGTGGAGTCCAAAGGCCGTGAGCAATCACATCCATATCAAGAGCCCCCCTGAGATCGAGGGCATGCGCGCGGCGTGCAAGCTCGCGGCCGCGACGTTGCGCATGGCCAGCGAGCTCGCCAAGCCCGGCGTCACCACCGAGGAGATCAACGAGGCGGTGCACGCGTACACGCTGAAGGCGGGCGCCGTGCCCGCGCCGCTCAACTATGGCGCAGATCCTTCACGGGGCGTGCCGCCGTTTCCAAAGTCCGTGTGCACCTCACTCAATGACGTCGTGTGCCACGGGATCCCGAGCCGCTCCGAGGTGCTCAAGGACGGCGACATCATCAACATTGACGTCACCAGCATCCTCGACGGATTTCATGGCGATACCTCTTGTACCTTCTTGGTGGGCGATGTCAGCTCAGAGGCCAAGCAGCTCGTCGAGGTCACCTACGAGTGCATGCTGCGCGGCATCCGCGCCATCAAGCCCGGCGGTCGCATCCGCGACATCGGCTCCGCCATTCAGGCCTACGCTGAAAAGTTCGACTATGGCGTGGTGCGTGAGTACGTGGGGCACGGCATCGGCCGTGTCTTCCACGAGCCTCCTCAGGTCCCCCACTTTCGCTCCAAGGGCCCCAACCCCAGGTTGAGGCCGGGCATGATCTTCACCGTGGAGCCTATGATCAACCTCGGCAGCCACGAGACCGAGCTGGACGATAGCGACGGCTGGACGGTGCGCACCGCGGACCGCAAGCTGACGGCGCAGTTCGAGCACACCATCTTGGTCACCCAGAACGGCTACGACATCCTCACCGACTGGGCGAAGCTAGATTGAGCAGGTTTGGCCGGGCTTCAGTCGACGGCCAGAACCAAGCGCAGTCCCAAGCCAGGTAGCCCACAGTCTGAGTCACCGGCGCAGCTGTCGTCGGCTGCGCCGAGACTCTGCGCCAGCTGCTGGTAGCTGACTTCGCCCTGCAACTTCACCTGCACTGCGCGCCTCTGCTTCGTCAAAAGCAGCTCGTCGATGCGCCGCACGGCGACCCGAACATCATTGCGCCAGCCACTGCGGCTGTTGGGCACGCGGGTCTGGCCTACGCTGAGCTGCTTACCTTGCACCGTGATGGTCAGGCCAGGCGCATCGTCCGGCTGCGACGCTGAGATGAGCAGGTCAGCTTGCGCGGCGCCGCTGCTCAGGTCGCGCGAGACGAGCAAGTGGTAGTGCTTGACGCCCGCGTCCTGCTTCAGCCAGCCGATGAGCGGCACCAGGGCCCGGGTGGCGCTCACCCGCTGGTCCGCCACGATGGTCACCGCGTCGCTCTGTTGCAGAGTCTGTCGCATGCCTTGCACGTTATTTGGCGGCCAGTCCGGCCCCAGCCCACCGTCCTCGATGCTGGCGAAGGCGCGGCCTTGGAACATGATGCTCTGTGGACTGACGGTAATCGTCGCGAGGCCTTGGTCGACGAAGGGCACGCCCCCGTGCACGACGGGCAGCTTCAGGTCGGTGCTGTGTGTGATGGCGGTACGACCCTTCACAGGCCACACGGAGTAGTTGGGCTCGGTGTGATTCGCGGCCCGTAGCGACGCGGTGCCCAGCAGCACAGCCCAGCCCGCGGTGATGGCCACGAACCAGATGCCGACCGCAGCTACCGGTCGAGTGAAGGCGTTCTGAGGCGCGACCAGCTGGGCCAGGCGGGCGGCGACCGGGGCGGAGGTGCCGGGCCTGATACGTGTCGCGATATGCAGGAGTGCTTGCACGAACCGGGCCTCGCGGGCCAGCGGGCGACGCAGCCACCAGGCGATGGCCCACACAATCGCAAGCCCTGCCAGCAGGATGGCGGTGCGCGAGAATCCTTCCCGAACCCCGATGAAGGTGTCCTGCAGCGCCAGCGGTGCTTGGAGGTAGCGGCTTGAGGTGGGTAGGGCCGTGATCGTGGCCGCGTGCGCGCCCAAGGTGTGGGCGGCCTTGAGTAAAGAGAGGCTGGCCGGCGCCAGGACCAGGCCCACCGTGAGCGCTTGCAGCCCACAGACCAGAGCCAGGGTGGGGGTCCAGGGGGTCTCGCTGGCGCGGGCGATCGCCTTGACCAGCGCATCATCCAGGGTACTGCGCAGGCGCACCGACTCGACCATTTCGCCGGCAATGACGCCTTGCATGCCGCCGAGGTTCTTCGTCGCCTTCTCTGCCGAGTCGGGGTCCTCGCATTGCGCGACGCAGCGACGCAGGCTGGCCTGCTCTTTGAGGGTAGCTAGGATGGCCCACAAAGCTAGGCCGAGCTGCAAGAGTAGGGCGAGGTAGAACAGCAGGTCGCTCATCACTCACCCCTTGGGTCGCGGGCCGGACCGCGTCGCAGGGACTCGGAAAGCTCCGTGTCGACCTGGGCTTTAACGCTCTTGGCGATGAGTGTGATGCAGGTTGCCCTCAGGGCCCGCGCGTTGCTGCGAGACTGGCTCACGACGATGACCGAGGCCGCAAAAGCGACCGGCCACATGACGGCCAGGCCCAGAAATAGAGCCGAGGCCGCGGGCAGCCGCGCTGCGGTGTCGACGGTGCGTACTGCGCTCGTGGCGTAGATCGTGAGCAATACTGCGGGCAGGTGCAGCCCGAGGATCATCAGCGCGTCGCCAAGCCAGGAGCGGGTCTGGGGCGCGGCCAACTTGCCGCCCAACGCGTCGAGCAGCGGGCCAAGGGCGCGGCCGCCGCTTCTCGCTTGGACCCGGGCCTCCTCAGGGCGGCCGTCGAGCGCCGCGAAGGCCAGCTCATTGAAGGTGGCGCGCAGCTTGCGCGCGCGGATCGCGTTCCAAATGACCAAGGCGATGCCAGCGATGACCCCGAGGGCCACGAAGGTCAGTGCGAGTGGATCCGACAGCGCGAGGTGCATGAATTAGCTCGCGAGAAAGAGCGCCTCGAGCACGTAGCGCTCGGTGGCGATGAGGACTTCGGCTAGACCCAGGGCGCTGGCGGCGCCCAGGGCCGCGCCCGCCGTGCCCAAGCACAGCGCCACCCACAGGTGGGATCGCGGAGACGCTGCGTACTGCACTGCGCCTTTGTCGGGGCCGGAGCCGGTCATCGGCGCCTAAGCTCCGGTGATCCGGGGCGCGGGTCAAGTCCGACATCCCACGCGGCGTGTGCTCCGAGGCGGGATACGCGGTAGGCTTCGCCGCCGTGAGGTTGGAGGAGAAGATCCGCATTGGGATCGTGGGACTGGGTTGGGTCGGGCAGGAAGTGGCCCGGGCTGCGTTGGAGGACCCACGCGTCACCCTGGTGGGGGTTGCGGATCGGGATCCTATGAAGGCCGGCCGGGACCTCGGAGAGATCATCGGAGAGGGACGGATCGGCATCAGCATCGATTGCGATGTGAAGACCATGCTCGGCCGCGCGCGGCCCGAAGTGGCGGTGGTCTGCACCACCTCAGACGTAGAAGTGCTGGGGGCCAGCCTTGAGGCCTGCCTCGACCACGGCGCCCACATCGTCACGACCTGCGAGAACTTGGCCGACCCTGAGATGGCGCTCAGCCAGCTGGAGCCCGGCTTTGACGAGCGTGCGCGAGACGCCGGCGTTGTTGTGCTGGCGACAGGTGTCAACCCGGGTTTCGCAATGGACCGCCTGCCCGTGATGCTGGCGCAGGTCACCCGCAACATTCGAAGGATCCGTATCTCTCGAGTGGTCAATGCGAGCACGCGCCGTGCCCAGCTGCAGGGCAAGATCGGCGTAGGCATGACGCCTCATGGCTTTTCGGAGGCCATCAAGGCAGGGGAAATCGGTCACGCCGGTCTGTCCGCCTCCATGCGGCTGATCGCAAAGGGGCTGGGTATTCCGCTCGACAAGACCGCAGAGGCCTTCTCCCCGGTGCTGGCAGCCAGTCCCACGACCTCGGTGCTCGGCGCGGTGCCCTCAGGTCGGGTGCGTGGCCTGTACCAGATCGCGCGCGGATATCGCGGCGGCCGCGAGGTCATCACGCTGGAGCTCACGATGGCGCTCGATGAGGAGCGCGGCAAGGATACGATCAACATTGTGGGTGAGCCGCCCATACACTTCGAGGGCGAGCTGCCCGGGGATCCGTGCACGGTCGCGGCGGTGCTGTCGGCCATAGCCGTCGTCGTGAACATGCAGCCCGGATTGCGCACGGTCCTGGATGTTCCGCTGGAGCAGCCTGAGGAGCCTGAGGCGGTCACACCCCGGCCGCTGGCAGCTCGAGAGGCTACCCAACTGCCTACCCCGGCTCGGTCGGTGCGCGCGCGTCGACGGCGCAGCGAGCGGGCCGACGTTCGGCCCGCAGACCCGGTGGAGGCCGCGGCTTCGGACGCGCCCGCGAACAAGAAAGTGGCCACCAAGAAAAAGGCTGCCACTAAGAACAAGGCCCCGGCCAAGAAGAAGGCCGCGACCAAGAAGCGGGCACCTGCGAAAAAGAAAGCTCCTGCGAAGAAGAAAGCCCCGGCCAAGAAGCGGGCCCCCGCGAAGAAGAAGACTTCCGCAAAAAAGAAGGCCCCGACCAAGAAGCGAGCTCCTGCGAAGAAGAAAGCTCCCGCGAAGAAGCGAGCCCCGGCGAAGAAGAAGGCCCCGACTGCCAAGGCGACCCAGAGCCCGCGGCCAGAGTCCGAAGACTGACATGCTGGTGCTCTTCGACATCGATGGCACTTTGGTCTCGGTCAAAGGGGCCGGGCGGCGCGCGCTTAACTTCGCCATTGAGCAGGTCACGGGCGTCGCAAACGCGTTGGAGGGCGTACGTCTGCACGGCGGAACAGACCCCGTGATCCTTCAAGAGGCCTCGCAGCGGCATCTCGAAGGGCCGCTCAGCGCGGCGCAGGTCGAGCAAGTCTTCGACCTGTATTTGGAGCGTCTAAGAAATGAGCTTCAAGGCAGCGATGAGCATTATGATGTGCTGCCTGGCGTGATGGCCCTCGTGAAGGCATTGGTCGAGACAGGACGTCATGTTGTGGGCCTAGCGACAGGCAATATTGAGGCTGCGGCGCAACTGAAGTTGCAGCCGGCCGGGTTAGATCAATACTTCGAATTTGGTGGTTTTGGCTCCGATGCGGGCCACCGTCCGGACTTGGTGCGGGTGGGCATCGAACGCGGCCAGTCCCGAGCTCAGGCCCGGTGGGGGCGCAGCTTCGCACCGAATGAGATTGTGGTCATCGGCGACACTGAGCGGGATGTCAGCGCGGCCCATGAGGCGGGCGCCAAGGCCATGGGGGTGCTTGCCGGCAGCGGCTTTCAGCAAGCCCTTCGAGACGCTGAGCCTGATATCCTCGCGGACTCGCTCGAAGATCCGGCTGTGTGGCGGTACTTGGGCCTGTAGTGCGCCGCATCTTCAGTGAGCTGATGGCGCCCCGCCAGCTGATGGCGCCGGCAACTCTCAAGCTCATTGAGCGTTTTAATCTACAATGCCTCGTCGCGCTCGCTCCGGGCGCGGAGACCCCCGAGATGGCGCAGGCGCTCGCCGCGCTCAGCAGGGTGGGGCGGGGCGTCGGAGTCTGGCCGTTGCTGGCGGACCACGAGGGCTACTGGCCCAATGACGCCAATGCAGACGCCGCTGTGCGCCGCGTTCGAAGGGTGCTGCGCTTCACCGAGCAGGCGAAGGTCCCCATCCGGACCGTCGTCATCGACTTGGAACCGCCGCTTTCGGTGATGCAAGCAATGTTGACCGGCGGGGCCGTAGACCGGGGGCTGTTGTGGGCGCGGCGTGTCCTGCACTGTGGCCGGGCGTCGAGCGTGGGGGCCCGCCGCGCGGCGACTCAGGTGCTGGCCAGCTTGCGTAGCGAGCTTGAGGCCCGGGACGTCGAAGCTTTTGCCACGGTGGTGCCCTTAGTCTTGCTCGATGATGCAAAGGCGCGAGCCGTATGGCAGGCTGTATTGCAAACGCCCGTATTTCGGCCGGGCTGGTCGATGATCTGCCCCATGCTCTACACCTCGATCCTGCGCGAGATGATCCCGGGCGCCACTCAGGCTCAGGCCCGTGGGCTCGCTCGCGCCTTCGCGGAGTTGTCGGTGCGGCGCAGTGGACCAAAGGCCGCAGCGGCGGTGGGCTTGGCCGGCCCGGGCAAGCTGGGGGTTGAACCCTTGCTCGAAGATCCAGACGAATTGGCGCTCGACGTCGCGGCGATGGTCGCCGCCGGGGTGCACGACCTGTCGCTCTTTTCCCTCGAAGGCGTGCTCAGCCGGGATGCGCCGGAGGCCTGGTTGCGGGCCTTCACTGACGAGAGGCCCTGCGTACCCCCCGATAACGCCATCCGAATCTGGCGCCGGCGCCTCATGTGGGGGCAGGTGCCTAGCTATCTGACCCGTATGCTCGCAGAGCGTGTTTGAGTCGAGGGGCACTCCCTCATATGCTCCGGTCCTCCGTGCCCAAGATCGAGAGCATCAGACCCGGAGGCACCCTGGACGCCTCCCTTGCTACCTACCCGCTGGCGGAGCTGTTGCTCGGCATCTTGAGGGGCAATCTCAGCGGCAAGCTCGACCTCTTCTTGCACCCGGAGCCGCGCAACGTCGTGGTCTTCAAAAATGGCGTGCCGGTATCGGTGCAGCTGCCCGACGGCGGCGTATCGCTGGTCAAGATCCTCATCGATTCAGGCGAGCTGCCCCACGATCGGGGGCTGGATCTGCTGAGAGTAGCGGAGGCCTCGGGCCGCTCCGAAGAGGCGGTGATCGAGCAGCATAAGGTGCTGAGCGCCGGTGCTCTCGACGAGGCCCGGCGCCGACGATCACGCGCGCAGATGGTGCGCTTGTTCGACGCGGGGGCCCTGGACTTTCGCTTCTCCGAGGGCAGCGAGATGCCCAAGGACATGCCTTTGACCATCTTGCAGCCCCTGCCTTTGGTCTTCGAGGGGCTGTACCGCGCCAAGGATAAGTCGGTGGTGCAGCGCTTCTTAGAGACCCACGGGCGCAGCGCCTTTTCGCTATCAGGCACCTTCCCGCGAGGCGTGGACCCATTTGAGTGGGGCGCGCAAGTGGAGCGGGTGGTGACCCAGGCGGCAAACCCACTCTCCCTACAACGCTTGGTGCAATCTGGATTGCCAAAGGATGTGGCCGCCGTAGCCATGGCGAGCCTGTACTTGGCGGACATGTTGGATCTGCGCGAGCAGGGCGCGGGCCTGAGGCCAGCCCCCACCCCGGCCGAGGGCTCAGCGCCTCGCTTGCCCGAGCCGCGCCGAGTACCCCCTGCGGTGCCCACCCCGGCGGGAGGCGTGAAGTCGCCGCCACCCGCGGCACAGACGGGGGGCTTGGTGATTCATCGGCGCAGCGGGCCGGCCGCGGCGCCATCGAGCCCGCCGGCTGCGGCCCCGGTCAGCGCTCCGCCGCCTCGCGCGCCGGCTGCGGCTCCTGTCTCCAAACATGATGCGGAGCTGCAATCGGTGCGAAAGCGCGTAGGCCCGATCGCGGCGCAGACCTACTACCAGCTGCTGCGTGTGACACCCGGAACACCGCCCGCGCAGGTCGAGCGGGCCTATCGTTTCTTATTACGTCGCATCGAGGACGAGGGCGAGGACCCCGGTTGGTTGGCAACGAAAGGTGTCTTGCAAGAAGCCTTCGAGGTTCTCAAGGAGCCGGAGCGGGCCAACCGCTACACCCAGCTGGTCGAGCGCTCCGAGAAGTCCTCCAAGGGCATGGTCGAGCGCCACGCGTTTGAGGCGGAGCCTAAGGTTGATCGGGCGCTGCGCGCCATGGCCGAGGGGCGGACTGCGGAGGCCAGCTTCAACCTGGCCTGGGCGGAGCGTCTGGACTCGACCCGCACGGACGTACCGGTGCTGATGGCGGTGCTCGACTTCATGCGGGCTTCGGGGCCTCAGCGCACCAGTGATGCGCGCGGGCTGCAGGCCTTCTTGGCTCAAGAGCTGGCGCGCCAGCCGCACGATTGGCGCCTGAAGATCTGCCAAGCGCTGGTGCTCAGCGAGCTGTCGGACATGCGCGGGGCTCAAGCCCTGCTCGTGGAGTGCCCGGAAGCGGACCACCCGATGGCACGCCTGGTGCGCACCCGTCTGCGCGGGGGCTGAGCATATGCTGGGCCACCGCGTCGGAGCCTTGGCCCTGCTCGTGTGCGCCTCGGCGTGCGCGACCGCGCCACGAAGCGCGGGGCTTCAACGCCAGTCCCTGCGTGCCTCTGAGCCTGGTGGCTTCGATAGCGATCTCACCACGGACATTCTCAGCAGTGCAGGAATGCTTGCGGTGGGTCTGTTGGCGGACCGCGAAAAGCACACTTGGAGCGAGGTCTCCCCCTGCGAGGGTGCAAGGCATGCCCCTAGCCAGGAGGAGCGCGCCGCATTTGCCGCGCTAGGGCCGCGTGAGGGCACTTGTGATGTGGGCAACGTGCCCTCCATCGATCGGGTCGTGACCCGACTGAAGTGGGACCCGGCCAAGAGGCTGAGCGACTTGGGCTTGCTCGGGCTGCTCGGGGTGCCCTTTGGCGTCGCCGCGGTGCACACCGGCGTGCAGCAGGTGCCGGCGAGCGCCATCGCGGTCGATAGCGTGGTCATCACCCAGACCCTGTCGGCCACGCTCGTGACCACGGCCCTGCTGAAGATGATGGTCGCGCGGGCGCGGCCCCTCACCTACAACCCTGACTTCAGCCTTTCGACGCGGTTTTCGGGTGACGCGCGGCTGTCCTTCCCCTCTGGCCACTCCTCCATGGCCTTTAGCGCAGCCTCATTGACGGCGGTGATGCTGCTCAAGCGCTACCCGGGGCACCTGGGCGCCTATCTCGGCACCGCCAGCGCCTACCTTGCAGCCTCCTCAGTGGCGACACTGAGAGTGCTCGCCGGCAAACACTTCATCACGGACGTGATCGCGGGGGCTGCGCTCGGCACGGTGATCGGCCTCGTGATTCCGCTGTCCCATGTCAACGAGGGGGAGACAGACGGGGCCGAACTTGGGCACAATCGAGCTTCGGCGCCCGTGTTCAGCATCGGGGGCTCCTTTTGAGCAACTGCCATGTCGCGCCTGACTGAGTTTGTCCAAGATGTGGTGGGGAGCCTGAGCGGCGCCCTTCGATCCAGTCGTGAGGCCTACGAAGGTGCAAGCCGCTTTGCACGTCTACGCCTGTGGGTGCTGTCGGTCTTTGCTGCGGACGTCATCGCTGTGGTGCTCTACCTAGCTTTGACGGGTGGGCGTCCGATGGATCTGCAGGTCTGGTTTCAGCCCGGCTTTCCTTCGAACATGATTGTTTTTCGCAACGAGGGCAGCGAGCCTCTGCTGAACGTCAAGTTGGTGCTCGACGGCAAGTACCACTTGGAGGTGATGAGCCTTCCTCAGGGCTTGCGGGGTTTTGAGGTCAGCCGGGACTTTCGTGACCCCGGCGATCGGGCTCCGCCGGAGACCTATCGCCCCAGCCAAGTGCAGGTGAGCACGGCAGGGGACACGGTGCAGATCCAGGTCGAGAGCCGAACTACGCCGTGAGCGCGGCTCGGCTTGAACAACTGGCCAAGGCTCTGGGCTTTCAGGCATCAGCTCAGGATGTGCTCGACCGACTGCGGGCCGTCTACACACAGATCGATCAGCAGCTCGCCGAAGGTGCCCGGGGCCTTGAGCTGCCCTGCAAGATGGGCTGCGACGCCTGCTGCCACGAGGCGGTCTTTGTCTGCGCGCCGGAGTTCCTCGCGGTGGCCGAGCAGGTGATGGCCTGGCCCCAGCATCGGCAAGACAGCTTGCTAGACCAGATGCGGCACATCGCTTCGGACTTTGAAGATGAGCTGGAGCTGCTGGAGCTTGTGGCCAGCGGCCCCGAGCGAGATGAGGTGGCGCGTCGCATTCAGTTTCGGTGTCCGCTGCTGTCGGCCGAGGGCGGCTGTACGGTGTACTCGGCCCGGGAGCTGAACGCGCGCACCTTTGGTCAAAGTCGGCACGAGGGCTTTGACGCACCCTATGGCTGCGAGCTCACCCATGCGGCGTTGAAGGTGCTGCCCCAGCGGCCGGCGCTCTATGGCGCCCAGCAGGCGCGTCGAGCGTTGGTACAAGCCTTGGAGCTGACCGAGCGGGTGCAGGTCTACCCGTGGTGGTTTTCACAGTACCGCGCCGCCTTCGAGGCCAGCTAGAGGGGCCCGATGCCCATACGGGGGGGCGACGCAGTCGCTTGGCGGGGTCTGAGGCTATGGAATTCGAGTATGGTCCCCGCGGCTCGAGGCCTTCGAGGCCGCGGGGCTGTCAGAGGGTTGTGAGCTGGAGGGCTCAGCCGCAGCCGCTGGTGGCTCCGCAGTTGGGGCAGGCATAGCAGGCGCCGGCGCGTACCGTGATGCTGCCGCAGACCGTGCAGGGCGGCGCGTCGGCCTGCGTGGCGAAGACTTCTTTTTCCCGCATCGGCAGGTTCATCTGCGCGGTATTGAGCGCCGTGCGCAGCGCCTTTTCCGTCGTGGCGCTCATCGTGCTGTCCACGCCGTCCTCGCTCGCGATGAACTTTTGGCCCAACCAGCGGAAGATGTAGTCGACGATGGACTTGGCGATCGGGATCTCCGGGTTGCCCGTGAAGCCCGAGGGCTCAAAGCGCATGTGGGAGAATCGATTCACCAGGACACGCAGAGGCACGCCATACTGCAGCCCCACCGAGATGCTCGTGGCGATGGTATCCATCAGCCCAGATATGGTGGAGCCCTCCTTGCTCATCGTGATGAAGAGCTCTCCGGGCACGCCATCTTCATACAGACCCACGGTGATGTAGCCCTCGTGGCCGCCCACCGCGAACTTGTGGGTGATCGCGGCCCGCTCCGTGGGCAATGAGCGCCGTCGCGCCTGGTACTCCTGAGGCTTATCCTCAACCGCCACCTCGGCCTGCTTGCCGTCCTTGGTCTGGGAGGCGCGGTCGGTGGACAGGGGCTGCGAACGTTTGGAGTTGTCGCGATAGACCGCGACCGCCTTGAGGCCCAAGCGCCACGCTTGCACGTAGATGTCGTAGATCTCGTCGACCGTGGCGTCCTCGGGCACGTTCACGGTCTTGGAGA
>Ga0193954_1001089_pt1 | contig 14256 bp, 10 predicted proteins | sample BB_5_MG_FD_140340 | JGI IMG/M metagenome (GOLD analysis project Ga0193954, IMG submission 140340) | Microbial mat bacterial communities from the Broadkill River, Lewes, Delaware, United States - BB_5_MG | ecosystem: Environmental > Aquatic > Freshwater > River > Microbial mats | place: USA...
AGTCAAAGGACGATAGCAAGTAGGCATGCGCTCGGTCTGGGCAGCCGCGAGGGCGCTCGAGCCCTCTACGCACTGGTTCTACGCCAAGAACTACCTGCTCAGCCGAGCGGCCTGGACCGATGCTGCCCCCGACCAAGAGGCGCTCCGCGGGTACGCCGAGCGCCGTGGCCGGGCCTTGGACATGGGGTGCGGGCCAGGACGCAATGCACTGTACCTGGCCCAACAGGGATGGCAGGTGCAGGCTGTTGACGTGTATCCGTGGGTGGTGCGCCAGGCTCGACGACGGGCGCGTCAACAGGGCCTGCAGAACAGACTCACATTCATCTGCGGCCCGGCGCAGACCCTGCGCCTACCCCCGGCACACTTCGACCTCATTGTGAACGTGCTGGGCCCTGCCTCCGACCTGCGGCCCACCGAGATTGCCGCCTACGCCGCGCAGCTCCGTCACAGCCTCAGGGCCGACGGAACGGTGATCATCTATACCTACCTGCGCGCTTCCGAGCTTGAGCGAATGCAATCCAGCCTGCAGGTCAATCGATGCAGGGAGGATCCTCTGGGACGCTGGCTCTATCTTCAGCCGGGATAGCGAAGAAGGCCTTCGTCCTTCATCTCAATATCGACCGCGCGGCCCTTCATTCTTAGGTTGTGCACCAAGATGTCCTCGCCCTCGGACATCTTCTGCATGGTCGCTACGGCATCGTAGAAGTCGAAGCTCATGGCCTGCCCCATGTCCGCGAAGGCCCGGTTCCACTGAGCTGGGTCATCGCTGGTGTGCATGCGCTGCACCATGGAGGCGAAGGCCTGGCCAGCCTCATAGGCATCACGGTCCTCCCACATCTCATTGCCGGTGAGCCGCCAATAAGCGACCTCCACGCTGCGCTCAGCGTCTTGGGTCTCCCGGTCCGAGAAGGGGTCCTCCTGGAGAGCTTGGTACTCCTTCATGAGCGCGATCGCCTTATCCCGGGTCTTGGGCTGAGCCCAACCGTAGGGGGACTCATGGGCCCGGCGCGCCGCGACCTCGCCGTAGAGCTGCAGAGCGCGGGCGCCGTCATAGTTGCGGATGGCCTGCACGCTGTCTGCGGTGAAGAACAGATCCATGTCGATCTTCGTCGAGCCGTGGCGCGCCCAATTGCCAAAGAGCTTCTTGAGCCCGCGCGCGCCCTTTTCGATTCGAGGTGCTCGGACCGGCTCTGCTTTGAGGTCCTTGCCCAAGGACAGCAGGCTGCGCAGCTCATCCTTAGATGTCATCGGGTCCTCGTCGGAGTAGCGCAACCGATAGTAACCCTTGCCGACGGGATCACCTTGCTCCCGAACTCGCACCGCCTCCCAGTGCACATCCTGCTCCCGCCCGAGCAATCCCTCGTACTTTTCGCGGAAGCTTGAGCGGTCCGTGCGGGTCGCGCCCCCCTTCCAGCGCTCGATGCTGGTGGAGTCCTTTCGCAGGGCATCCGTCAGGTAGAGGCGCTCGCCGAAGGCGTCGAGGTGGGTGTGACGTGCACGCTCGGTCTCTTCGGTCTGCCTGAGGGAGGTCACGGTCAGCCCATGATCTGCAACTTGCTTCCCCAGACTCAGCACGCCCTTGGCGTTGAGCTTCATGAGATCCAAGTAGGCGTCCCGCGCCTGCGGCTTTGACAAGTCGAGCTCAAAGGTCACGGCAGAAGACTTGGAGTGGCCGCTGGACCAGGAAGACTCAAACTCCAAAGACAGGCGCTTTTGAAGAGAACTGTCGAGTTTGTCAGTGACCTTGCCCAGCAACGCAAGCTGCTCCACCGAAGACTCAAGCCCGAACAGCTGCTCCGAGTCGACCTGCACCCCAGCCCGGGCGGCCAGCTCGAAGGTCAGGTTGCGGTCTGAGCCCTTGTCAACGCTGACTGCAACTTTCTGTGCAGGCAGGCGCCGCACCTCAAGCTGCCAGGTGCGCCCAATCTCCTGCTTGTGGTCAGCGCTGGCCGAGGCCGCCACCGACACCCCGTTACTCGCCCACTCAGAGCCCAGACCCAGGCCGCCAAATCCGCTCACAGAGCCACGCCCCACAAGCTCAAATTCAGCGCCCAGCGGCATGCGCAAGGCTTCTTGCGGAGTCATGGCCGGCTGGAGCGGCGCCGAGGCTCCGTCAAGTGACGGCGCCAGGGCTCGGTAGCGCAGGGTCTGCCCAGCCGAAAACCCGTGCCGCAGGGACAGCGCGCCGCCGACCGGCACCGAGTTTGTGAAGCTCAGCTTGGGCGCCAGCGCACCCTCGCCTTCTATCCAGCGCACCTTCTTGCCCTCGCCCAAGGCCTTCTCCGTAAAGGCTAGGCGCTCCTTATTCCAACGCACACGACCATCCGAGGGGTCGATGTCTCGCCGCGCCAGCTCCAGGCCGGCGTCAAACCAGGTCGTCAGCGACGTATCGAGCTTGAAGGTCTGGGCATTGCCGGTTTGCTTGACCCACTCCGGGCTCGGTTGCTGAGTCAACGCCAGGGCAGGACCCATGTCGCCCTTTAAGAGTGCGTCGTAGGCCCTTCGGTGGGCGGGCTTAGACAACGACAGGTTGAACGTGGCGCTGCGCTCGGCCCCGCGCTGAGCCTTGTGCTCGAAGCTGGCCGCGAAGCTCGGTTCGCTCTGATCCTCTGCATAGCGAACCCGTGAGTTATACTGCCGCGCGCGCTCCACATCGAGTCGCACCTTCACCGCATCGCCGGGCTGACGCCACGCGGTGACTTCGATGTCACCCTCGACCTTGACGTTGGCGGACAGATCAACGCGTTGCAAGCTGCGTTGCGCGGCCGCTCCCGTCGCTCCCGTGCCGCTGAGCTTAAACCGGGTCCCCTCAGGGGCGCGTCGCATCTGCGTGCCCGTGAGCGGCAGGCTCACCTCTTTGCCTTTTGGCGTGACGAGCTCGTACTCCACCTCGACGTCGGCATTGAACCCCAGGGTCCACGGCTTGCCCGTGGAGGCCTGCAACTTCGTGGACAGCACGCCACCGTGCGCAAGACGACCGCTGCGGGTCTCACGGTCCCATCGATCATCAACGCTATGCCCGCGCTCCACTTCAGCGCTCAGCCGCAGGTCGGTCTTGTCGCTCAGCGGTTTCTTGACGTCGATGCCACCACCCACGTCCAAGCTGCGCTCGTCGGGCCCACGCGTGCGTTCGCCGAAGGCGCGCACCGTGGTGCTCACATCGCTGTCCTCAGGTTTGATGGTCGCCGTGGCCCGCGCCTCGGTCTGGGTGCTGACCTCATCGCCTCGCCGCTCGGAGGACCAGCTCGCCTCTAGGTCTGCATCCAGCTCCGCGCTGGGTTTGTAGTCCAACGCACCGCTGATCTCGACGCTGCGGCCATCATCGTCCTTGAGGTGCTCTACCCCCGGCAGGCCCTGTTCGGCCAACTGCCGGGCCCTGTCAGCTCTCAGCGACAGCAGCGCATTATAGGCCTTCTGCCCGGCCTCGGAGCTGAGATCTAGGCGGTAGGTGTCGTCCAGCTGCCGACCGCCCTCGAAGCGCAGGCTGGCATCTAGGGTACCGTCGGCCAGGTCCTTCGCCTGCAGGGCAGCCTGCACATCGACCCCACGCTCATAGCTCACGTCGACCGTGTGGCCGTCGCGACGACGGACCTCGATCTCAAGATCTGCGTCAGCCCCGGCATTGACGGTACCAAAGGAGAGGGTGCCCTTGGCATCGACGTCTGCGTCAGCCCTTAGGGTGAAAGCTGAGCCCTGTTGAAGTGCGGCGGCACCGGAGGCCTTCAGCGGCAACCTATACATGCCCGCCACGAGGTCCTTGGCGGCGGCCAGGGCATCCGGGTTCTTCTTGGTGAAGACGTGGGGCCTCAGCAGCGAGAAGCTGAAAGCAGACTTGCCGAGCACGCTCGAATCATCGCCCTCATACTTTGAGGCCGCGGAGATAACCCCCTGGGTATCCAGCCACAGCACGTCCTTGGTCTTGTCCTGGGCGCGCTCAAAGGCCATCCGCTCCCAATTGCCGCCCGCGCTATCCTTGAAGATCCCCTTGAGGGACAGGCCCAAGGTGGTGAACTCACCCAGCTCAAACTGCTCGTCCTGATCGATCTTCTGGTCCTTGAGCAGATCGAAGGTCAGCTTGCGGACCTCACGCCACAGCTTGCCCAGACTGCCGGGCTTGGCAGGCGCCGCGCTTTGGGCGGAGTCGACGGGCGCCGTGGCGGGTGCAGAGGCGTTCTGTGCGGACACAACGGCCGGCGCAGGGGCATTGTCGGCAGTCGACGGCCTCACAATCGGCTTGGGCGCAGCCTGAGTGGGCAGCGTGAGGACCTGCTTCGGGAAGATGAGGCCTGGGTCCTTGACCTGGGGGTTGGCTGCAATCAGGGCTGCGAAGGGCACCCCGTTGCGCTTGGCAATCGACCACATCGAGTCGCCCGACTTGACCGTGTACGTCTTATTTTGGACCTGCTGCTCGATGACATGATCTGGCACCAAGCTCGGCTCGGGCATCTCAGCTGCGAGGGCTGCACCGCTGGAGATTGTGGTGAGCGCGACCGCCCCCAAGACCGCGCCCGCAGCCGCCTTCTGCAAGCGCCCCAGGCCGCCCACCAACGAGCCCATCCAGCTGCCGGAGGGCTCCTTCTTGAGCTTGGTAGACTCCGCCCCTGGGCTACCGCCGACCGATCGCTCATACCCGTCTGCCGGAGTGGTCGCGGGCCGAGTCGCAGCGCGGTCTGAGCTGACCTCGCGGGGTGTAGGCTGAACCGCCGGGCGGCGAGAAAACAGTCGGGGGCCAAACACGCGCTATTGAAGGTATCGTCGCTGTTTTCGCACTGTTGCGTAAGATGTGCGTCTTGCACTCCTCATGAGGGTGATCATCGTACTCGATCGAGCGACCAACGATACACATCCACGTAGGACTTGGCGGCCACGTCCCAGCCGCAGGGCTTCAACATGGCCCGACGCTGCATCTCGGCAAAGCGCTGGGGCTGCTCACGCATCACAGACAGCGCCCAAGCCACGGTGTCGACCAGCGCGTCGGCGCTGAGCTCCCACAGCTTGAAGCCTGTGCCCTCGCCCGTGGTGGCATCATACTGCTGCACTGTGTCATCCAGCCCGCCCACCGCACGCACGATGGGCAGGGTGCCGTACCGCTGACTGTAGAGTTGGTTGAGCCCGCAGGGTTCAAACCGAGACGGCATCAAGAAGAAGTCTGAGCCCGCCTCGATCTGGTGCGCCAAGGCCTCATTGTACCCAACCACGGCCGCAAAGCGCCCATCCGCCCAAGCGGAGCGGGAGCGCAAGGTGGCCTCCAACACCGGATCTCCTGAGCCCAGCATCACGATCTGCGCATCCATGGCCAAGAGGCGATCGATGACCTCGATGATCACATCCAGGCCCTTTTGGTGGGACAGCCGAGAAACCACACCAAACAGCGGGACCTCCGGCCGCACATCCAGGCCCATCTCCTGCTGCAGCCATTGTTTGCAGACCGCCTTGCCCGACAGATCCTCCGCGCTGAAGTGCGCGGGCAGATACCTATCCGTGCGGGGGTCCCACACATCCTCGTCAATGCCATTGAGGATGCCCACCAAGTCAGCTCCGCGATGGTCCATGACTTGATGTAGCCCGGCCCCGCCATCCTCGGTGCGGATCTCATAGGCGTAGCGCGGTGACACGGTGGTCACCATCGTTGCGTGGTAACAGCCACCCTTGAAGGGGTTCACTCGGCCAAAGTCCTCGATCGAGTCCGCACGAAACTCATGCTCTGGGATACCCACCTGGGCCAGCGCTTCACGAGCAAATTTAGGCTGGTGGGCCATGTTGTGAATGGTCAGTACGCTCGCCGTCTGGGCGAACTCGCCGCCAGACTCGGGCCCGTTGAGCAGCAGCGGCACCCAGGCCGAGGGCCAATCATGCACGTGCATCACGTCGGGAATCCAACCCAGGTAGCGACTCAGCTGAAAGGCCCCTCGCGACAGCAGTCCAAATCGGGCCGCGTCATGGGGGGCGCCCGGCCCCTTTTCGTAGATCTCAGCGCCTCCGAAGTAGCCCTGATGATCGAGGAAGTAGACCGGGACCTCGCTGTTCGGCAGGTGAGATTGCCAAACTCCACACCACGCCTCGCCCGCGCCCAAGGGCACGCCCAAGGGGGCCGGAAGCTGGCTCATCTCATGGTGAGGAATGAATCCGTAGCGGGGCAGCAGCACCCGCACATCGTGCCCGAGAGCATGCAGGGCTTTGGGCAGGGCACCGACCACATCACCCAATCCGCCGGCTTTGGCAAAGGGCACACATTCAGAGGAGACAAACAGAATTCGCATCGAAAGACCTGGAGCGGCAGCACATCACCGTTTGCGGGCAGACTAAAGCTCGGACTCTGGCTCGGTGCCCTCCAGGGCCGGGCTTGCCCCTGCCTGGCTCAGAATGCTTCGTCCACCACGGTGCTCGGCGTCTCGGTATACTCCGACCCGTCGTAGCGAAGCACGGTGCCCTTTTTGTCAACTTTGGTTGCCAAGGCCACGGGTCGACGCCACAGGCGGTGCAGGTTTACCAGCGTATCCTGGGCCCAGTCACCCTGCAGGTCCACGCCATGATGGCTGTGCTTCAGCAGCAGCTCGCCACGGTTCTCCCAGTTGCCATCGACCACGTCGATGATCGGGCTACCGAAGTTGGTCAGCGAGGTCAGCAGCTTATTCTTCACCTCCTTGAACTCGCGGGATTGGATCTCCCAATCGCCCGTTCCCTGGTTCATACCGTAGGTGAATAACTTCTGCGCCTTGGCAAAGTCCTCTGTGAGATACTCATCGATGAAGGTGACATCATTGTGCACCTTGCGGACCTCGAAGATCTTCTCGCGGCCCAAGCCCGTGCGCTTATCCCATCTCTTTCGCGCCGCCAGATTATCGCACTCTGTCCACTCTTTACCAAACTGACCTTTATCCCAGCGCTCTTCGATGTGCTTGAACAACTCAATGCCCAACTTATAGGGATTGATCTGACCCGGGCTGGTGCCCATCGTCGAGGAGTGGGTATCCGCATAGTCCATCAGCTCTGAGTCCTTCAAAGCTCGGCTCGTCATGATTTTGGAGTGCCAGTACGAGGCCCAGCCCTCGTTCATGATCTTTGTTTGAGCCTGAGGGGCGAAGTAGTAGGCCTCCTCTCGGACGATATCGATGCAGTCCTGCTCCCAAGCCTCCAGCGGCGCGTTGTGCAAGATGAATGACACCACGTCGCGCAGCGGACGCTCGGGGAAGCGCTTTTTACGCTTGGCCTCGTCCTCCAGCTTCTTCTTCTCCGCGGCGACGAAATCCTCAGGGTTCACGTAGCTTCGTAGATAACCTTTGTCGGTGGGCAGCAGACGCACCGTTTGAGGGGCCTCATCCTCCGTGGGCGGATCTGGCCGCACCCGATTCTCAAAGAGCGCGCGATGGTCGATGAGGTTTTCAATGGACAGGCAGGCATCCAAGAAACCCTCCACCCGGTCCACGCCAAAACGGTCCATGTAGCGACGCACCCGCGCGGCATGGTTGGCCATCTGATCCAACATGCGGCGGTTGGTCTGTGAGAAATAATAGTTATTCTTAAAGAAGTCGGCGTGACCGTAGACGTGGGCCATCACCAGCTTCTGTTCCAACACCGAGTTCGACTGGATGAGGTAGGCGTACGAGGGGTTAGTATTGATGACCAGCTCGTAGATCTTGGACAGCCCGTACTCGTGGCTGCGGGCGAGCTGCTCGTACTCCATACCGAACCGCCAATGCGGATACCGGCTCGGGAATCCACCGTAGGCCGCGACCATGTTCATCTGGTCGACGGAGACCAACTCAAAGATGACCTCGAAGGGGTCCAGTCGGTACTCGTCCACGTACCCGCGGATCTCTCGTTGAATCTCCACCAGGTGGGGAGGCAGCGTCATAGCGAATGACCCTAGCAGGTTCCGCGCTTCGCGAGCACTGCCCCACTCTTCGCTTTCCCTGCCCCTGCACCCGTGGTTTGTACGAGGGCATTCCGGCGCCGAAAGCGCCGAAAGAGGAGTCCCTGATGTCGAATTCAGCTCGATTGACCGCCGCCCTGTTCACCTGCTGCACGGCCTTCGCCTGCACCCAGGGCGGGGCCAAAAACAGTGAGACCGCCGCGCCCGTCAAAGCCACGAGCCAGCCGGCTTCCAAGCCCGCCTCCCAGGCGGCTGTCGATGGTGCCAAAGGCGGGCTTTCCTCAGCCGACCGGGACGCCGTCGATCCCGACGGCGTCGTCCGCCGCGGGGCCGTCCTGAGCGAGGCCCAGATCCTCACCGTGGCCCAGGCCTACGCCCAGGGGGACGCCCTCAAGGGCAAGTCCGTGAAGGTCAAAGGCGAGGTCAGCCAGGTCTGCCAAAAGAGCGGCTGCTGGTTCATCCTCCGCGAGGGCGGCCAGAACATCCGCATCACCTCTAAGGGCTACAAGTACTTCGTGCCCGCCAGCGCGCCTGGCATGACCGCCGTGGTCGAGGGTGAGCTCGACGTGAAGACGCTGGACGTCAAGACGGCCCAGCACTACGCCGACGACGCCGCCGAGGCCACCGGCGAAGCCCCAGTGAAGGTTGAGGCCCCGGTGAAGGAGATCTCGATCGCCTCCATCGGCCTCGAAATGCGCAAGTAGCTCCCTTTCCCGAATCCCCCGCCTCGCGACGGCCGCCCTGTAACGCAGCGCGCGCAACGCAACGTGTCATGACATTTTCTCGCTCAATGCATGATGAAGGGCTTGCACACCCATATTTTAAGTGGCAGCTTTCAATTGATTCATTGAATCATTGAAAGCTGATGATCGCCGACCGAAGACAAGCCGCGCTGGAGCACTACGAGGAGATGGCTCGGCTGGGTCATGCTTTGGGCTCACCCGTGCGGCTGAGGCTGCTGGACCTGCTGCGCCAGGCCCCTCGGAGTGTCGACGCGCTCGCCGAGCAAGCCGGCCTTCCCGTCGCCAACGTCAGCCAACACCTGCGCCATCTGCGCGCCGCCCACGTTGTGGCCTCCAAGCGCGACGGACAGCGCGTGGTCTATCGAGTCGCCGACCCCAAGGTATCCTCCTTCTTCGTCGCCTTCCGCAGCTTCTCCGAACTGCTGCTTCCCGAACTCCAGCCGCTGCGCAGCACGGCCAACGCCCACGAGCCAGGCATGGCGCCCTCGGAAGCTCGGCAGATGCAGCAAAATGGCCAGGCGGTGCTCGTGGATGTTCGGCCCGGCGCAGAGTTCAAACACGCGCACGCTGAAGGCGCGATGAGCATCCCGCTCCACGAACTTCCCAGCCGGCTGCATGAGCTGCCCAACGACAAGGTGGTCGTCACCACCTGCCGCGGCCCTTACTGCCCGCTAGCTATTGAGGCCGTCCTGCTCCTGAGGGCCGCCGGCTACGATGCGGCGCACGTCGACCTCGATACTGATGAGTCCGCCCCCGCAGAGCATCTGCGTGCCCTAACCTCTGAGACCCCCGAGTCCCACCGCAATAATGGTGGGACTCTCAAGACAAGGAAACAATAATATGCGCCCCCTACTTTTCGCCCTTGGCCTGCTCGCCAGCGCACCCGCCTACGCCGACGCCGACTTTATCAGCGTCGATGACGCCAAAGCCCAGACCGGCAAGGCCGTCTTTGTCTTCTCCGATGCCCCCAAAGCCTTCAAGAAGGACCATATCCCGGGCTCGGTCCTGGCCTACTCCCACGACCTCAGCTTCCTGGATGACGTCCGAAAGTGCAAAGGCCTGCCTATGTGCGAGGCCCACGCAGCGAAGTTTATTGGTGGGCTAGGCATCGACGCCAATACCGACGTCATCGTCTACGACGCAGGTGCCGGCGCCAACGCCAGCGGGACCTGGTTTCTGCTCAAACTCTATGGGCATAACAAGGTCAAGATCCTCGAGGGCGGCCTGGCGACCTGGAAGGCCCACGGCGGCGCCTCTGAGGGTGGAGCCCCAAAGAAGGTCCCTGCCAAGACCTTCAAGCCCAACGTTCAGTGGGACATGATCGCAACGGTCGACGAGGTGAAAAAGGCCACCCAGGATGCCGGCAACTATCTGATCGTCGATGCCCGCCACAAACTGGATGAGTATTCCGGGAGCGCCCTGAAGGTCGCCATGCAGTCGCCCGGTAAAGAGATCACCGTGGCCCGCGGAGGCCACATTCCCAACGCAGTCTTCTCACCCTGGACCAAGTACGCGGGCAACAAGAAGAACAAAGCCGACAAGCCCACCTTCAAACCCATCAAGAAGTTGAAGAAGCAAGTCAGCAAGCTCAAGAAGAAGGGCTATGGGCCCGGTAAGACCGTAATTAGCTACTGCCACGTCGGCCTGGGCCGCGGCAGCTTCCAATACATGGCCCTCAAGCGCGCGGGACACGACAAAGTTAAGGTCTACATCGGCTCCTGGAGCGAGTGGGGGAACACCCCGGCGCTGCCCCTCGGCAAGCAGCCCTAGCCCATCACCTTGGCCCCGCAGGGAGTTTCTATGTTTGCCACCATCACCACCGGCCTACTGACAGGCATCGCTTTCGGAGTCCTACTCTACAAGGTGGGAGCCACGCGCTACTCCCGAGTCATGGGCATGCTGACCCTGCGGGATACCAAGATCATGAAGTTCGCCTTCACAACGATCGCGGTCGCCTCACTTATATACGGACTCGCGGCCCTCATGGGCGTATCGGGCCTCGAGACGCGAGTCATGCCCTACCTCGGTGGCGCCCACATCCTCGGGGGCATCCTGTTTGGCAGCGCACTGGGCGTCACCGGCCTGTGCCCCGGTACCTGCGCCGCCAAGGCGGGTGGCCGCTCGGGCGAAAAGCGACTCGCCGCCCCCACAGCCCTGATAGGGCTGGTCGTGGGTGTGGTGGCCTACGCCTGGCTCAAGCAGCCGCTCATTGATGCCGGTATCATCGCCAAGACCCCGCGCATGCTCACCTTGCACGGGTATCTAGGCTTGCCCTATGGCGTCGTCGCGGTGGTCTTCGGGGCCCTCATCCTCGCCATCGTCTTGCTCGTCGATCGCTATACCAAAGAGACGCACTACACCCCCGCCCAAGAGAAGGCTTCGGCATTGGACTGGTTCCGAGGTGAGTGGAGCTTCTTGGCCGGCGGCACCATCGCGGCGCTACTTATTGTCCTTGCCACCTACCAGGGTACCTACCTGGGCTTTTCAGGGTCCCTGCTGGCGCTGGTCGGCACCGCCGCGAATGGGCTGGGGCTTGAGTTCACGATGGTGCCCAAGGTGACCGATGGCATCATCTGGCGGGCGGCTCTGATTGTAGGGGCCTTGCTCGGGGGCTACGCCTCCACCGTCTTTTCAACCTACAGCAAGGGCTTCGAAGGCGTAGGTCGGACGGAGTCCAAAATTGACCCCAAGTTCCTGGCTACGACCTTCACAGGCACGACCGTCATGGCGCTCGGCGCGATGATCGGGGGCGGCTGCACCACGGGCGCCTTCCTATCCGCTTGGCCCACACTCTCCCTCGGTAGCTTCGCGATGGCCCTGACCTTCTTCGGCACCTCCATGGCTGTGTCTCAGGTCCGGGTCTTCGCCCAACGCCTCGACATTCGCGCCGCTCAGCAGGTGGGCGAGCGCGTCTACGACTAAGGAGCGCCGCACTATGAGCCGCCAACTCCGTATCGCGTGTATCCTCGCCATCGTGGCCCTCGCTGCAGCGTGGGGCCTCATTCATCAGCAAAACCAAGAGCTGCAACAGCGCGCGGCCGTGGAGGCAGACTCATGATGAAGTTTGAGCCCTACATCTACATCGTGGCTTTCATCGTTCTCGGCGCCGGGGTGATGAGCGAGGGTGCGCGAGCCGCCGCGCTACAACGCAAGGCGGGTATTACTCCCAAGACCCTGTACCGGGAGTTGGCGAAGGGTTCGGCGAAACTGCAGATCATCGATGTGCGCCCCGATCCAGAAGAGAACTTCGAGGATACCCACGTGCCGAGGGCCGTGCCCTTCCCGGGCTGCGACATGCAGCAGACCCCCGATGAGGCCAAAGGCAGCATCGAGATGATCGTGCCCACCATCATCGTCTCACAAGACGGTGATGAGGAGACCTTCGAGCGCTGCTCAGCCTTCTTCACCTCCGCGAGGAACCTCCGCGGCGGACTTGAGGCGTGGGTGGATGCCGACCTCCCCGAAGACACCGGGGAGTATGAAGCCCCCACTCCAGGCGCCGGCGGCGGCTGTCTGTAGGCCTGCGGAACCAACTATGAGCTTTTCAAGACGCGATGTTATCAAAACCATGGCCGCGGTCTCCGCGGGTGCGGCGGCCACAGCCGCCCTGGAGCCCAAGGCCCGCGCGGACCTACCTGCCCCGGTCCGTCGAGACGACCCGAGAAATGAGCCTCCCAAGAAGGAGACCTCGGTCGAGGCCATGTACCGCCAGGAGTTTGCGGACACCGCCGGCGACGAAGGTAGCCATGGCTTCGCGTATCACTGCGTTAACTGCCAGGGGAACTGCGCCTGGCAAGTCTGGACTAAGGACGGCAAGGTCACCCGCGAAAACCAAAGCGCCTCCTACCCCCAGCTGTCCCCAGACATCCCCGACGCCAACCCCCGCGGCTGCAACAAGGGCGTGCAGCACAGCCAGACGATGTACACCGAGGATCGGCTGCTCTATCCGCTCAAGCGCATTGGTGAGCGTGACGCGGGTGCCTGGCAGCGCATCTCTTGGGATGAGGCCATTACAGAGGTAGCCACCAAACTCTACGAGACCATGCTCTCGGTCGGCCCCGAAGGAAACTATATCCACGTCGGCGCCGGAATCCTGACGGAGGCCCGGGCCGCCTCGATCAAGCGCCTCGGCGCCCAGCTGGGGGCCGTGCGACCCTATATCGCCTCATACGTAGGCGACATGTTCCCAGGTGTCTCCGCCGTGTACGGCGAGGGCAACATCGGTTGCACCTACGACTTCATGTACCAGACCGATGTGCAGGTCTACTGGGGTTGCAACCCCAATACTTCGCGCATCCCCGACGCTCACTACCTCTGGGAGGGCAAGTATAACGGGTCGAAGGTCATCATCATCACGCCCGAGTTCAACTCCACGGCCGTGCACGCTGACCTGTGGGTACCGGTGAAGCCCGGTGCCGACGGGCACTTGGCTTTGAGCATCATGAACCGCATCGTGGCGCGTCGGCTCTTGGACATGGAGCATGTGCTGCAACGCACCGACTTGCCCTTGCTCGTTCGCAGCGACACGAAGAAGCTGCTGACCATGCACGAGGTTGACCATGACAGCCTCGACGAGCACCTGGTCGAACTCTTCGCCGAGGAAGAGGATAAGCACCACGAGGTCTTTCTCGCCTGGGACAAGAAGACCCGCCGCCCTGTTCCAATGCCCGGCTGTGAAGGCAGCTCCGTGCCCACCTTGGGTCTCAAGGATAGTGGCTGGTCCATCAGCCCCGCCCTCAAGGGGCGCTTCACCGTTAAACTCAAGGGCGGCGAGACCGTTCAAGTCGAGACGGTCTTCAACCAACTCGAAGCCGAGCTAAAGCAGTACGACCCCAAGAAGATGCACGCCATCACGAACGTTCACCCGGACGTGGTTGATGAGCTGGCCACAGATTTGACCAAGTCAAAGGTCGCCGTACTGACCCTAGGCTTTTCGATCGGCAAGCATTTCAACGGTATGCTCTCTCAAAGGGCCATCTCCGCCCTGGCCGCGCTCACCGGCAAGCTGGGGCCCGACGGCGGCATCAACACTGAAAATGAGTGGAACATCACAGGGCTGAGCGGACTCAGCGGCTTCGACGGTAAGTACAAGCACCGCTTCGCCTCGGGAATGACCTCCGAGTTCATGCTCGGCGATGGCCTCAAGAGTTATGACAAGGCCTTTGCGAACGAGGACGTCAAGCGTGCCACCGGCCTGTCAAAGAGCGAGTACAAAGAGCGGGTCGCCGCCATGCTCGAAAAGGGCAAGAACGACGAGCACTTCAAAGAAGGCAAGCCCTATTGGGACACGGTTGAGACCTTCTTCATGTTCGCGGACGCGCGCTTTCGCAGAAACAAAGCCTCCTACAAAGAAGCCTTCTTGAAGAAGGCGAAGTTCATCGCCTACGGCGACATCCGAATGAGCGACTTCGCACAGCACGCAGACATCCTGCTGCCCTGCAAGTCACACTACGAGGCCTGGGACCTGCGCACCAACCCTGGCTACCACCGCTTTGCCAACATCGCACACCCTGCCGAGCACCTTGACGGGGTGGGCGAGACCAAGAGCGAGTGGGAGATTGCTACGCTCGTCATCGAAAAGCTCGAGTCCATCGCCTTGGCCCGATACGAAGAGACCAAGGACAAAAAGTACATCAAGAT
>Ga0193954_1001093_pt1 | contig 14231 bp, 10 predicted proteins | sample BB_5_MG_FD_140340 | JGI IMG/M metagenome (GOLD analysis project Ga0193954, IMG submission 140340) | Microbial mat bacterial communities from the Broadkill River, Lewes, Delaware, United States - BB_5_MG | ecosystem: Environmental > Aquatic > Freshwater > River > Microbial mats | place: USA...
AAACTTTGATGGCTTCTCCTCCTCTATTCCAGGTTAAAGGCGAACCCGAAACGCAGGTTTCTGGCTCAAAATCCGCAGTACAATTGGCTTGCAAAAAATAAACAAACTCATCGTAAGCAGGATATTCTCCATACACGTACGCTTTACCATCTGGCTCAACACACACGGCAGTGTATTCATTACAGCCTATCCCAAAGGAACGCGTACCGTTATCTGTTGCTAGTCTAGCTAACATAACGCTATGTCTCGCTCTTCGGTCTGGACTGTCGTAATGCGAATCTGTAATCAGATTATTCAAATTTGGTATATCTAAAAAATCATTTTCACCAATAGCGACTCTTGGATGGTATGGATTACTTAAAGCGACTTCACTAGACAAGGTTCCGTATTGTGCTGAAAAATAGTTACCTCCTAAAATAGCCAAACCAGCACTAGTACCACCAATGACTCCTTGTTTGGTATTTACAAAGGTATTTAGCGCATCTTCCATAGCATTATCCTTAAAATAACTGACATAATCGTATTGATCTCCACCAGCAAACCAAATGGCTTCTGCATTAGCTACTTTTTGTAACACATAAGGATCTGTAGCGCCAGCAACGTTATTGATAACAAATGTGGTTACTGAATTAATTGGTGAATTTAAATCTGATGCTAAATCCGTATAAAAATAATCGTTATAACCATCGCTTCCTGATGCTCTAAGGACTACAACATCTCCTCCGTCTGCTTTATTTAAAAACCAAATCATAGCATCTTCTTGTTCTACAGCTCCACCCATTAAACAAACTCCTGCTTCATGATTAGTAATAGCATCTGCATTACTTCCTGTATGATATTCTGTATAATCTTGAGCAAATCCAATTTGTAAACTCAACAAACATAATAGGGTAATTTTTTTCATGTGTTCTTATTTAATATTCTTCTTAAAATGAATGCTTTCAACCTAATCCCTAATACCTCATGCCTAATACCTCATGCCTAATACCTATTTCAATTTAGAATTCACTAACCTGTACATCAAAACTGCAGTTATTTTTGCTTGTGTTGCTACCGTATTTAAATCTCCGGTTTCATTAATTGTGTGGTCGTCTCCACCTCCTGTAAGCCCTAAACCATCAATTGCCATATCTACATACTCTGAAGTAAACGAAATATCTGCAGCACCAGCATTTCTTGGATTTACAGCTGTGACAGGTCCAAAACCTAAATCTTCGCTTACGGTATTATAATATTCTAACAACTTCACATTTCCATCTGTTTTGGTTAATGGTGGATATGCACCTGCTGAAAATGTTAATTCGGCCTTCGTTTTTGGGTAATTTTCAGAAACTATCTTTTTCATTGTGGCTTTAGCTTTAATCAGTTGATCTAATGATACGGCTCTTAAGTCTCCACGAACAATAGCCTCTTGAGATACCACATTAGATTTCCCAAAAGCATGTCCTCCCGTTCCATCTTCATCGGGTTGTAATGTTGTACCTCCAATAATGAATCCTGGGTTGAAGGTTAAATCTTTTTCTTTGGCTAATTGAACGTAAAATTCATTTAAAATTCTAGATGTTTCATAAATAGCACCTGAACCAATAGCATCTGTAAAAATTTGAGAAGAATGCGCAGGGTTTCCTGTTACTTTGAGTTGCCAATCTGCAGAACCTCTTCTTGAAACCACTATTGTCTTTGGGTTGTTATCGCCATTTTCAAAGCCTAAAGCAATATCTGCGCGTTTTGCGGCATCGATTAAAGCTTTTTTAGACAATTCTAAAGGGTCACCACTCTTTTCTTCGTCGCCTGTCATTACAATTTCTATAGACATATCATCTAAAAGTCCAGCGTCGTGTAAAGCTTGCATAGCTAAAATGATGATAACGTCACCACCTTTCATGTCGGCAACGCCTGGTCCTTTCATGATAGAATCATTAAGCATGGTGTAGTCTTGAAAAGGACTATCTAACTCAAAAACAGTATCTAAATGACCTATCATTAAAAATTTTGGGCCTTTTTTTCCTTTTCTTGTCGCAATTAAATGTCCTGCTCTACCATAAGCATCACCATTAGTCAATTCGGTTTTAAACCCTAATTTATCTAATTCCTTTTGATAGAGTTTTCCCACTTCTTTTACACCTTCAAAATTCATGGTGCCACTATTGATATTGACTGTTTTCTTAATCAACTCAATAGCGTTTTCCGTATGTTTATCTACCGCTTTTATAATGTTTTTCTCTTTTCTATTATTTTGAGAAAAACCTAAAAGCGAAACGCATAAGACGGCAATGAAAAGTGAATTTTTATAATTGGATTTTAAAATCATGTTTAATCTATTTTGAAAGTTTCTCCTGGTAAATATAAGTTCATTATAAGGCCATGAGCTCCAAGTTTATCATTAAATGTGGTTTTTGATTTATCTGGATTTGTAAAAACGACGACCTGAGATTCACCAACCACTTCCATCGTTTTTCCAGATATTAAAATTGCTGTGGATTCATCAATACCAATTCCGGCTATTTCCGGATATTCAATCACCGCACTTAATAAACGATTATATCGACTTCGTTTTACAAAATGCTGATCGACAATAATGTTGGTTATTAATCCTAATCCTGATTTTATTTCAATATTCTCAGATTCAATATTTCTAAAGGTAGAAGAATAATCTGGATGTTTAAGCTCGCTTCCTGTAATCATCATTTCACTCATGACGGCAGCTCCTGCACTTGTACCAGCAATTAGAGATCCGTTTTCATAAGCTTCGTGAATTAAAACTTCAATTGCTGTACCTTGAACGATATCCATAAATTTATTTTGATCGCCCCCAGAAATATAAATCAATTTTGCGTTTCGGATGGAATCTAATTTTGAAACGGTTAACACTTCGTCTTTAACAAAATTTAAACCATAAACATTATTAACTCCTAACTTATAAAATTGATTAGTTGCATAATATGCTGAAGAATCTGGTATAGAACTAGACATTGGTAACACAATACCGTAGCCTTCCTTATCTATTCCTGATTCTTTAACAATACGATCTACCATAGATGCTGGTCTTGAACCACCACCTATGATAAATAGCTTTCCTTTTGCATCTAAATTTTGAGCACAACTTTGAATTGTAAACCCTAAAAATAGACTAAGCAGTACTATTCTTTTTAACATCATATCACTCCAATTCTCCTATAACAATTCCTCTAGTATCAGCTGAATGTGTAAACCATGCTTCAGGGCTAGAACCATCTAAATTAGCACGCATCATGACATCTGTAGCACGATCTCCCCAATAAATTTTATTGTCATTGGCATCGTAACCAATTCCGTAAACAACGCGACCAATATTAACTGCTAAAGTTGAAATTCCAGTACCATCTAAATTTGCTGATTTTAATCTAATGTCACCAGAAGCAACATATTCATCATAGAAAATTTTATCACCAACAACTAAAATACTTCCTCCTTCTATAGCTGGTATTAATTCAGCCTCTCCTGTACCATCTAAATTCTTAACCCAAACACCTCCATTGTAGTTAATCCAATACAGTTTTCTATTCACTAAATCTATAGAAAGCCCATCGGGATCATTAGTTTGTCCTGTAACAAAATCTTCAACCTGATTCACATCAGAATCATCAATATTACCTCTTTGAATTCCGGAGCTAGTATCCCAATATAATTGGTTGTCTTGGTAATCAATCGCCATTCCATTAGGCGAATCAACTCCGACTCTAAACTCTTCAAAATCGCTACCATCTAAATTAGATCTGTAAATTTTATCTGCTCCATAATCACTTATATAAAGCTTATGATTTACTTTATCCATTACCATCCCATAAGACGATTGTGCCGCAACTCCACTTAATGGTGTAAAAATTGGTGCTTGCGAATTAATTAAACCTTCATAAACTTGAGCTCCATCTGTAAAATAAATAGGCACTCCTGTTGCACTTGGGTCTCTGATGACAATGGTTTTTGTGATTTCATTTATTTCTAAGGATTCAGAAGTTGCAACAACTAAATTCACATTATAAGCTCCTGGCTCTGTATATAGATGTGTTGGATTTTCTTCTGAAGTGGATTGTCCATCACCAAAATTCCAATAATAGGTTACAGAACCTACGGTTTCTGGTACAATAGAATTATTGGTAAATGTTACGGTTGCAGGAGCAAACTCGTCGTTATCTATGGTATAACTATACTCAGGCACTGTACTTGCTGGTGGCACAGGATAATCATCATCGGAACACGACTGAAACATCCCAACGGTAAGCAGTAGAGCCACTATATAAATTAAGTTCTTCATTATTTTAAAGTTTTATTTTATTAATGCAATTCCTCTAGGACTTGAAATTCCTGTTCTTAAAACGACCTTATCTGTACCATCTAAATTAGCAGAGTATAATTCCCCAGAATCACGACCAGACCAATATAATTTACCTGCTTCATGATCGATTTGCATACCGTAGATTCTAGAACCTCCGTCATCAATTGTTTGAATATTGGTACCATCTAAATTGGCTACTTTTAATAATTCTTCATTTTGATCATCAAAATAAATCTTGTCGTTTACGGTGTCTACTAAAATAGCGTAGCCATAATTGCCTGTGATAATAACATTTGGATCTGTGCCATCTAAATTAACTTCGTAGATCTCTTCAATATTAGCATCATACACGTACATTTTGTTATTCTCAACATCTAAAGAAATTGCTCTCCAAGACACTCCTGTCATTGAGAAGAATCCAATTTCTGCACTAGAACCATCTAAATTTGCTTTGGATACATTACCAGCATCATCTACCCAATAAATTTTATTTCCTGCAACATCTAATGCGATGGCGTAAGGATCGTCAATATTTGATGCAATAGCTTCGATACCAGAACCATCAAGATTCATTCTCCATATATTTCCAAAAGGAGTTGTATCAAAATCACTGAAGTATAATTTTTCATTAACGGCATCGTAAGCCATGCCAACACCACCTTTTCCAACGGCATTGTACACATCTTCAACCGTTCCTTGACCATCTAAAATAAGTTTTCTTATATACTCATCTCCGATTGCCATATAATATAGTTCGGCTGGGTTTTCTGGAGCTTCACCAATTACAACTTCTTTTGTCACCGTTTGCGAACCGTACGCTGAACTGGCAGTTAAACTTACCGTAAATGTACCAGCTGACGGAAATGCAAACAATGGATTTTCCTCTGTAGATGTTGAATTATCTGCATCTCCAAACGACCAAGAGTAACTATCTGCACTAATAGACGTGTTAGTGAATTGTATAGGAATCGTTGCTATAAGGTTTTCTTCATCTTCAACCATAAAAGATGCGGCAGGTGTTACTGTAATTTCCATATTAGAAATTGTAGAACCTCCAGCTCCTGTAGATACTAAACTTACTAAAAAGACATTACTAGTATCGTATGATTTTCTAGGCGAAACTTGATTAGACGTTGTACCATCTCCAAAACTCCACGCATAAGCAGTAGCATTTTGCGAATTGTTGGTAAACTGTATTTCTTCACCAACGGCAACTTCGGTTGCGCTAGCTGTAAACTCTGCTTGCGATTGTGGTGGTAATGGATCATCTTCTTCACAAGTAAAAAATGTAAACGATAAAACAGCTATAAAAATGTAGCTTAAAAAATTAGTTTTCATAAAATTTATTTTAATCATGATCGATAGTTTTTAGTATCCTGGATTTTGAACCATTCCAGAATGGTTATTAGTTTGTATTTCGTCTGTAGGAATTGGAAAAAGTGTTTGATTTGTACTAGTCACATTTGGTAAAACAGCTATGGCGCGATCTGTTCTTACCAAATCGAACCAACGTTGCCCTTCAAAAGCAAACTCTATACGTCTTTCTTTTTCAATGATTCGTTGTAATTGTGGAATCCCAGATTCTGATGTTGGTTGTAAATTGGCTCGTAATCGTATGTCGTTAATATCCGATTGTATTGCTGAAACTATTGGACTTGGTAAATTGGCCTCTGCTTCTGCTCTTACCAAATACATATCTGCTAGTCTTAAAACAATAAAGTTATCTGCTCCCAAGCTTAAATCATCGTATTTTATGGCATATGCTTGATCTCCTTCAAAAGCTAAACTGGCATTAAATCTTTCGTCATTTGCTTCATAAGCATCTAATAAATCTTGAGATGGCTCTACCTCTCGTCTTCCGTTAAGCGCTGTTGGAAAATTATATTCTGAAATACGGTTTCTTTCCAACTGTGAAAATGAAATTTCGAAAATAGACTCTGCCGATTCATCATCGGCGAAAATGTCGCTATAATTAGGTAAAAGCGTATAACCTCCGTCTGCAATAACTTCTGAAGCTAATGTTTTAGCCTGAGGATAATCCTTTTTATATAAATATACTTTTGCCAATAAGGCTTTTGCTGCATATTTAGATGCTCTTACTTTATTAGTAGCAGGAGGTAGGTAATCTGAAGCGAAAATAAGATCGTTTATAATTTGACTATAGACTTCTTCGACACTATTTCTTGGTACATCTAAATTTCCTGTACCAACCGTTGGTGTGACTTTAATAGGAACTCCTCCAAAATAATTTAATAAATTGAAATGATTTAGAGCTCTAATAAAATACAATTCGGCTAAAGCAACATTCTTTTCTTCTTCTGTCATGTTTGCAATAGATGGGACTTTATCAATCACGTTGTTTGCAACGTTAATTCCATCATAAGCAATACTCCAAATGCCATCTACAGATCCATTTTCTGGCAAAATGCTGTTGTTATCAACTTCTGCATATTCTGTTGCTGTAGCATCAATTGGGTGCGATAAATTATCTGAAGCTAAATCTGAAAATATACTAAACGTTCTTCCGTAATAACTTAGACTTTGAAACGACGCATAAGCTCCTAAAATACCTTTATCTATATCTTCTTTTGTTTTAAAGGCATCTTCTGCTGGTACCGAGTTTTGAGGTTTTACCTCTAGCACCTCACACGATAAAGCTGTAACTAAAATTAAGGTTATATAAATGATCTTCTTCATGATTTAAAATTTTAAATTAACACCTAATGTGAATACTTGCGCTTGTGGATAGGTAAAGAAATCTGTTCCTATAACAGAGTTATCATCACCTCTATAATTCACTTCTGGATCTAAGCCAGAATAATTGGTAAACGTGAATAAATTTTGTGCACTTGCATATACTCGTAGACTAGAAAACATGGTTTTTTCCATAATGCTTTTGTCTAACGTATATCCAATGGTTACGTTTTTTACTCTTAAATAAGAACCGTCTTCAATAAATCGAGACGACACACGTTTGTTCTGTGCAGATGCAATAGGATCTGTTGTTGCTCTAGGAATATCAGTAATATCACCTGGTTGCTGCCAACGTCTTGTTATATCTGCAACTTGATTATCTCCACCTTGTAAAGACTCTAAGAATAATCTAGAACCATTAAACACATCGTTTCCATAAGATCCTTGTAAGAATATTGAAGCATCAAAACCTTTATAAGTGAATGTATTGGTTATACCATAAATAAAATCGGGATGCGGATTACCTACAATTGTTCTGTCATCTGAAGTAATCTCACCATCAAAATTAGTATCTGCATAAACAATATCTCCTGTTGAAGGATCTACACCTAAAGACTTATAACTATAGAAAATACCAATAGGCTGGCCTTCCATAATTCTATTTCCACCTCGACCAATATCATCAATTGGTTGATTGTTATAAAGTTCTAACACTTTATTTCTGTTACCTGAAATATTGAATTGCGTATTCCATGTAAAATCTTCTCCAATAAAATTTTGTGTTGCTATTGATAACTCAATACCTTTATTTTCTACTTTACCTACATTTTCTGTTATTGAAGAAAACCCTGAACTTGATGGTAAAGGTCTACTTAATAATAAATCGTTGGTCTGTTTGTTGTAGTAATCGGCAGTTAATGTAATTCTGTCTTCAAACAAACCTACATTAATACCAACATTAAATTGTGCTGTACTTTCCCATTTTAAATCTGGGTTAGGAATATTGCTTGGGTAAATTGCTGGCTGACCGTCATAAGAGGTGTTTCCGTATAGCTCTGAAAATAAAAACGGACTGATATCATCGTTTCCTGTAAGTCCATAACTCACTCTTAATTTTAAATCTGAAATAAGATCTTGATCTTGTAAAAAATCTTCTTGAATTACTCTCCACGCTAATGAAGCTGCAGGGAAAAATCCGGTTCTGTTATTCTCACCAAATTTTGTAGAAGTATCAAAACGACCTGTAATAGAAGCAATATATTTATCATCGTAATTATAATTTAATCGCCCTAAATACGATCTTATACCTTCGTCTGACGCATTAGCTGTAGCGGATACAATTGTTGCTGCCGAACTAATATATTCTAAATTATCATCGGCAAAATCTTGACCTCGAATAAAAGATGATCTGTATTGGTATTTTTCAAATGAATAACCAACCAAAGCTTCTAATTTATGTTTATTAAATTTCTTTTTATATTTTAAAAGGTTATTTGATACAATGTTAGACACATTAGAATACGTTTCAAATCCTAAGCCATTATACTTTGCTCCTTGAACTGTTTTTGTAGATTCATAAGCATGTTCTCTAAAATTTAAAAAATCTACTCCCCATTTTGTGGTAAAAGTTAAATCTTCAATAATATCCCAATCTAAATACACATTAGAGTTCGTTCTGTATGAAAAATTTTGATTGATGGCTTCGTTTGCAATTGACACGGCATTAGAATAAGGTCCACTTTGGTTGTAAGAACCATCTTCGTTATAAACCGAATAAATGGCAGGAGTAGAAATACCGTTTGGTAATGGACCATGCAAAGTTTGATCGCTCTCAACTCGATTTGTTTTAGCATGTGTTAAACCTATACTTGTTCCTATTTTAACTTTATCTGACAATTGATGATCGACATTAACACGTGCATTAACACGTTGATAATCTGTTCCTATTAAAATGCCTTCCTGTTCTAAATATGTTCCGCTAATAAAATATTGTGTTTTTTCGGAACCTCCTCTTGCAGAAGCTTCATAACTATTAATAGAAGCTGTTCTAAAAATAACGTCTTGCCAATCGGTATCTATAGTGTTATTAGCTATATCTTCTGGAGTAAAAACAGTTGTTCCAGCCAAATCGTTTCTGTATTCCATCCATTCTCTAGCGTTTAACATATCTAATTTATTCCATGCTTGTTGCACACCAGAATATACATTAACACTAACTACAGATTTTTGTTCCTTACCACGTTTTGTAGTAATTAATACAATACCATTAGACCCTCTAGCTCCGTAAATAGCAGTTGCAGACGCATCTTTTAAAACACTTATAGATTCAATATCACTTGGGTTTAAATCTGAAAGCGCACTTGCCCCTTGACCAGAATAACCAATACGACCAAAATCTCCTGAAGTTACGGGAATACCATCAATAATATAAAGTGGTTGATTAGAGCCACTAATTGAACTTAATCCACGAATTCTTACCGACATTTCTCCGCCTGGTGTTCCTGAATTTTGTTGCACTTGTACACCTGCGGCCTGACCTTGAAGAAGACCATCTACAGAAGGAATTGGTAAATCCTTAACTGAACTGGATTTAATAGAAGACACGGCATCACTCAATAATGATTTTTGTTCTGAACCATAGCCAATAATAACAATCTCATCTAAGGCAGCACTATCTGCTATCATTTTTACCTCAACTGTGGTTTTATCGGTAATATCAATTTCTTGAGTAGCAAAACCTAAATACGAAATCACAATAGTTGTTGTGTTTTCTGAAACTGTTAAGCTAAAATGACCATCAAAATCTGTAGCAACACCAATATTTGTGCCTTTGACTTGAACTGTAGCGCCCATTAAAGGATTACCAGTATCGTCAAGAACTTTACCTGTAATGGTTTTTTCTTGTTGGTTTGTTTTTATGTGACGTCCTTGGTCTAAGCTACTAAGATTTTCCTTAACAACTATTTGTCTGTCGTTTACTTTATAAGTAAGATTGGTACCTTTAAGTGCTGAATCTAAAATGGTAGTAACAGATGCATTTTTCACATTTAAGGTCACATTATATTTTAGAACATTGTCTTTGTAAAAAAATATAAATTCACTTTTACTCTGTATATCCCTAAATAGTTCCTCTAACGTTACGTTCTTTACGTTTACATCTATTTTTGTCTGTGCAATTGTAGTATTTGCAAAAGCAGAACTCAGACCAATGGTTATTAATAGTAGAAAGACTCTCATAATATTTACCAAATTGTATCTTAAAGATTTTACGCTTCGCAAAGCATAAAGGTTCTCGTTTTTATTCATAATTTTGTTTTAGTGGTTAATATTGCTGTTTAATACAGTTGTATTGATTTTTTTTAGCTAGAGGATGTTGGCGCATCTTCTAGTTTTTTTGGTTCGGTTTTACTTCAAATCGTTTGGTTTTTAGTTAATAATTAGTTTTTTATTGGTTGTTAATTGATAATTGAATTGAGAAGATTCTGCTTCTTTAATGATTTGCATTACATGTTCTAAATCTTGATTCACATCTAAATATCCCGAAAATGTTTGGTTCGCTAAGTCTTTATCAGTGATAGAAATTTCAACATTGTAATAACGCGACAGCTTTTTCATTATCGTTTTTAAAGCATCATTTTTAAAGATAAAAACACCATCTCGCCAAGAAAAATAAGTTTCGACATCTACTGTTTCAGTATGAATCGTTTTTGCTTCTTTATGATAGGTAGCCAGTGTATTTGGTGTAATTTTTAATTCACTTTGAGAAGACAACAAATTAGTATTCTTATAATGAAGATTTATACTTCCACTTTTAAGTATGGTAAAAACAGCATCATCATCGTCATAATTACTCACGTTAAAAACGGTTCCTAAAACTTCAATATCTTGATTTTTTGATTTTACAATAAAAGGTTGATGCTTATTATGTGTTACATCAAAAATTGCTTCTCCTTCAAGGTACACCTCTCTATTTCCCTTTAAAAATGTTGCAGGAAATATTAATTTAGAACCAGAGTTAATCCACACTTTAGTGCCGTCAGACAATACAATTTCTGAGCGTTTTCCGTAAGGCACAATTAGAGTATTGAAGACCATTTCTTTTGATTCTTCAAGTTTTTGATTTACAGATTTTGATTTTCCGATAGCTACATTTTCACCATTATTAGAATAGATTATTTCTAAATTTTCATCTGTTATTTCAATGTTTTTATTGTCGTTTAATATCAGTTGTACTTCATTAGTCTGATGATCACTTGTTGAAGAATTAACGAAACTTTCAATTGGTGAATCCGTTTGATTTTGATGATTAAAAATTCCTATAGAAACTAGCAATAGTATTGACGCAGCTGCAAATCGAAAGGCATACTTTTTTATACGCCTTTTTTGAGCATAAGTGTACACAGAACGTTCTATTCTGTGCTTTAATTTAGATTTCTCTTCCTTAGAAATCTGACTAAAATTGATATTAGATTTATTATCTTTCATTCTCTTGTATGACTTATTGAGGCTAAAGCTATCTTTGAGTATTATATAAATATTTATAGCTTCTTTACCTTAATAAGTAGAGAATAGACAATCCATAGACAAAAAAATATAAGAAATTTTAAAAAAATGTTTTAAGAATACAAAACACCCCAACTAACATATTCTTTCTTAGCGTTTTAATTGCTCTATACACTAAGGTTCGTGAAGTTTGAACTGAAACATTCATAATTTGAGCAATCTCTTCGTAATCGCGTTCTTCTGTAAATCTTAGAAACAAGCCTTTACGTTGTTTTTTACTAAGTGAATTTATAGCTTTAGATAATTTATAGGTTTGCTCGTTATTAAATTCTGTTTCTATAATTTCTTCTTCAATAGAGTTTGAATATTTATTGATATACACATCATCATTAAACATAAAAGCCTGATCTAAAAGCTCTCCTTTTAAAGAACTTATAATTTGATTTTTTAACGATCTAAATAAATAATACTTTACCTGATCTGTATTGGCTAAATTTTTTCTGTACTTATAAAGATTTAAAAACACATCGTGAATACTATCCATTACAACAGTCTTATCTGCACAAAACTGCACACCATAACTAAATAACTCATCAATAAACAAGTCGTACAAACCTCCTAGAGCATCAATATCACCATCTTTAAGCTGTGCCCACAATATAAGGTCGGTATCTTTATTTAATTTCAATATTAAGTAAGCTTTATTGGGTTAAAAAGTTGTGTTTTTATTAAAATTATAAAGTTTCAATTATAAATCAAAGATTTTACAATAACTGCCATTTCCTATTGACAACTTAAACTCTAAAACATTGAAGGTATTCTATTTTAAAGAAGTACAAATAAAAAATTATTAAAATATCAACTAACGGAAGAGTTCTGTCACACAAATTTGTAAAAATTTATCTAAAAAAAGTCCAAAACCAATAATCTAAACGTATATAGCACAGATGCGCGTCGAAAAAATCGGCAAATTATATTATTAATTCGCTTAAATTGCTATTTTCGTGCATTAACATAAATTAACACTAAAACTATTAAAATGAAAAAAGTTGTATTAAGTTTAGCACTTGTTGCTGTATTAGGATTGTCATTTACATCTTGTAGAGAAACTGCTGATAAAGCTGAAGACGCAGTAGAAAACGCTGCTGACGCTACAGGAGATGCATTAGAAGATGCTGGTGACGCAATTGAAGATGCTGTTGATGATGCTGGTGACGCTTTAGAAGATGCCGGTGATGCTATAGAAGATGGCGTGAACGACGCTACAGACGCTGCAGGTGATGCAGTAGACAACGCGACAGATGCCGCAGGTAATGCAGTAGATAGCGCAAAAGATGCTGCTGGTGATGCTGTTGACAACGTTAAAGATGCTGCTAAAGATGCCGTTGATGGTGCTAAAGAAGCTGGTGCTAACGCAGTTGACAAAGCTAAAAAGACTGGTACTGATGCTGTAAACAAAGCTGCAGATAAAGTTAAAGGAAACTAATATCCTTTTAAACCCATAAGAAGAGCCTGATAAAAATCAGGCTTTTTTTGTGCCTTATTTTAAAATTTACTTTGTAGACTCGCTTAATTTAAGTTCGCTTGGAACAACAATAGTCTGCGTTTTAAGAGTTTGATCTTTAACGCTATCTATTAACAACTTAGTAGACATTTCTCCAATTTTATGTGCTTTTTGATGAATAATTGAAATTTTAGGACTTGATAATAACTGGGTGTGGTCATAACCAAATCCCACTACAGATAAATCTTTTGGAATTTCTTTCCCCAATCTTTTAGCCATATTAATTGCTACAATCCCAGTAATATGATCTATAGACAGAATAGCATCTATAGATGTATTGTCCTTTAAATATGCATATATTTTCTTTTCAACCTCAATATCAACGGCGTTATCTAACTTTAAAATATTAGGTGTTAACTTATAATCCTCTAAAGCTTTTGAGTACCCACTTATTCTGAGCTGACCAACACTAAGTTCTTCAATATTACTAACCAAAAGAATGTTCTTACGTTTTTCGTTAACTATTAAATGTTTAGTAGCTTCATATACCGATTGAAAATCATCTACAATTACCTTATTACACTCAATACCATTAACCACCCGATCAAACATTAAAACAGGAATCTTACTTTTTATAATAGCTTCTATATGATCTGTCTGATTTTTTACTTGACTTTCTCTTGCTACAGCAATTATAAATCCATCAACACTTCCATTAGACAATAAGCTAAGGCTTCGTTTTTCTTTATGTAAGGTTTCATTAGAAAGACAAACGATAATATCATAATTATTATTTGTTGCTGCCATTTCAATACCATGTAAAACTTCAGCAAAAAAAGGATTTGTAACTGTTGGAAGTATTACACCTATAGTTTTAGATGTATTATTTTTAAGCTGTTGTGCTATTCTATTAGGCTTATAATTAAGTTTCGTTGCTAATTCCTTAACACGTATTCTTGTTTTTTCACTAATTTCATGACTATCATTTAACGCCTTTGAAACCGTAGATACGGAAATATTTAAAAGTGCGGCTAATTCTTTGAGTGTTGTCATAAATAGTTCTATTTTAAAAGAAAAAGGTATAACCAAAATACTCTTTTTCAAAATTTATTTTGCAATAGAGGCAAATCAAGATTGTTTTTGGCTATTTTTTAAAACAAAAAAAGTCGAAACTTTCGTTTCGACTTTTCATCTGTACTGAAGACGGGACTTGAA
>Ga0193954_1001095_pt1 | contig 14214 bp, 12 predicted proteins | sample BB_5_MG_FD_140340 | JGI IMG/M metagenome (GOLD analysis project Ga0193954, IMG submission 140340) | Microbial mat bacterial communities from the Broadkill River, Lewes, Delaware, United States - BB_5_MG | ecosystem: Environmental > Aquatic > Freshwater > River > Microbial mats | place: USA...
ATCAGGATCAACGGTGTTGCCTTTAGATTTAGACATCTTGGCACCATCTTTGAGTACCATTCCCTGTGTTAAGAGTTTTTCAAATGGCTCATCAAAGCCCTCAAAATAGCCTAAATCTCTAAGAGCTTTGGTAAAGAATCGTGCATAGAGTAGGTGCAAAATTGCGTGTTCGATTCCCCCTACATATTGATCTACATTCATCCAATAGTTAACATCCTCTTTGTTGATGGCTTCATCATTCCACTTTGCAGGGTCGGTAGCATAACGCAAAAAGTACCAGCTTGATTGCACAAAGGTATCGAGGGTATCGCTCTCACGTGAGGCTTCCCCTCCACACTTTGGACAAGCACAAGATTTCCAAGTAGGATGGGTATCAAGTGGGTTTCCTGCTCCTGTAATCTCTACATCTTCGGGCAGAGTAATAGGCAGGTTTTCTACCTTTTCAGGCACGAGTCCACATTTATCACAATGGACAAAAGGCATCGGTGCACCCCAATAGCGTTGGCGTGTCACACCCCAATCACGAAGCTTGAAGTTAATCGTTGCTTTTCCAAAACCTTTTTCATCCATCATATCAATAATTTTGGCTTTGGCTTCTGTGTTCTTCATACCATTAAACTCTGCTGAGTCTACCAACTCACCTGCGTCTATATAGGCAGAGTTTTCATCTTCGCCACCTAAAATGACGGTTTTGATAGGTAAGTTGTATTTGGTAGCAAACTCAAAATCACGCTCATCATGGGCAGGGACTGCCATCACCGCTCCCCCACCATACGAGCCTAGTACAAAATTGGCTGTCCATACGGGGATATTCTCACCTGTAAGTGGGTGGATGACCTCAATACCAAGAGGATAACCCTCTTTATCCATTGCCGAGCGGTCTCGTTCGCTTAGATTGGCTAAATGGGTGATTTTATTGGCTAGTTCACCCTCAAGTGCACCGCTATCAATGAGTTCTTTGACAATAGGATGCTCAGGGGCAAGAGCAGAATAAGTAACACCATAAATTGTGTCAGCACGGGTTGTAAAGACTTTGTATTTATCAAATTTATTGCTTAGTTTGGCTTTGGATGCATCGCTAAGCTCAAATTCAAACTCCAAACCTTTGGATTTACCAATCCAGTTTTCTTGCATGGTGAGGACTTGTGAGGGCCAGCCTTTTTGGAGTTTTTCTAAATCATTGAGAAGTTCATCGGCATAATTGGTAATAGCGATGTAGTAGCCTGGCATCTCTTTTTGCTCGACTTCATTATCACATCGCCAACAACACCCCTCTTCGACTTGCTCATTGGCTAGAACGGTATGGCAATCTTCACACCAATTGACACTGGTTGATTCTCTATAGAGTAGCCCTGATTCATACATTTTGATAATAAACTCTTGTTCCCATTTGGAATAAAGCTCATCACAAGTTGCAAATTCACGCTCTTTTGAAAAGGAGAGTCCTAGTGAGGTGAGTTCTCCTCTCATGTAATCGATGTTTTCGTATGTCCATTTTTTGGGGTGGAGTTTGTGTTTGATAGCAGCGTTTTCAGCAGGCATACCAAAGGCATCCCATCCGATGGGGTGGAGTACATTATAATTTGCCTTTCTATAATAGCGTGCTAGGGCATCGCCAATGGCGTAGTTGCGTACATGTCCCATGTGGATACGCCCACTAGGGTAGGGAAACATACTAAGAATATATTTTTTGGTTTTTGTTTTATCATCACTTGGTTCAAAGGCTTTTGTCTCATCCCAAACTTTTTGCCATTTGGCTTCGATTTCACTAGGATTGTAACTCATAGAATCTCCATATAAAAAATTGGGGCATTATAGCATAAATTTATCGAGAAAAGATTAGAAAGTTGGAGAAAGGGTAGGGGAGGAGACTCCCCTAAAAGTAAAGTATTATTGGAGCTTTTGAGCTTCCAGTACTGCTTGATAAGCATTGATTTTACCATAGGCTCGTTTTTCATCAAAGTTATCAACATAGCTGGCTTTTGTATCGCCTACTTTGGTAGCAGTTGATGTAAGGATAGTTTTGACCTGTGCTGGTGTGATGTTTGGATTGATGGCATACATCAGTGTGACCACTCCCGAAGCTACAGGGGTGGCAAAACTTGTACCATCCATAAAGGCGTAGTTATTGTTTACAAGGTCAAGTTGACTGGATGAACCAGCTGATCCCATATCATCAATACCTAAAATACCCAAGGTTTCGGTATCACCACCAGGGGCAATAACTTCAAGGTTTTTACCGTAGTTTGAGTAGCTTGTGACATCGTTGTTCTCTCCACTTGCACCCACACCAATGACCCACTCCACTTCAGACTCGTCATTGGTTCCTGCTACGTCAAGTGAAACGCCGTCATTACCTGAGGCAAAGAGTACGGTAATGCCTGCGTCGTAGAGTTCTTTGAGTTTGGCTACAATTGCTTCTGAGACATCATTGGTTCCCCAACTACAGCTAATGACTTTAGCTCCTTGTGCTTGAGCATACTCAAAGGCTCTAATAGTATCGCTATCGTCACTGGAAAGCAGTTTGATACCAATGAGTTTTGCCTGAGGGGCGATACCCATACTTCCTTTGCCATTGATGGGTGAGACGATAAAGCCTGCACAGCTGTTACCATGTAGAGCAGTGCCATCACTGTTGGTATTGGAGACATCATTGTTATCATCATCGATATTGCGTACAACGGCAATATTGGCTTTGAGGTCTTCATGTGCTACATCAAATCCATCATCAATGACGGCTACTTTGATTCCATTTCCTTTGCTAATCTCCCATGCTTTGACGACACCAATATCAGAATCCTTGTTAATAATATCTTCTGTATCGTTTGTGGCACTGTTGGCTGAGTCAATATGCCAAGAGTATTTATAATATGGTTCATTAGATGCCAAAAGACCATCATCTACCACGGCATCAACAGGTGTTGAGGCACTAGGACTATCATTATCGTTTTGTGTCTCATTGGCATCATCTGTTGTATCGGTCGTACCATTGCTAGTATCATCATTATTGGAGGGTTCTTCTTGGGTGTTTGTACTGGTATCCGTTACCGTGCTATCACTACCTCCTCCTCCACAATTTGAAAGAATCATCAAGGTAGCAATCAGTGTTATAAATTTAGTATTCATCTCTATCTCCTTTTTCTTTCTTTGACAAAGTTTGGATGAGCAAACTCAATGGCTGCGTTGTTGTGCAAGGTTTGTGAGTAGGTAAAGATATTTTGTGTCTCTTGGAGTGTGATCAAGTAGATTGACCTAGAGAGTGCTTTGACAGAGGCAAAGTTATATGCATCTAGTATTGAGAGACAAGCTATACCTTCGTTACATTTAAGTAAAATTTCATTTTTCTTGACTCCAACTTGTTTGCCATTGGATTTTTGATAATAAGCGATGTTATTATTTGCAGTACGGGGGTTTGAAAGCTCGGTTAGCTCTACCTTTTGACCATATTCGTAATAAAAGTTATTGGCATGGATACATGCAACAGATAGAAGGGATAATAATAGTAGTCTCATAATTTCTCCTCATAATAATTAATAAATCTAATTAAAGCGTAATAATACTTATAATAAATTAAAACTCTTTAAATAGTTACAATGGTATAATCAGACAAAAAAGATAAAGTAGGTGCAGTTGAAAAGGATTTATCTCTTTGGCTATGGTAAAGATGCAAAATTAATATCAAAAGAGTTGCCACGTGATCAATATCGTGTTACGATTATTACTACTGATGAGGGGCGTTATCAAGAGTCCAAAGCTGATGGGAATGTCGATACTCTGCTTATGGATATCACCGATGATAAGAACTTACAATCCTTAATGATTGAAGAGGAGAGTAAAATTGTCGCACTTCTTGATGATAGTCATCTTAATCTTTTTTTAACACTCTCTTTACGAAGTCTGTACCCTAGCATTCCTATTTTAGTGATTGCAGACTCTCTGCATACTTCACGTAAATTTAAACTCGCAGGAGCTACGGATGTGATTGATCTCTATGAGGTAAGCTCATTTACTTTGCAAAGTATTCTCAAAAAGCCCGTTGCGACAAAATTACTCGATGGGTTTTTGGGAGTTAAAAATGAGATAAGCTTTGGTGAATATACCATCGCTCCTCAAAGCCAACTCAATAATAAAATGGTCAATGCGATTAATTTTGAAGATTATGGAGTCATGCTTATTGGTATCATTGATTTGGAGATTACTAGTAAATTTATCTTTGTAGGTGAAGGGATAGATCATCAACTCCAAAGTGGAGATATTATCGCCTGTATGGGTAAAAATGAAGATTTGGATCGATTTGAACGAGTAGTGAATGAGGAGAGAGTATGAAAATACGAGAGCTTTATATTGAAGAGTATAAGATGTTTAAAGATTTTAAAATTGATTTTCTTGATAATGATAATAAACCTTTGGATATTGTGGTATTGGCAGGGGTTAATGGGAGTGGGAAGACGACGCTTTTGGAGTGTTTGAATGCTCAAATTGATAATCAAGAAATTTCAATAAACGATGTATCTCAAAATATAAAAGAAGTAAATATTATTTCTGATATGGATGTGTTTTTATCAAGACAAACTGATGAACAATTTCTTTTAAATTTTGACAATTATCGTGAGATTTCTAGTAAAGATAGAGAACAAATTATTTACTTACCTATTTATCAAAATAATATTACAGATTTAAAAGAAACTATTCGTCAAAAATATATCGATAGAGCTTTTGAAATTGATAAACCCTCTCTTGCACTTTTTGAACTCCAAGAATTTATTGCCAATACTTTTAGCAATATAGATTTGACCTTTAATCTCTCTTTCATTGACTACAATAAAAATATTGTGCTCTTTAAAGATAACTATGGTAACGAGTTTGATATTGAGGAACTCTCCACTGGTGAAAAAACGCTTCTTTCCAAAGTGCTTTATCTTTACTATAAAGATTATGTAGGTAAATTGATACTCATTGATGAACCTGAACTCTCTCTCCACCCCTCTTGGCAAAATAGAGTGCTTAAAATTTATGAAAACTTTGCAAAGCTTAATAATTGTCAGATTATACTTGCTACGCATTCACCACATATTATTGGGAGTGCAAAGAGTGAATCGATAAGGTTACTGTCCAAAGAGGGTAATAAAATTGAAGTCGTTGATAACTTTTCGCATACTTATGGGGCAAAGTTTAGTCAGATACTCACCGATGTAATGGGGGTTGATTATTTGCGTGTGCCTATCGTAGCACAAAAGCTTGATGAAGTTAAGGCTATGATTGCCCAAAATAGCTTTGATAGTGATGAATTTAAAACAAAGTGGAAAGAGTTAGAAGAGATGCTAGGTAAAAGCAACTTGGAACTTAAGCTTTTGAAACTTGAAATTGCTTCTAGGAAAAAGAATGTTTCAAATAGTTAAAACTCAACCTGATTTTTTTAAAAAAGCCAAATCAAAAGTGAAACTACCATTAATTTCAAATGCTTGGAGTGATGAAGCAATAGCTACTATTAGAGCAGAATTTAGAGCCTATATTTTATTGGAAGAGCAAAATTTACTGTGTGCTTATTGTGAAAAAGAGATTGAAGATAATCCCAAAAACTCAAATATCGACCATTTTAGAACACGCAACCTTTTTCCAAAGCAGACATTAGAGTATAATAACTTATTGGTATCGTGTAATAGTAAGGGACGATGTTCAGAGTATAAAGATACTCATGTTAAATCGCAAGAGGAGTATGAAAATATTATTAACCCAGTTCAAGAGAATCCTGATGAGTATTTTGATTATTTAACAACAGGTGAAATAGTTGCCAAAAATAATAAAGCTCAATATACTATTGATATTTTTAAGCTCAATCATAAAACATTGAATGAACAACGATTACAAGTTGCAAAAGCTTTGAAGCAGTTTGCCAATTTGTCATTAGATGAAGTTCTAAATATTTTTGGTTATGAATTTCAAAGTTATATTAGTATGATCCATCCAAAACTAAAATCCCAAGGAGTCCAATAATGAAAATATCAATAATAGGAGCAGGTAAGTGGGGTCAAGCACTCTATCATGCCTACTCCTCCAATCCCAAAAATGATGTGGTGATTACATCACGAAGCCCAAAAGATATACCCAATTTTGTCTCATTGGATGAGGCACTGCGTAGAGAGTATCTCGTCATTGCTATCCCTGCCCAAGCGATTCGTGGGTGGTTGGAGGCTAATTTTGTGGATTACAAACAAAATATCTTAGTCGCTGCCAAAGGGATAGAGACAAGCACAGGAGCCTTTCTCAATGAGATATATTCCAACTTTGTATCCAATAAACGACTCTGTTTTATCTCAGGCCCCTCTTTTGCAGCAGAGGTGCAGCAGTCATTGCCAACGGCATTGATTATAAGCTCAACCAACAAAGGTTTAGCCAAGAAGTACGCCACGGCTTTGCCTGAGTTTATCAAAGGCTATGTCGATAGAGATGTAGTAGGGGCTGAAGTCGCAGGAGCGTACAAAAATGTCATTGCCATTGCAGGAGGGGTCTGTGATGGATTGGGGCTTGGCAACAATGCAAGAGCTGCATTGATCTCACGAGGGCTTGTAGAGATGAGTCGATTTGGTAAATATTACGGGGCAAAAAACAAAACATTCCTTTCACTTGGTGGGGCAGGGGATCTCTTTTTGACAGCGAGTTCAAAGCTCTCTCGAAACTATAGGGTAGGATTGGGTTTATCCCAAGGTAAAACGCTTGATGAGATATTACAAGAGCTTGGAGAGGTGGCTGAGGGAGTAGGTACAGCTAGAGCCATTGAAAATATTGCTAATAAAGAGAGTCTCTATTTGCCCATTGCTCATGAAGTCTATATGATGCTTGATGAGCATAAGTCACCGCTTAAAAGTGTACAGGATTTATTAAAATAATGGGTATTATCTTTGGACCGGTTAATTCACGACGATTTGGAAAGAGTTTGGGAGTGGATTTGAGCCCTAATAAAAAGCAGTGTAATTTTGATTGTCTCTATTGTGAGCTTGAAGCCAATGAAGTAGTCAATAGCTACGATGATGTTGTCCCTCTTGATGAGGTGGTCGTAGCGATCAAAGAGGCACTAGAGCGATACAATGATATTGATTTTATTACGCTTACTGCCAATGGAGAACCAACCCTCTATCCCTATATCAATGAGTTGGTTGACGCAATTGCTCATCTTGATGCCAAGACACTTATTTTAAGCAATGCAAGTACCATTATGGATGTATCGATGCAAACAACACTTGCTAAGATTGATGTGGTCAAACTTTCACTTGATTGCGTGACACAAAGCTGTCTTAAAAAACTCGATCGTGCTTATAAAGATATCCGTGTTGAAGAGATTAAGCGTGGGATGTTAGAGTTTAAAGAACACTACAAAGGAGAGTTGATTGTTGAGATACTCTTTGTCAAAGGGATCAATGATCGTGATATTGATACTTACAGTGCATTTTTATTAGAGCTTAATCCTACGCGAATTGATATTGGCAGTGTGGATCGTCCTCCTGCCTACAATGTGGAGGCACTCAGCTATGAAGAGCTTTTAGCACTCTCTTATCAATTTGATACAAAGCTTCCCATATATATAGCATCACGCAAAAATATTGCCTCTAAGCCCTCTTTTTACAGTGATGAAGAGATTTGTAATACCTTAGATAAACGCCCCCTGAGTGACGATGATATTGATATTTTATTTGATGAACAGAGTAAAGAAGGGCTGATAAAGCTTCTTGAACTGAAGAAAGTAGAAAAAGTTGAAAAAAATGCAATATTTTTTTATAAAATCCTAAAAAGTCCTTGACAAAAGGTAGCTTTTTGTATATAATTCTGCCCACCCAATAAGTAAAAATACTTAAGGTAAAATAAACGTTCCGGATTAGCTCAGCGGTAGAGTAGGTGACTGTTAATCACTTGGTCACTGGTTCGAATCCAGTATCCGGAGCCACTTTTAAATACTAACTTTTTTGTTCCGGATTAGCTCAGCGGTAGAGTAGATGACTGTTAATCATTTGGTCACTGGTTCGAATCCAGTATCCGGAGCCACTTTCAAAAATACTATAATTTCTCAAAACATACAATCAAAACCAAAACTACTATTATAAAATATTTTTATGACCTAAAGAGTATTTCTACTCCTCTTTTTTTGCTTTGGGGTCTTTGATCAATTTGGCTTCATAGAGGAAGATCGAGGGTTCAAAATCAATCTCTTTGATCTTATCAAACTTAGCAAGGGATAAAAAGAGATTGTCTTTGGCTCGTGTAAGGGCAACATAGAAGAGTCGTCGCTCTTCATCAATATCACTTCCACTTTTGGATGCAAGTTTACGATTAGGAAAGCGTCCATCACTTAAATCTACCACATAGACATCTTTAAATTCCAAACCTTTACTGGCATGAACGGTCAATAAATTCACCCCATCCCCTTCACTTAGCTCATTACCACCCAATATCATTGCATTGATAAATCGTCCCAACTCTTTATAAGGGGAGGAGAGGTCAAGCAGTAGTTTGGCTTTACGTTCAATGCGTTCTTTGGATTGTGCTTTTTTCTCTTCATCAATCTCACCTGTTTTGAGCTTGGCACGGCTGGTAGCAAGTAGATCGATAATGTACTTGTAGAGTCGCGAGGTAATGGCTTTACGCAAAATGGTGGAGGGTTTATTGGAGGCATTGACTTGCATCATAAATTCATAAAAATAGTTTAAAAAGGTGACACCCTCATTGGTAATCTTGGGGTGTTTGAGCAGGGGGTGTCGTTTGATGGAGGGGTAAATATCCATATGACTAAAGCGTGCTTGTGAACCAATCTCCAAATCATCATCAAAAAGCCCCAACTGTACATTTTTGGTGGGGTTGAGTTTGGGCAGTTCAAGATTGGAAGGCTCAATGAGTCCATTCATCAAATTGCCATTACCAAAATGCAACATCGAGGTAAAAAACTCTTTGGCAAGAGCAGAACCAACATTTTTGGCGTATTCAAAAACATGAATAAATGCCATCATATCTTTGGGATTCATCAAAAGTGAGAGTAAATCAAGCAAAAACTTGATCTCTTTTGCCTCAAAAAAACTTGTACCACCTTTACGTTTGGAGGGAATATCAAGCTCACGCAAAGAAGCCTCAATCCCATCAGCACTGGAGTTGTTTCGAAAGATTACTGCAATGTCTTTATAGGGAGTTGCTCTATCGGCAATCATCGAAGCAATGGATTGATACTGAGCAAAAAGTTCATCGTAAATCAACAGTTTGGGTCTACTAAAGTTCCCTTCACGTACCACTTCAAGACTTTTGGGAAAGATACGTTCATTATGCTCAATCACGCGGTTGGCAAGTGCAAGAATATTGCCTGAAGAGCGGTAGTTCTTAGTCAAGGTATGAATCGTTGCTGACGCATAACGTTGATCAAAGGTAGAGATGTTTTCAATATTCGCCCCATTAAAAGCATAAATACTTTGATCATAATCCCCCACACAAAAGAGTGAACGCGAATCAAGGTCATCAATTAAGGCACTTTGTAAAGTATTGGTATCTTGATACTCATCGACAAGCACTTCGGTAATCTCTGGGCGTACATTTTTGATATATTCACGCGTTTTAAGAAGCAGGTCATTAAAAGAGAGAAACCCATACTCATCTTTGGTCGCCTCATACTCATCAATGACCCCTAGATAGATATCAATAAGCCCTTTATGCTCTTCGTATTTGTTTCCAAACCAATCCTCAAAACTATCAAGCGTAGCATTTTGATAGAGGTTGTACTGCTCATAGAGGTGTTGCGAACTAAAAGGCTCTATGGGAAGTCCCATACGTTTAAAAGCACGTTTTTCATAGATCGAGCGAAAGAGTGTTCGCAGTTCGGTAGGTTGTTTGAGTGAAATATCAGGATAGGCACTTTTAAGCCAGCGATAGCCAATGGCATGAAAGGTTCCCGACTCAATCTGACTGATGAGTTGTGTGGGGAAAAACTTTTCAAGCCGTGCGATCATCTCTCCAGCGGCTTTATTGGTAAAGGTAAGCAGTACAATCTTGGATGGCTCTACACCACTGTTAAGCAGATAGGCAATACGCCCGACAATGGTGGAGGTTTTACCTGTACCAGCACTAGCAATGACCAGATTGGCACCAAGGTGGGTCGTGGCAGCTTTAAGCTGCTCGGCATTGAGGTTTGATAATGGCATTATAACTCTATAGTAATAGGCTCATCGAGTCTATCAATAAGTTCTTCGTAATGTTCTAGGGTTTGAAAAGCTTTTTCATATCGCCAACGCAGTACAAATTCAATAATATCATTTTTAAGTTCAGGATCAAGATTCTGTGCTTTTCCAAAATAGCCTAGCGAGACATTTTTGGCTTTTTTCTTGCCGTTTTTATCGGGTTCGTATGTGATGGCAATAATTTGAATGTATTTACCTTCACGAACCTCACCAAAATCATCCTCTTTGAGGCTAATTCCACTAAGGTTCATCGCTTTGTAGAAAAATACCTCACCAAAATCGGGAGATTTTTCATAGATACTGAGTTTGATGTAGAGATCATTAACCTTATTGATATTATCATGACGAATGGTTTTGATATGATCTTTTGGAGAACGTTTGTCACTGTTTTTGGCACTACTATCTTGTGTAGGTTCACTTACGTGCTTTAGTGCAATCTTCTCATCAATTCTTTGGGTAAGTTCTTTTATTCTATCGATACTACCTACCATGAAACCCTCTCTTTGTACACAAACTACGCTACTTACTCACTAAACATATTATATAATATTATAACATATCAAATCCTTAATAGTAGGAAATATAATTCTATAAATGGATTAAAAAGTATTATTTAGATATTATTTCATACTTAAATCTCAATACAGATATGTATTGGAAAACAGCTCTACATAGGATAAAATTCATGGATTATTTAACAATCGAAGGTGGTCATAAGCTTAGTGGAAGTGTTACCATCAGTGGCTCCAAAAATGCAGCACTCCCTGTTATCGCTGCTACTATACTTAGTGACAAAGATGTTACCCTTACAAATCTACCCAATGTGGTCGATATTCAAACACTTCTAAAGCTTTTGGAGATGCTTGGTGGAACGCTTGATCATCATGATGAACACAGTGTTACAGTCAATAATGGTTCAATCAATTCAACCAAAGCTGTTTATGAGATTGTTTCCCAAATGCGTGCTTCGATTTTGGTACTTGGTCCTTTGCTGACACGATTTGGAGAGTGTGAGGTTTCTCTTCCTGGTGGATGTGCGATTGGACAGCGTCCCATTGATCTACACCTCAAAGCCCTAGAGCAGATGGGAGCTATTATTGAGATCAAGAGTGGATACGTACGTGCTACTGCTCCTAATGGACTAATAGGATGTAAGATTGTTTTTGATAAGATCACTGTAGGTGGGACAGAAAACATCGTTATGGCAGCAGCTCTTGCCAAAGGGACAACGACGATTATTAATGCAGCCAAAGAGCCAGAGATTGTACAACTGTGTGAAATCATCGCGGATGCAGGGGTCAAGATAGAGGGGATTGGAACCAGTGAGATTATCATAGAGGGGACAGGTGGAAAGCCTATAGAGTTTGCCAAAGAGATTGCTATTATCCCTGATCGCATCGAAGCAGGCACTTATCTCTGTGCAGGAGCGATTAGTCGCTCAGATATTACCCTTAAGTGTGTCAATGCACAACATATTAAAGCCTCCATTGACAAACTCGAATCGATGGGGTGTCGTTTTGAGATTAGTGAAGATGAAGTGAGTATCTATCCTCCCAATGAGCTGATCTCTGTTAATCTTACCACCACAGAGTATCCTGGTTTCCCTACTGATATGCAGGCTCAATTTATGGCAGTCTCCATCATCTCAAAAGGTGAAACCTTGATTGAAGAGCGACTTTTTGAAAATCGCTTTATGCACGTTAGTGAGCTTAATCGATTGGGAGCAGATATTTGGCTCAAAGGCAATATCGCAGCGATCCATGAAGTCAAAGAACTCAACGGTGCGGACGTTATGGCAACGGACTTACGGGCAAGTTCAGCCCTTATCCTAGCGGCGTTGATTGCCAAAGGAACAACCAACGTACACCGTATCTATCACCTTGATAGAGGGTATGAGAATCTTGAAGGCAAACTCTCCGCACTTGGAGCAAAGATTACACGGAATCGTTAAATATTTACTTTCCATTTAACTACTCCTAATAGAATTTGATCAATAAAATTCTATTCGTGGAGGATAAATTGAGTAAAATAGAAGTTGTAGATGCAATAAAAAGTGAAATTGCAAAGGTCATTGTAGGGCAAGATAAGATGATCGAAGCCTTACTAGTAGGGCTTTTATGTCGGGGGCATATTTTGCTTGAAGGTGTACCAGGACTTGCCAAGACCACATCGGTCAATGCCCTCTCCAAAAGCCTAGGACTTGATTTTAGTCGGGTACAATTTACTCCTGATTTACTCCCCAATGACATTATTGGTACAGAGATTTATGATCCCTCAACCAATACCTTTAAAATCAAACGTGGTCCCGTCTTTACCAACTTACTTTTAGCTGATGAGATCAACCGAGCTCCTGCCAAAGTACAATCTGCACTTTTGGAAGTAATGCAAGAACGCCAAGTAACCATTGGGGATGAGACCTTTGCCATTACCCCTCCATTTTTGGTTATGGCAACACAAAACCCCGTAGAACAAGAGGGGGCGTATGAACTCCCTGAAGCCCAACTTGATCGATTTATGATGAAAGTAGTAGTAGGGTATAACACCAAAGATGAAGAACTCGAAATTGCACGAAGAGTAGCCAATAATAGTTTTGGGATTATTGAACAAGTGGCATCCATTGAAGATTTAAGTACATTGCGTAAAGAGGCGATGGATATTCATATTGACGAAGAGGTGGAGCGTTATATTGTTGATATTATTGAAGCCTCACGAAATCCACGTGATTATGGATTGGATGATATTAGTCACTATATTGAGTTTGGTGCTTCGCCACGGGCGACTATTGATCTCTACAAAGCTTCACGGGCAGTTGCCTATCTCAAACACCAAGATTTTGTATCTCCTATAGAGGTAGCTTACATTGCACTTGAAATTTTAAGACATAGAATTATATTGACTTACGAAGCACAAGCAGAAGATATTACAACGGATTTTATTATTAAAAAGATACTCCAAGCCGTACCGATTCCCTAAGATGGTGGGGAGTCCCACCAAAATTTTATTTTGCTTTTTCTAAATATTTACCCTCAACGGTATCAACTTTGATCTTCTCACCCTCTAAAATATGAAAAGGTACTTGTACCACTGCACCACTGTTTAAAGTAGCAGGCTTTTTACCACCTTGTGAGTCACCTTTGAAGTTTGGAGGCGTTTCGACTACTTCCAATACTACCGTTTGAGGGATCTCTACGGCGATGGCTTTGTTGTTGTGAAAGAGAATCTCTGCTTCCATTCCATCAATCATATAATCAAACACATCCCCTACTTGCTCATGCATAAGTCCTAGTTGATCATACGTTGTGGTATCCATAAATTGTAAAAAGTCACCATCATCGTAGAGATATTGCATGGTTTTTTGCTCTAAATCAGGTACTTCAAACTTGTCCCCTGCGTGAACGGTCTTGTCAATTACTTTACCCGTTGAGAGGTTTCTAATCTTGATTCGTACAAATGCCGCACCTTTTCCTGGCTTGACATGTTGAAACTCTGTTACTTTAAATGGATTCCCATCAATCTCTAACCGTACACCTTTTTTGATATCACCCATGGATATTGTAGCCATCATAGCTCCTATATAATTTTTGAAATTATACCCAAAGGCTATTTAGGCTCTAGTAAATAGCGTGCTACTTTATGAAACTTTTTGCTCTTTTTGCCCACACCCTCGATTTCAAAGCCAAGCTTGACAACTTTTTGATTAATATATTTAAATTTTATCATATAGTAAGAACTCCAAGAGTTGAGCAGTGGAATATTTTTTAAAAGTTTATGCTCACGTTCCAGTTTTTTGATTTTGATTGGGGTTTGGTTATTGAGGGTGATATTGGCATCTTCAATAGTAGAGTTAAGATCGCTAAAAAAGAGTCCTACGACAAATTTTTCCCCTCTTCTTTTATCCTTGGCTTTGGCACGGTAACGAAAAGGCTGTTTGGTATGGAGATAGGTAGCAGAGAGCAGTGCATAGACCTCACCATTTTGCATCAAAGCAATCTTTTTGCTCTGTTGA
>Ga0193954_1001096_pt1 | contig 14206 bp, 9 predicted proteins | sample BB_5_MG_FD_140340 | JGI IMG/M metagenome (GOLD analysis project Ga0193954, IMG submission 140340) | Microbial mat bacterial communities from the Broadkill River, Lewes, Delaware, United States - BB_5_MG | ecosystem: Environmental > Aquatic > Freshwater > River > Microbial mats | place: USA...
AAACATAAAACATCGCAAAACATCGCTATCAAACTGTTTTATAACTTTGACTAAATTGTAGAAAAAAGAAATTGAACCTTTAAAAATAACCAGAAAAAAAAATGATATATCCCGTGAAAATCAACACTCCAAAACGCACTATTTATCAATTATAGTATAAAATAATCAGCTTGCAACAAACAGTGATCTATTTTTTTCAACAATAAGACAATAACTACTTTAGGCAAAAAAAAAGCCCTCATTGAGGACTTTTTTTTTGCATTTTATCATTATCGTTTGAATCTATATTTCAGACGGGCCGTTAATCTCTTCATGCATACACATATTGATCGCATCAACCACTCCGCTAGCGCTAAAGTGTGGTTGACATGTGATCAAATAACAAACAGCATCGCGGCCAGGAAAGGCAACAAAGTTTGTACTTTGAGTGCGCTCACCGCAAAGAGCTTGTTTCACTAACGAGCTAAAAATACTGTCGTAAATATCATGACCGAGAATCGCTTCAAGCGTTCGCCCCAAAACATCGTCATGAGCTAAAGAAACATTCTGACAGAATTTTTTATTCACCTTACGAAGAACAAGATTGCTATCAACAATCATAATTGGGTTTTGCACACTATCAATAAACATTTCAGAATAAATTCGGCTCTCATCGGCTCGCGATTGGATAACAACAATACCCAAGCCCACAGCAACCCCTTCTAAAAATTGAATATCATCACGAGTAAATAAACCCTTTCTTTTATCATGAATCCGCAACACGCCGATTGCTTTGCCACGATAACAGACAGGCAACAAAACAACAGATCCCCCTTTATTATCCGGGCAACGAGCGCTAATACACACACTAAGTGCAGCAACTTCAGCAGCGGAGAGCGATTCGAAATCGTTTGACCAATACACACCACCCGTCGTCTTATTCAAGCTGGTACTAGCCATGTCACCGTCAACAATATTGCCACAGAGACACTTAAGCCTCCCCGACTGTTGCTCATCGGTAACGACATCACCCTGACAACCCACAATTCGGTTGTTCGATTGATTTTCGCTATCAACAAGATAAAGAGCGACATCATCAACAGCAGTGAAGTGGCGCAACAACAAGACAAAATCACGATACATCGTCGTTGCATGTGTGTTTTTACCCAGCAACTCAAGCATTTTTAACAACAATTTTTGCCGCATCTGCAATTGAGCATTTCGCTCACTGCCCGTAGACAGACCGATCACAGCAGGGCTGGCAACCGATTCGTCACAGTCATTTATTGCGTCATCTACACGAAACACCCCTTGGTAAATCACACAACTTTCGTAATCACCACTACAAAAATCATGTGCCTTTTCAATATTTTCACTACTCAAGTTACGACAGTAGCAATTATCCATTGGCGATTTCATAAACGGGCATATACCCATTTTTTTCGATTCAATCTTAGTCACATGTTCCCCTTTAAGGCGCTTTGCCCCCTAATATGTTTTCTATTTCGTTCTAACTACCTTTACGTAGCCCGTCGAGAGAAGCATCCTCAAGACCGTGGCGCACCAAGTAATCATTCTCCAATTCTTCAACATAGAATCGATCTAACCCACTATTAACAAGAAAATCTTCGCGCAGGTCACCATTATTATCTGCGATAATGACGGGAAGTAATTCTTGCAAATAGAACAACTCCTTCTCCACATTGATCATCACCTCTTTGTATAGAGCTATGGGAAAAACATCGCCCAATACCCCCTTGCGCTCCAACACATTTTCAACTTCATGTTGAAGGACCACCCGATCCTCCCAGCTAACAGATTGTGAATATTTATTGCGAAGTTGGTCTTTCACGCTAACGAGAAGATGACCATAAAGAAACTCATCTTGAGTGATCGTCTCTAAATCAGTTAACAATGTTCGCATTGGTAAATTATCACGCAAGGCTTGACGGAGACATAGAACCTTCTGGCGACCATAAGCACCAAGAAACCCATTTGTCAGAAGATCATCAAATAACAATGATTCAAACAAATTCTTTTGCAAGCGCTCTAATGCTTTATAGCTGCGCAATAGAGCGTACAGCATCTGCTCATTGATACGAACGCCAACCATAAAGGCTAGATTATTGATCTCAGCTGCTGAATTTTCATAGTGATCAAAGTAATCGATAATCGCCGTGATCCGTTCAAGTAACGCAACATCTGCCCCAGCATGAACTCGCTCATCGCACGACTTGCTTGTTTCAAGTAAAATTTGATCAAATAAGTAATCACGGTTTTGTACCGATTGACGTTTGGCGAACAATAAGCGCACCATATCTTCACGATTTACGGTGAGCTCTAACTGCTGGTTCCCAGACAAAAGACTTGATAATATCTCGCGCGTTTCAGCAATATAATCCTGCTCTTGATCGACCATCTTTTCATATTTCAAATTATCGTCGAGAGGTTCGAATAAGGCGGCGGGGATTTTATTTCGCGTAGCCAACGTTTTCAACCGTGTCAAACGTGCGTTCTCTTGCCGACTAATCGTGCCATTATGATGACACGCCGTCAGGATACTGCGGTATTCGTCAACAACCACACGATTGTCACGGTGGGCATACATCACCGCAATACGAATCCTCTCCTGCTGGCGTTCACTAATACCCAAACGCTGGGCTAAAACTTTTAGATTATCGTATTCACTATCTGGAATAGCGCGATATTTAAAATAAAGACTTTGAAATAGATCGTAATAAGCCTGATGTTTTTTGTTAATCAACCGCACAAGGTAAAAGTGACTTTTGTGCCCCAGCAACCCAAACAACTCATCGACAAGATGGGCATCATCGTCATCAGCAACGCGAGAGGTTCTCTTGAGTAAACGCCCGAGCAACGAGAGCAAACCTTGCTGTTGCGTTTCTAACGCACCGTAAATAGAGCCTGTAACAAAGAAAAAACAGTTACTAATGGCATGACCTTCTTCAAAAATTGCGTCATAAGGGATACGCCCCATGGTATCGTCCGAAAAAGACAACTCACCACTGTTTTGATAGGATGCTCCAAACAATACCAAGCGATTGCGCACTTCAGGTTTAATCAGATCAGCAAGGGGCTGATCAATGCCATACATATATTCACAAAAACTGCCACCATTGCCCCAGTGACTTAAACCTGTAAGATCGAGTCGCATCTCATTACCGGGGGAAAAGACACGCAAATCATCTCCATCACGCTCATAAAAATGGCAACATTCAGCTCCACGAGCCGCAACGGTCACATAGTACTCAATGGTATCGTCAATATGTCCATGTAAACGCAATTCTTGCTGCATGAAAATCACCTTCGCCACCATTCTGGCATACGGAAAAAAATACCTATTCTATACTTTATTGCCATCATTTAACAAAACCGTCAAGCCATCATAGGCATACTCGACACACTCGGGTAAGTGATGCTGATGCGCACCATAATCGACATCATGACTGAGATGGGTCAAAATAATCCGTTTCGCCTGCAACTGCTGAGCAACATCAATCGCTTGCGTTACGGTAAAATGGGTTGGGTGGTCGCGAAACCGTAAGCCATCGATCACCAACAATTTTAGCCCTTGTAACAGCGTGCGCGATCCATCGGGAATACCACTGCAATCGGTTAAATAGGCCATATCACCTACGCGGTAACCCAATATTGCTTCATCGCCGTGATCTAATCGAATGGGTTGAATCGTGCGGCCAAAAAGAGTTACCGCCTCTTTAAGTACAGTTCCCTTCAGACGCGGTCGATAACTTATTTTCGACTGCGGTTCGAAAGCATAACGAAAATGCAATTTTAAGTGATCAACCAACCTCTGATCTCCATAAATAGGCAGCGGTTGATCAGGGTGTCCATTTAAAACTCGAAGATCATCAATACCATGAACATGATCAGCATGATTATGCGTGTACAACACCGCATCAACACGTGTTACCCCATGTGCCAAACATTGCTGCCGCAAGTCAGGAGATGAATCGATTAACACCTGATAGCCATCCCACGACAAAAGAGCGCTACTGCGGCTACGCTGATTTCGCGGATCATGTGAGCAACACACGGCACACGAACAGCCAACAACAGGAACTCCTGTACTTGTTCCAGAACCTAAAATCTTAATTGTTATTGGATTGTCCACTTAAAACTCCTAGCGTTAATATTTAACACTAACCTCATTTAAATAAAATGATTATCGAACGGAGCCAGTCAATTAACAGATTAAATCATCAACGAACACCACGCCATCATTGCGTTTACTCTACCTTTACAATGACCCAATCAGCGTCGTAGACGCGGTGATCGCTTACGCATATTTTTGGCGGGGAGAGTGCGTGTTTTTTGCTTCGTCACTGGAGCCTGAACAGATCGACCAAGCAATGCCGCCTCCTCTGCCTCACGACCACATAAGCGAAGAGCTTCACGGACAAACTTACGCTGTTGTGGTTGATGATAAAGCAAGAGAGCCTTCTGCAACCGACGCTCTTTTTCAGAATAACTACTAACAATGGGCTCACCGCTACGCGGATCAATTCCCGTATGGTACATGCAGGTCGCGAGTGTTCCCGGAGTGGGGGTAAACTCCTGAACTTGCTCAACACACAGATTGTACTGTTTTAAAAACAGAGCCGTATCAACCATATCACTCAAGGTGGAACCGGGATGTCCAGCCATCAGGTAAGGGACAACTCCTCGACGTTTCCCTGTTTTTCGATTATGGGCGCGAAAGGTATCGACAAAACGGGCAAAGCTATGTGGTGCAGGTTTTCTCATCACCTTCAGCAGAGGTGAGCTAAGAGCTTCGGGAGCCACTTTAAGTAACCCACCAACATGGTGTTCAAGTAACGCACTAAGGTAATCGGCTTGATGCTCAAGCAGATCATAACGAACTCCAGAGGCGATAAAGACATGCTTCACCGCTTTAATGTTTCGGATACGCCGTAGCAGTTTTGCCCCGCGCCCTGTATCAACATTCAAGTTTGTACAAATTTTTGGATACAAACAACTATCGCGCTGACAACGCAGACACAACTTTGAATCCTTAAGTTCCACGCCATACATGTTGGCGGTCGGACCACCAACATCACTAATCGTGCCACGAAAATGGGGATCAGAAGTCAGACGTTCGGCTTCAGCGACCACAGAAGCTTCAGAACGAGATTGCACCTGCCGCCCCTGATGCCGAGCGATAGCACAAAAAGCGCATCCTCCCTGACAACCCCGATGACTGGTAATCGACCAGCGTATCTGCTCGAAAGCGGTTATTTTTTCGTTGTAACAAGAATGTGCCTGGCGAGTAAATGGCAACGCATACACGTCATCTAACTCCTCGACGCTCAACCCAATCGCAGGAGGATTCACTACAACAAATCGATTAGCATGAGCCTGAAGCAAAGTCTCTTGATGATGTTTATCACTCTCAGCAAAACACTGTGCGTAGCACTGGCTATCATCGCGCACCTGTTCGAAGGAGGGCAAAGAGAACCCTGTTGGCGGCTGACTACTAAGCCAAGCTGTCCCGCGTATATTGCTAAGCTGGGTAATATCTTCGCCCTGATTTAGCCGCGAAACAATCTCAAGTAACGGTTTCTCTCCCATGCCATAAACAAGTATGTCGGCTTTGCTATCAACCAGCACCGAGCGCCGGACCTGATCACTCCAATAATCGTAATGAGCTAAACGGCGAAGACTTGCCTCAATGCCACCAATGACAATCGGTAAGCCCTTAAATGCCCCCTTTACTGCGGCGGTATAGGCAATAATGGCACGGTTTGGTCGCGCACCACTTAGCCCACCAGGAGTATACGCATCATCACGGCGTTTTTTTCTCGCAGCGGTGTAGTGATTAACCATGGAATCCATGGCACCGGCTGAGATTGCAGCACACAGATTTGGACGCCCCATAACATTGAGAGATTGCGGATTCTTCCAGTCGGGTTGAGCAATCAAACCAACACGAAACCCTTTGGATTCAAGAAGTCGGGCGAGTAATGGCACACCAAAAGCGGGGTGATCGACGTAAGCGTCTCCACTAATAAAGAGAACATCAATCTCCTGCCAACCTCGCGCGTCCATCTCCTCGCGGGTTGTTGGGATAAAGCGCTGCAATTCGGCATGGTCTTGCTTGTGTTGTCGCTGTTTTTTCATAACTCTTTCTTCACTCACAGCACTCACTCATAGCACTCACTCATAGCACTCACTCATAGCACTCACTCATAGCACTCACTCATAGCACTCACTCATAGCAAGAAAGAAACATTCAATCGCTATGATTCATGACGTAGTGCCATAATCGGGTCAAGCCGTGAAGCCCGAATTGCTGGATAAAGGCCAAAAACAATACCAACTGACAAACTGATCATCAGTGACAAAATTAGACTACCTGAAGTCACCACAGTACTCAATCCAGTTATGATTGAAATTATCCAAGGAAGGATAAGTCCAACAAAACAACCAAGTAGACCACCACAACCTGAAAGGACGACGGTTTCGATCAAAAATTGACTGACAATCTGATAACGGCGTGCACCTATCGCGCGGCGAATACCAATTTCGCGCGTACGCTCTGTCACAGAAGCCAACATGATATTCATGATACCAATTCCGCCAACTAACAAACTAATTCCTGCAATGGCACCAAGAACGATATTGAAACGATGTTGGGTTTTTTCCGCCTGTCGTAGCAAAACTAATGGCACTTGGATCGCAACATCTTCCTTGCTATGGAATCGAGCAATTAAGTGTTGAACCGCAGAAGATACAGACTCAACAACAGCTTCTGAATCCATTTGCAATAACACTTGATGTAGTTCGACTTTCTCACGCAACATTGTTCCTGCAGTACGCTGAACCAAGGTATCTCCAACCGAGGCACGCATGACGCGAAGTGGAACATAAATATCATAATCGCGATCAGGTGAAGCCACTTCGCCCCCTATTGACTCCGCACTACGTACAACACCAATCACCTGAAATTCGCTTCCTGCTACGCGAATAAAGTTACCTAACACGGGTTGCAGGGGAAATAAACGCCGAGCAAGGTGTTGGGTAATGACAGCAACCCCATGCAGACGCCGCTCATCAAGTTCGGTGAAATATCGCCCGCCCAACAGCGGTCTATGGACTAAATCAAACCAGTGGGAGCTTGTACCAACCAGTCGCGCAGCAACCGTTTCACTTTGATTAATCAATTGCTCATGACGAATTTTTACTGGGACAACTCTCTTTACGCTGGGAATTGTTTCCTGCAAACGTTCAATATCGAGATAGGTTATTCCGTAAATATTAAATAAATTACCCCCCTGACGTTGTTGATCTTTGGGCACGGTGTTAACCGATTCCATAATGATCACATCGCTGCCAAGCTGACGAATTTGATCTAAAGCCTCCTCACCCGCCCCTTTGGCTACGGCTAACATGGCAATAACACTGGCAACACCAAAGACCATTCCCAACATGGTTAAGAGAGAACGCATGGCATGCAAACGCAAATTATTGACGCCGAGGCGTACATCGCGGTAAAGCAAGGCAAACGTTAAATGCGCCATCCTATTCATCACACGCTTAAGCCCCCTCTTCGATATCAACAATCGATCCATCAAGCATATACAAGCGTTGATCCATTGTGGCCGCAATGGCTTGATCGTGCGTCACCGTGATAACAGTCTTCCCCTGACCAGTTAAATCATGCAGTATGGCTAAAATTTGCTGCCCTGTTGTTGCATCAAGGTTGCCCGTCGGTTCATCGGCCAGCAAAATTGGTGGATCATTGACTAACGCTCGGGCAATAGCAACGCGCTGTTGTTGCCCGCCTGAAAGCTGTGAAGGTCGGTGCGCACAGCGGTCATCCAGTCCCATCACCGCAGCGAGACGTTTAGCCCGCTGACGTGCCTCCTTGGCCTCGACGCCGAGGTAATACAGCGGCAGCTCAATGTTTTCCACCACATTTAATTGTGAAATTAGATGAAAACTTTGAAAAATGAACCCAAAACTTTGCAACCGTAAGGCACTTAATTCATCGTCATCGAGGTTGGCAATATCGTCACCATCTAAAAGATAAGAGCCACTCGTCACCTGATCAAGACACCCCATAATATTAAGCAAAGTGCTCTTCCCTGAACCACTACGACCAAGAATAGCAACGCTTTTCCCCGCAGCAATCGTCAGATCGACATCGCGCAAGGCATAGATGAGACTGTCATCTATGCCATAGCAACGATTGACATTTACCAGCTCAATCATTGGCTTATCTCCCGCGCTCAACAACACCTGCCCCATCGATGGGCGGATTCAATTGCACACGATCCCCCTTTGCGACACCAGCCAAAATTTGCACACGGCTAGCACTGCTTTGGCCAAGTTGCACAGATTGCTGCTCCACCCTTCCCTCTCTTAAGCGATAAACATACGGTTGTCCCTTACTCAGGATCACCGCTTGAATTGGCACAGTCAAAGTATCGGCAAAACTTTCAACCTGTATTTCGATACGACAATTCATTCCACTGCGTAACGAATCATCCGTATCACGTAACAACAGATCTGTTTGATACAGTTTGACTTCAGGATTAAGCCAACTACTCAGCGCATCAGGAAACAAAGCCACAGAACGAACTTCAGCACGAAAAATTCTCCCGGGCATCGAATCGACATAAACCAATGCCTCATGGCCCACGGCCACTTTTTCTAAGTTAGATTCATGAATTTTGGTCTCGGCAATCATTGCACCTGCCGAAGGTAAATAGATCAACTCTTGTCGCTCTCGTACCTGCTGCCCAGCACTTAACGGTTCGGTATTACCACGAAAATTACGTTGTAACGATGTTGCGTACACCACGACCCCTGCTTGTGGCGCAACAATTACCGTTTTACTGATTGACTCTTTCACCTTTGTCAACTTCGTTGTTTCACGCTCCAACAGTGCTTGCTTTGAGTTAAAGTCGGCCTCAGCCTGAACCTGAGTTGACAAAGCCTTACGCTCGGTTCGAGCTAACTCGTTACGAGTTTTATCTACCTCAGCATTCAGCTCCGCCAAGCGACGTACATGGGTAAATTTAAGCAACAAATCAAGATTACTCTGACTCAATTCAAGATCAATACGTGACTTCTGAGCCGCCAACTCATCCGCCTGTAATTCTGTTTGCGAAAGAAAATTCTCATCAAAAAGAACTTTTGACCATGCATATTTCTCCTCAGCGCGGCGTAACTCCTCCTCAGCCACTGCAATTTCGGCTAGCTGCTCTTTTTTCTGATTCGGAAATTCCCCTTGTCGATATTTTTGCAAATCATCTTGAGCAAACTGAAACGCCAAACGTGCCGCTTCAACATCACTTTGCGCCTGACTTTTCACCACTTCTAAATTTTCACGCGCTTGAATAAAGTTTGCCTGCGCGGTTTGCACTTTAATTTGCCGTTCAAGCAACTGATCTTCTAAAGCACTGGCATCTAGTTCAATTAATGCATCGCCCTTATTAACAATCGTCCCCTCATCAACAACAGATAAAACCGTTGTCATCCCTTCGAGCGTATTGATAATCACCACTTGATCTTTTGCCTTAATACTACCAGCGGCATTCACGGTAACATCAAAGGCCCCAGCTTCAACTTGTGCCCATACGGGGGGTTGGGTCAGTTGCTTATTCGCTGAGGGGTATGAAGACAGTTGCCATAACGTAAAGCCCAGTATACTGACCAATAGCAAAACAACTGCCAAAACAACCTTCATTCTTTTATTGACTAATTTGCGCATAATCGTTTGCATCCTCCAACCACTTACCTGAGCTGTCGATCTCGAATAGACCAATATCCCGCATCAATTCCATGGAATGAATACGGTATTGAACTAATGCTTCGATTAAAGCATTTTCTGCTGAAACTAAATCATCCTGCGCCTCAAGAAGGTCACGTATTTGAATACGGCCTGCCTGAAGAAACAGATCTGTACTCGCAACGCGGCGGCGGGCAACCGTCAATGCACGTTGCTGAATCTGGATTAACTCGAAGGCTTCCAAACGGCCACGCCACGCACTGCGCACTTGATATTTGATCAAATCTTCCAACTGTCGTTGCGCACGTTGACGTTGCTCATAATCAATCAACCGATTACGCAGCACATTGCGCTCATAGGTTCGTTCAAAAGGGAGATCAAGCTGTAACAATGCGGTATAATAACCCTTGTCTGGATTCAGCTTCACATCATCGCTGTGTACGCTGCTCACACTGCGTCGTTCACCTGAGCGCCCAGAGGCCAAAAGCGTTACATCAGCACGAAGCTGATCCTCGGCAACTTTTAGCTGGCGCACAGCATCAGCCACCTCCCCTTTGGCAATTCGCAAATCACGACGCACCTCAAGGGCCGCAGCAAGAAGACCTGACGGTGGTTCTACCTGCTGTTCTTTAGCGACCAATTGTTGTAACTGCGCTGTCAGTAAATCACGGTCCAGTTCAATTCGCGCATCGGTCGGTAAACCAAGGGTAATTTTGAAACTATCAAGGCGATCAGCGCTCGTTTGCTGAGCGCTCACCCAACGAACTCGCGCACGCAACTCATCCTGTAATGCCTGATCCACCTGTATTCCTGGTAAGCGCCCCGCATCAGCCAAACGTTGCGCCCGTTTTCGCGATGTCACCAAGCGTTGATAATTATCATAAGCGGTATCGACCCGATTGATCCGTTCAAGAACTAACAAATACTCACTGGCCACGTTCACAGCAAAGGTTCGTCGGTAACGCTCAAAATCCCACATGGCATAGAGCACATCAAATTCTGCCTGTTGCAACGGCTCTGCAACAATTTCTGCACCAGAACCGCGCAACAAGGGTACACTGATGCTGGCATCGGCCACCAAGCCCCGCGCTGAGACTTTATTCGCTGTCAGTAGTTGCACCAAATCTAGACCAATTGATGTCGCAAACGTGACACCACTTTTAAAGTGCCGCGTCAAACTACCTTCACCTATTGAATGCAAACCATTCTGGCGCGTGCTACTGCTCTTATCCGTACTCCACAACGATGAAAGCAAACCTGACCACGAATTACGAAAAGCATCACGCTGTAAATCGAGGGCTAATGCTTGCCGAAAAATAGTCTCTTTATGAATTTGATAGTTGGGATTATTATGAGCAGCTACTTGCAAGGCATCTTGTAGCGATATGCGTAAGTCATTTCCCGCAAGAGAACAAGAGGGAACCGTTAGCTTTTTCGTAGCGCTGACTAACTGCTGTTCACTAAGCAAACGATTACGTAACAACTCCTCAGCCGTTGAAATGCTAAACGGCTGCCCTAACCCAGCTGCGGATTGTTTTTCAGCAATAATTGCGTAGGCAGACTCATCTGCCTGCGTCACATAGCGTGAAACAGTCGTACAGGACGTTAAGGCTGCCAGCATAAAAATGGAAAGATATCGCTCTATTTTCATCTTCTTATTAACCTCAATCTTAAAAAACACTAAAACAAAGGTAGCATACCTATATCATAAAGCGGACAAAAACCTGTTATCATTGAAAAAAAAGTGAACGGAAAACCGCCTTGACAGTAACCTGAATACCTGAAAAAATGCGCCAATCTTTGAATCTCTCACAAGGTGATATTATTATGAGCACTACAATTAAAATTGGTACCCGTCGTAGCAAGCTAGCCATGTGGCAAGCCTATTATGTTGAAGAGTTGCTACAAAAGGCGGGGATGCAAACCGAAATTGTTGAAATAGATACACGCGGTGACCAAAGACTCGATGTTTCCATCGCTAAAATTGGTAGCAAAGGGGTGTTTACCGAAGAGTTAGAGGTCCAACTGCGTGATGGTGACATTGATATTGCCGTACACAGTGCTAAAGATATGCAATCGGAACTACCCGAAGGTTTTGAGATCATCGCCTTCACAATACGCGAAAAAGTAAACGATGTGGTCGTTAGCCGCAACAAAGAGTTACGCCTGAGCGACACCAGCCGCCCATTAACTGTTGGCTCATCATCAGTACGTCGTCGGGCGATGCTCAAAGCATACTACCCACATCTTAACGTGATCGAGATGCGTGGTAACCTACAAACCCGTATCGGCAAAATGGATGAGGGTCAATGTGATGCTATCCTCCTCGCTTACGCGGGTGTTAATCGGATGGAGTACAACGACTTAATTGTTGAAACTCTATCCGCCGATCAGTTCATCCCCCCAGTTGGTCAAGGCAGTGTTGCCATTGAGTCAGCAACGAGTCTCGATGCTGAAAAACGTCAGATCATTCGCGATGCCGTGAATCATGCTGAAACCGAGTTCCGTCTCCTCGCTGAGCGCGCCTTCTTAAAGACCCTCAAAGGTGGCTGTAGTATCCCGGCCTTTTGTATGGCAGATCTCGCCGACAACAATCAGCTCGAAGTCACTGGCGGCATGATCAGCCTCGACGGTCAAACTTTAATCAAAAATGTTCTCACTGGTTCCCGTGAAGACGCTGAGGATATCGGTCATCAAATGGCGACATTGACAATGGATCAAGGTGGTGCAGAAATTCTTGCTGCGATCCGTAAAGAGCGTGGCGAATAGCAGCTTATTACGCTAGTTAAAAACGAGAAAAGGCACTCCAAATGGGGTGCCTTTTCTCGTCTAAGTGAAGGTTACTTCCTAACTAAATTCCGACCTCAGTTAGGCCTAGCATGCCTTGATGCAATTACGGCCTGCACTTTTAGCTCGATATAACGCCTTATCTGCCAAATCAATCAGCTCTTCTTTGGCCTGAATTTTTTCTGGGACAGCACTAATCAAGCCAATACTGACTGTAATGACTGAGGAGGCGGTTGAAAATTCGTGAATGTAATTCAATTCTTCCACACTTTTTCTTATCACTTCAGCAACATGGATCGTCGCATCCATAGACGTTTCAGGGAGGATACAGATAAATTCTTCGCCACCATAGCGAGCGACACAATCTCTAGGTCGTGTTACATTTTTCTTGATTGTTTCAGCGACCACCTTAAGAGCTTCATCTCCCGCCAAATGTCCATATTTATCGTTATAAGGTTTAAAGCAATCGATATCGATCATAATCAATGAGAGCACGCGTGAATCTCTTAAAGCAGCATTCCATTCAATTTCATACTGGTCGTTGAATTTTCTCCGGTTGTATAAACCGGTAAGGGCATCCTTCACACTCAGTGATTCAAGATTTTTCTGGGTTAGCTCATGCTGAACAATTTCTTCAGAGAGCCTTTGATTCGTCTCTTTTAATTGTTGTGTTCTTTGATTTACGGTGTCTTCCAGTTGGTGCTGAGACTCTTTAACCTTCTTAAGGAAAAAACCAATGCCTTGGAATAACACACAGCTTGTGACGATAAAAACAGCCAAAACGACCAAGCCAACATTCCACAGAGACACCTTGAATTCATGCAGCCTTTTTGAGACATCTAAAACAGTGACAATCTCTCCGATAGGGGTTCCTGCATAATTTTCAAGCGGCAACGTATAGAGTTTCCTGTGATAGGACGCTGTACTTTTCAAAACAGCTAAAGGGGCTGATTGCGATATTCTTTCAAGAAAGGGGATGTTGTTAAAAAGCTCTCCTGACGATTTGATGAGAAGGTCCCCATTGCTTACCATCATCTGCCGTTCGGTCTCTGGCAAAATGTTTTCCTTGTTAATCAATATCCCCCATTGTATCTCGAAGTTCTTTGAAATCATATCAAGGCTGTGTGTGGCATCGACAATAAAAACAACCATACCGATGTAATTATCAGCATGGTAGACTGGGTAACTAAACCGATAGTTCAGTCCACCTAAAGCGAGAACAAGTCCGCTTAATGGTTTTTTGTCCCTCAGGGAATCCCTCACAAAAGGAATATGGGAAACATTCTGCCCAATCCGCTTCTCATCAGCTGTATGGTAAAAAATAGTGCCGTCTGCCTGGATAAAATTGATAGAATTAAAAGGTTGATCCTGTTTAAGGCTATTAATTCGCTGTTCAAGATGGGTCGCTAGGTTGATTCGATTTTTGTTTGCAAAGGCATAAATAATTACCGGAGAAGACTTGACAAACCCCTCAATACGGGCGCTATATTTTTCTTGAATGGTGGTCGAATCATCAATGAAGTTATTTCTGAGGTTTGTCGCAATCCGTTTTGCAAGTTCATCGTTGCCTTTATAGTGTTGATCAATAAAAAGCGTGCCAACAACAACGGTTAAAACAAGCTCTAACGCTAAAACGAGTACAATAATTTTTCCACGAATTGACAA
>Ga0193954_1001100_pt1 | contig 14181 bp, 14 predicted proteins | sample BB_5_MG_FD_140340 | JGI IMG/M metagenome (GOLD analysis project Ga0193954, IMG submission 140340) | Microbial mat bacterial communities from the Broadkill River, Lewes, Delaware, United States - BB_5_MG | ecosystem: Environmental > Aquatic > Freshwater > River > Microbial mats | place: USA...
AATCTTTTGTGATATGTTTGCAGGTACTGGAATTGTAGGTAGGACTTTTAAAGCAGATGTAAAAAAGGTAATCTCTAATGATTTAGAGCATTATAGCTTTGTACTCAATAAAAACTATATTGAAAATCATAAAAATATAAAGGATAAACTCAAATATATTGATGAACTCAATAGTCTGCCTCTGATAGATGATGGATTTATATATCAGAATTACTGTATGGGTAGTGGAAGTAATCGCCAATATTTTAGTGATATAAATGGCAAAAAGATAGATACTATTAGAACTAAAATCAAAGAGTGGTATGAGAGCAAAAAGATAGATGATAATCTTTACTATTTTCTATTGGCTTCTCTTGTAGAGAGTGCTGATAAGGTAGCAAATACGGCTAGTGTCTATGGTGCATTTTTGAAACATATCAAAAAACCTGCTTCAAAAGAGTTGGTGCTAGAACCAGCCTATTTTATAAAAAACAAAAACTCTCATGAAGTACATAATAGAGATAGTAATGAACTTATAAAAGAGATAAAAGGGGATATTTTATATCTTGACCCACCATATAATCATCGTCAATATAGTGCAAATTATCATATATTAAATACAATTACTCAATATGATAATTTTATTCCAAAGGGTATTACAGGACTTAGAGAATATAATCGTTCTCTCTATTGTCAAAAGAGAGAAGTTCATAATAGTTTTGAAGAGTTAATAAAAAATGCAAAATTTGAATATATATTTTTGAGTTATAACAATGAGGGGCTAATGAGTGCTGATGATGTTAAAAATATTATGGAAAAGTATGGAGAGTATAGCTTAGTCCAAAAAGAGTATCAAAGATTTAAAGCAGATAAAACAGAGAGTAGAAATCATAAAGCCTCAAAGACTTTTGAGTATTTGCATATACTTAGAAAAGATAAAATTTGATATTTTGAGACTCTATAACTACGCCACAAGCCAATTTTCAAGCTTGAATATATTTTCGGTTACTCTATTTTAAATTTTGAGAGAAGTCAAATAAACCTTCTCTTCCTTATATAGTTTATATATTTTTAGAGCTATCTACCACTCTCTCTCTCATCCTACCTTGCATACTCAAGTATGAGTTCAATGCACCAATATAGGCTCTAGCACTTGCTAACATTGTATCTATATTCAAGCCATGTCCTATGATGGCAGGTTCGTTGTTGAAAGAGACCTTTACTGTTACATTTGCCAACGCATCTTTGCCTTTGCTTACAGATGTCACTTTGTAGTCTAACAACTGTCCCTCATATCCTGATATTCTATCTATGGTTTTGAATACAGCATCTATCGTACCCTCTCCAATCCCTGCGTCTGTTATCTCCTCACCATTGTGACTGATAGTTATAGCAGAGCTTGGTAATCCATTGCTACAATCCATCAACTGTAACGCTACTATCTCATAAATCCTTGGAGCTTTTGTCATCTCGTTGGTCACTAACGCTCTTAAATCATCATCATAAATCTCTTTTTTTCTATCAGCCATTATCTTAAATCTCTCAAATGAGCTATTTAATGCCTCATCTTCTAAGATAAATCCTAATTTAGATAACTTATCTCTAAATGCCGAACGACCTGAGTGTTTACCCAATACCAAAGTATCAGCCATATCCAAACCTATATCCTCTGGTCTGATTATCTCATAAGTGGATTTGTTTTTTAACATACCATCTTGATGTATTCCACTCTCATGAGCAAAGGCATTTTTACCTACTATTGCCTTGTTTGGTTGAGGCTCTATACCTGTTATATTGGCTATAAGTCTGCTAGATGGGTATATCTCTTTTGTGTTGATATTGGTTCTATAATCTTTAAACACATCAGCTCTAGTCTTGATAGCCATCACTATCTCCTCCAACGCTGCGTTTCCTGCTCTCTCTCCTAAGCCATTGATAGTACACTCTACTTGTCTTGCTCCATTTATCACAGCCTCCAATGAGTTGGCAACACCTAATCCCAAATCGTTGTGGTTGTGTACAGATATTATAGCTCTCTCTCCTACAAACTCACTCATCTGTCTTACCATATCACCAATCTCAAAAGGCAATCTAAACCCTACAGTATCAGGTAAATTAATGGTACTAGCACCTGCGTCTATCACTGCATCGCTTATCTCTTTAAGAAATCCCAAATCACTTCGCCCTGCATCTTCACAGCTAAACTCTACATCATCAACAAACTCTCGTGCATACTCTACAGCTCTAATGGCTCTTTTGATAACTTCATCAGGAGTCATCTTTAGCTTATACTCCATGTGTATAGAGGAGGTGGCTATAAATGTATGAATCCTCTTCATGTTAGCTTTGGCTACAGCTTCACCTGCTGACTTGACATCAGAGTCCAATGCACGAGCCAAAGAGCATACAGTAGAGTGTGTAACTCTTTGAGCTATCTTATCAATCGCATCAAAATCCCCTGGACTAGCAGCAGCAAATCCAGCTTCGATAATATCTACTCCCAATCTCTCCAATTGAGAAGCTATCTGTATCTTCTCCTCTGTATTCATAGAAGCCCCAGGGCTTTGCTCCCCATCTCTTAGAGTGGTGTCAAATATTAATATTGTTTTTTTATCTGTTGTATTGTTTTGCATTTTTTTACCTTAGTAATAATAAAAGCCAAAAGGCTATAAGTTGTCTAATTTTACCAAAATTATAGTTAATTGGTAAGTTTAGTAAGATGAGTGGAAAAAGGGGTGTGTTTTATAAGCAGAGCAGTAGGAGAGAGAAATCTTTAGTTGAGATGATTTCGTTATTTATAATAGTTTTCATAAAATTCTCCTATGGTTATTGGAGAGAATAATAACATAATATAGATTGTAATGTCAATAGTTGGAAGAAAAGATATAACTCAAACCACAATCTCCACAAACCCAACTCTTCTTATCTCTAATATACTCTCCTCTATCAATACTATGTCTCCATCTAGCTCTATGATGTTGTGATGGTTGTCTAAGTCTATATCTATATCTGCTACTTTGCCATAGAATGTACCAAACTTTTTGATAAATCTTAGTGGTGTGAATATGAAAAATCTTCTTTTGCTTAGTAGCATAAATGGGGTTGTTATTATATATGAGGGTAATAGTAGCATTGTGGTTATGATATATTTAGCCACTCCTCTTTTTAGGATACCAAATCTTAGTGTTTCTGAGAGAAATATATGTTGTACATCTCCCATATTTCCAGCTGAGAATAGAAATATATGGTTATTTAGTCTATAGAAGTTATGTTCTCTTGTTTTAGGAGTCTCACCCTTGGCTAGAGATGAGAGGGTTTTTTCTATCTTGGGTACTCTGTGGAGTTTGGCTATGACATTAAACGAGCCTGTGGGGTTTAGTATGAGTTTAGGGAGAGTATCGAGGTGATAGATAGCTGTGAGTATTCGTCTAATTCGTCCATCTCCTCCACTTATGATGATATAGTCATAATGATTATCTATATGCTCACTCATTTGTGACTCCTCTATATTTGTGATAGAGAGGTTATTATACTTTACTGTTTTTCCTATAGATAGTATTCTCATTATTAGCCTTATTGGTTTTTTTGGTTATAATTATAACTATGAAAATTGAAAATGAAGATATGCTAGATAACTATATTATATGTCAGATGTGTTCTACTCTCCATGAGGAAGTACCTATAGCAGATGGGAGTCGTGCTTGTTGTTCATCTTGTGGTGCTGTATTGTATCATCACGATAGACGACTTATCGAAAATGGACTATCGCTTAGTATCACTGGGTTTATATTTTTTATTATAGCCAACTCTTTCCCTCTTGTAAAGATAGAGATATTAGGTCATGAGCAGTTTATAACACTCTCTAAGACTTTCGTTGCACTATTTGAAAATGAGTTTTATATCGTGGGAATGTTATGTCTATTTCTTATATTTCTCTTTCCTCTTATGATATTTCTCTTTAATATTATTATATTTGCACTGCTTAAACTAAAAATCAAAAAAGAGATGGTTAAGGATTTACTTATACTATTGGGGCATATCAAACCATGGAGTATGAGTGAGATATTTTTAGTAAGTATATTGGTAGCTTTGGTCAAACTAATTGGATATGCACAGATAAATATGGGTCTATCTTTTTGGGGCTTAATTATCTTTGTATTGATTGATTTGTATATCACGAGGACTATACATCTTAGTGAGATATGGATGCTAAGAAAGAGAATATTTAAAAAGGGTGAAATTTGATAGAGATAGATAGAGATAAGCTCATCAGGTGTCCTATATGTGAGGCTGTCAATATAGATAAGAGTGATTTAAATATATGCCGTAGGTGCGATAGCACTATAAATAACAAAAAAGAGTCCTCTACTCAAAAGAGCTGGGCATACCTCATCACTGCTATCATAGCCTATATCCCTGCCAACTTATATCCTATGCTTGAGACTCAACAGTTTAGCAAGAGTGAGAGTAGTACCATTATGGGTGGGGTGGTTATGCTTTGGGAGCATGGCTCTTATCCTATCGCTTTGGTGATATTTATAGCCTCTATCGTGATACCTATCTCTAAGTTTTTGGTATTGATATATCTGCTAGTAAGTGTCAAGCACCCTATTGGTAGCGATAAGAAGATAGATAAACATAAGCTATATTATCTCACAGAGATAATAGGGCCTTGGTCTATGATAGATGTATTTGTAGTGGCTATACTCGCAGCACTAATCCACCTATCGAATATACAGATATTAGCAGGGACGGCTTCTACTGCTTTTGCTCTCTCTGTATTTTTTACACTTCTCTCAGCACATGCATTTGATGAGAGATTAATTAAGGAGAGTGCATAGATGTCAGATAAAGAGATAGAAAAAGAGATACCCACCATAGAGGAGTCTAGTGGATTTAACCTTCTTACCTCTATATGGATAGTTCCATTTATAGCTTTGATTATAGCCTCGTGGTTGGCATATCAATACTTCTCACAATTAGGGCCAGAGATTAAGATAGTATTTCCTGAAAACGAGGGGCTAGTAGCAGGTCAGAGTGTAGTGAAGTTTCGTAATGTTCCTATAGGTAAAGTGACAAAGATTGTACTACAAGAAAACGGAGATGGGGTAGTGGTATATGTGAGGATGAATGAGAAATCATCCAAACCATACCTAAATGAAAATGCCAAGTTTTGGATAGTCAAACCAGAGGTTGGTGTATCAGGAGTGAGTGGGTTAGATACTCTAATTTCAGGAACATATATAAACATATACTCAACTACAGGTGGAGAGTTTCAAGATGATTTTGTAGGTCTTACACAACCATATAGAGATAGTATAGGTGGAGAGTATATCCATCTAACATCACCCACAGGAGATAAGGTATCAGTAGGTACTCCTATATATTACAAAAATATAAAAGTGGGTCAAGTAGAGTATATCTATCTAAATCAAAATAGGCAATCTATAGAGATAATTATATTTGTAAACAAAGAGTATATAGATTATATTGATAATGACTCTAAGTTTTGGATAAAGAGTATAGTATCACTTGATATATCTAGGGGAAATCTTAATCTAAATCTAGCCCCTATACATCAGATAGTCCAAGGTGGTATAGAGTTCTCATCTTCTCTAGTGGATAAAAACTCTACCTCAAGAGATAAAGAGGTCTTTAGACTATATAGAAACCAAACAGAAGCAGAGAAGCACAGAAGAGAGTCTCACGATAGAGTCCTAAAAGAGTTTATACTATTTACAGACAAATCCACATCCAACCTCAAAGTAGATTCTCCTATTAGATTTAATGGATTTGATATAGGTAGTGTCAAAGAGATAAGACTCTATTATGATAAAGCTATCCATAGAGTACAATCAGAGATAATATTTGATATAGATACATCTATCTTTGTAGGTAGAGATAAGATGGGTAGAGATGAGAATATAACTCTAGGAGTAAAAAATCTATATAGTGCTATAAAAGATGGACTAAGAGCCAAACTAGATACGCTAGACCCTATTACACAGATGCAGTTTATAGATTTGGTATTTGAGCAAAATCTAACAAAGATAGATATAAATAGTACACAGAGTTATGATATATTCCCTCTATCACAAAAAGAACAAGAGAGTATAATGCAAAAGGTATCTAAAATCATCGATAGTACAGATAAGCTACTTCTAAGTAGCGATAAACTTATAAATGATATAAATAAGCCTACTGTGGATATGCTCAAAGATATAGATACTCTTATAGTAAATATCAATAAGATAGTAGATAAAAAATCATTTAGAGATATGCCTGATGAGATAAACAAGACTCTCAAAGAGCTAACCAAAACACTCAAAACCACAAAACGAGTAATAAGAGGTTATAGTAGCAAGTCCCTAACAGGCAGACAGCTATCTGAGACTCTTAGAGTAATAAGTAAGACAACAATAGAGATGAAAGATTTCTTAAAGATGCTTAATCGCAAACCAAACGCACTAATATTCGGAGATAAATAATGAAAACAAAAATAGCACTAATAGTAACCCTACTACTTATTATGGTAGGGTGTGGTTCAAAAGGCTTCTTTGTACTCTCTACAGTACAAAATCCATCTACTACGCATAAGATTAGATATACATCCATAGGAGTGGAGAAGATAACACTACCAGAGTATCTATTTAAAAGAGAGATAGCCATAGCCAAATCACCTAGCCAGATAAGCTTTTTGAGTGGAGTATGGGCAGAGGATTTGGATACAGGACTTACCAATAGAGTAGTAGGCTTTTTACAAAAGAAGTTTAATATAGCCAATGTACACCCATATCCATGGGGTAGTGATAATCAACCAAACCTAAAAGTACAAATCCAAATAAGTAGATTTATAGCCCAAAACGATGTTGTATATCTAAACGCCAACTGGAATATAGAAAATCTAAAAAGTGGCAAATCAAAATCAAAACTATTTAGCACTACAGTAGCTACAGATAAAAAAGAAGCCCATATAGTTGCATCAATGGATAGAGCATTTAAAGAGTTAGAAGAGGATATAGCTATAGGTATTAGAGGGTTTTAATAGAGTTTTGGATATAATGCCACCGTTTATAGAAGTGATTTAGTAGGGAAATGTAGGTATTTATATCTATGTTGGCACTCATAAAGAGTGTTTACGCTATCCGAACAGACTTCCAAAACAAACATATAGTCGAAGAGACTCAAAATCTTAACTTAAAGGATATATTTATGAAAAAGTTTTTCTTACTTTTCTTGGCACTTGGTGCTGTTGCGTTTGCAGGTGATGCTGATGGACAATCTATGATTAAAGCGTACTCAGTAGTTGCTGCTGGTATCGGTCTTGGTCTTGCTGCTCTTGGTGGAGCTATTGGTATGGGTAATACAGCTGCTGCGACTATCGCTGGAACTGCTAGAAACCCAGGTTTAGGTGGTAAATTGATGACTACTATGTTTATCGCTCTTGCAATGATTGAAGCACAAGTTATCTATACACTTGTAATCGCTCTTATCGCTCTTTATGCAAACCCATTTATCGGATAAGTATAAATAAATATTAAGGTTGTGGTGGTATAATTCCATCCACAACTTTAGAGTTGTAACCTCATTTTTAACTGTTATAATATGCGTCAGTGGTGGAACGGTAGACACGCTACCTTGAGGGGGTAGTGCCTTACGGGTGTGGAGGTTCAAATCCTCTCTGACGCACCATCTTAAAATAATCTCTTTGAAATACTCATAACACAATTAAATAGTCGCTCTAACCTGCCGTATCCAGTGTGGCATTACTCTCTGTTCTGCTTTTAGTGTGGTACTCATACCATGCCCAGGGTAGATTGTATAATCCTCTTCTATCTTCATAGCTTTCTCTAGGCTCTTTATCATCTCCTCGCCACTTGAAGAGGGAAAGTCCCATCTGCCTATACTCTGTTCAAATATAAAATCTCCACTAAACCAAACATCTTTTATCTCTATAATACTACACGCTGGTGTATGACCTGCAAAGAGTCGATATTTGATAGATACTCCCTCAATGATAAGCTCCTCATCCCCTACTACTTGATAATCAGGCTGACTTGGAGGAGTACCTTGTCCTAGTGGGTCATCTGTGAGCATAAAGACATCTCCTTTGGGAGTATAGAGAGGGATTTTGAGACTATTTTTTATCTCTTGGTTTGACCATACATGGTCGAAGTGTCCGTGTGTATTTAGTATAGCTACAGGATTAGTTACATTGTCCAAAACCCACTTAGTAGCATCTACTCCGGGGTCTATAATAAAATCTTTGCCATCAATGGAGACTATATAACAGTTGGTTTGATATACGCCCATAGGTTGTATTTTGATATTCATATTTTTGCCTTTTTTATCTGCAAGTATAGTATAAAATTTTTAATTATAATAAAACCTATAGATTTACTTGACTTTAAATATATTTTTGGTTAAAATACGCATAACTAAATTCAAAAAGGCTCTACTATGTCACCTAGCTGTCCTATATCACTCAATCGTATCGACTCAAATATAGTTAGAGTTATCGCTTCTGAAGTAGCTCTATTTACTATTATGTTTATTATCACGCAGGAGAGTTTTTTTGCAGTGGTGCTTCTATTTGACTTTTTGATACGAGCTTTGAGACTCAACTACCTAAGCCCTTTTGGACTATTTGCAAACTTTATACTTAGTCTAAGTAGCCTCACTCCCAAACTATGTGATGAGTCTCCCAAGAGATTTGCTCTATATTTGGGGTTGATTATATCTAGTGCTATTGTGCTGTTTTTTATGGTAGGGTTTAGCACTACTGCTATGGCTATCTCTGTTATTTTATTGATATGCTCTATACTTGAGATGGCTTTTGATTTTTGTATAGGGTGCAAAATATACTACTATATCGTCTTAATTCAAAAAAGCGTAATCAAATGATAGGAATATCAAACAAGACAATCTATGCCGTATCTGCCCTACAAGAGTTGGCTTCTATCTCAGAAAATGAGCTACTAAAGATAAAAGATATAGCCACCAAAGCCTCAATACCAAGGAACTTTTTGGAGCAGATTTTGTTATCTCTCAAAAAACAGGGGATTTTGATTAGCATAAAGGGGGCAAATGGTGGATATAAACTAGCAAAAAGCCTCAAAGATATTACACTAAAAGATGTGGTGATGACACTAGAGAGTGATATATTCTCAGGTATATACAACCCTAGCAATCAAGCCCTCAATCTATTTTGGTCGGACTTCAATAATAGAGCATTGGAGCTATTTGAGATACCTCTATCAGAGATTGAAAACTATCAACTCCAAGCTAACAAAACACTAAACTACTCAATATAGGATTATTATGAACAACAAAACTAACTTTGACTACTTCAATACACTACTAGTACAGAGTGTCGGCTCAAAAGTAGGAGCAATAGCACCTACTATAACACCCTCAGCTGCGTATGGATATGAAGATGCCCAACAAGCAGAGGGTATATTCTCTGGTGAGATTAATCTGCCTCTATATGCTAGAGTAGGTAATCCTACAAATGCCAAACTAGAGTCAATAGTAGCCAAGATGGAGGGTGGAGTAGGTGCGATAGCCACTGCTTCGGGTATGGGTGCTATATCTATGGTGACTACTGCTCTTTTGAGTAGTGGTGATGAGGTGTTGTGTATTGGAGGATTTTTTGGTGGTACTTACTCACTAATCAATGAGACAATGAGACGATTTGGTGTAGAGAGTAGCTTTTGTGCAGTTGATGATTATGAGCATATAGAAGATAGACTCAAACAGGGTATCAAGATGGTGATTATAGAGAGTGTAGGTAATCCTAGTCTAAGGCTTCCTAATATAGAGAAAATCATACAACTATCTAATGATTATGAGACTATTTTGATGGTTGATAATACAGCTACTCCCCTACTACTACGACCTCTTATGATGGGTGCAGATATAGTAGTACACTCATCTACCAAAAATATCTCAGGACACTCATCAGCATTGGGTGGGATAGCAGTATTTAGAGCTATCAAAGATGAGAAAGATAAGCTACTAAATCCTAAATACTCTGATGTGCATAAGATAGTCAAAAAGATGAAAGCCAAAGCACTTATAGGAATATGCAAAAAAAGAGCCATAAGAGATATGGGAATGACTGCCAATGCCTTTGGTTCGTTTATGACTATGATAGGACTAGAGACTCTATCTCTAAGGGTAGAGAGGATAAACCAAAGTGTAGAGACGATAGCTCATATATTAGATGAGAAACTTCCTAATGGCGTGAGTGTAAATCATCCATCTTTGGCATCTAATATAGATAATGATTTATATAAAGCTCACTTTAGTGATGGTTGTGGACCACTATTGAGCATTGAGTGTGGTACAAAAGAGAGAGCTTTTAAGTTATTAGACAATCTCAAACTAGTAACCCAAACAGCAAACATAGGAGACAATCGTACCCTAGCACTGCACATGAGTAGTACAATATATAGAGATTTTGATGAGAGTGCCAAAGAGTTTTTGGGAGTTACAGATGGACTTATCCGTGTATCTATAGGATTAGAAGAGGCTACGACTATAGCTGATGACTTCTTACAAGCATCAGCTCTTTTGTCATAAATTGGGGATAGATGGTGGCTTATTATCTACATCTTGTGTAGATGGAGCTGTTGGGTTTGGTGTAGGTGTATCTACTGTAGTGTTGTTGTTACTACTTGAGTTACATCCACTTATCGCTAGTAGTATCAATCCTATATATATATAACGCATTATCTATCCTTTAGTGTGGTAGTTATGATGTTTTGGTTACCCAAAAAGCTTATGTATGTTGTGCCATTTATATCAAAAATCAATCCTCTCTTCTCTCCCCAGCTACTCTCTGTGGTCTCTAGTGGAGTGTATGAGATTAGTTGACTATCTTTGAGTTGATATATCCCTAGAAAGTTTTGGGTGGTGTAGTTGGTATAGTCTGTGTATGCAAAGGCAAAGAGATTATCGCTATATCTATACGCTAGTGCTTTGTGGTTATATTCGAGTTGGCTACTTGTATTGTCATTTAGTATTATGCTATCTAGTGAAACAGGTGATGCGAAATCGCTCACATCTACAAGCTCTATCTTGACCCCTTTGGTACGACCTGATGCGTCTGCATCTCTTCCGAAGCCTATGATTATATCATCTCCTACAGGGTGGAGGTAATCAGAGTATCCATCTATATGAAGCTCTCCTATCTTTTGTGGATGGGTAGGGTCGCTCAAATCTATAGTATAGAGTGGGTCTGTCTGTTGGAAAGTGACTATATATCCTCTATCTTTTACAAATCTTACAGATTTGATAGTCTCAAACTCCTTGCCTAATCCACTCAATACCCCTTGTATCGGTAGTATCCCATTTTGCTCTTTTAGTGTATATAGAGTGTTGTTAGTCCCCTCACTGCCCCACGAGAAGCCCTCTGTAGTAGCTATCCTAAGTGTATCGTTATACTCACTAAGTGCAAATTGATTAATAGCATGACCCATTACTTCACCCTTGCCTCTATATGATAACTCTTCATCTAATCCAAACTTATATATATTTAGTCTCTCTTTATAGTTGTTGAAGTCATAATATAGAGGATACTTGTTTGATACTAGATAGAGTGAGTTGGTTGAGGCGTATTGAATATTGGTATATCCTACAAATGAGTTACTTTGGACATAAGCACCTTTAGATATAGATATATTTGATATTGTAGTGATTGAGCTCTCTTGATTTTGTTTGGATGAAGCATATAGTCTATTTGGAGTTAGTAGAGGCTCTTTTGGATTGCTGTTTTGAGTAATATTAGGTGTTAATTGGACTATATCTATGGTAGGATTATCATAATCATAACGATAGTATCTACTGCTTTGATAATCCATATTGATACCATAACACTCTATATAGTTATAGTTGTTACCACTACAGTTATCAGGCTTATCTATATATACCTTTGGGTAGGTTATATCTACTTGTGGAGAGAAACTACTGATTAGATATAGACTGTCTCCTATCACTCGTGAGTCTATCATAGAGCCATCTATCTTTAGAGTGGAGGTGGTCTTGATAGCTGAAATATCTGATACATCTACTATATCTATAACAGTTTGATTTGAGTATCCTCCATAATAGGGCATACTCTCTTGTGTATATATATCTTTTGATGTGTTGTAGCTATTTAGTGCAGATACCACTACAAGATTATCTCCTACTAGATAGAATGAGTCTATATATCTATCATCTCCTAGCGTGATAGTATCTAGTGCTTTGGTATTATTTTGAGCGAGTGCATCAAAGCTAGTGATACCTATAGAGTTGTATGAGAGTTTATAAAATATATCTCTATTGTTGTGTTTGAGTATATCAGACTCATCTACTCCACTCTCTTGTAGATTGGTAGTGGTGGCATCTTTGGACTCACTAGCACCATACCCTGTATCTGTGGTAGTATCAGGAGCAGATATAGGATATATAGCTTCATTAGTAGCAACCCCCTCCATAACCATACCATCATCCATCATCATATCCACCATAGGCATAATCCCCCAATATGGTCTATTGTTGATAGTCACCATATCTTTGATAAAGCTCTCCATCTCATCTATAGAGTCAAAGTTATGAAGCTTCGATGCCTCATCTATCACCGATATATTTTGGTCTTTGGGTGATTTGACCCACAACCCATCGCTATTTTTGATATGATTGAGTCTAGGGAAGCTATATTCTGTTTGGTTTTTATCATAAAACTCCCACTTGTTACTCCTATCATATCTCCACACCACCATATCACCAAAAATATCAGGAGAGAGTACACTATCTATAGGCATAGATATAAGGTTCCAACCCTTTTTTAGAGGTATATTGGCTTTGGATATATTGGAGTCTATACTATCACTAGAGGGACTATCTAGCACCAAAGCCCAGTCTCTCTTGCTCTTTACCCAAAATCCATGCCAACTCTCTAAAGAGCTGAGAGTATCTATACCCTTAGCTCTCATTTTGGCTTCTATCTCTTTATCAGGGGAGTAGCCTCTCCACTTTTGAGTAGAAGCATCAAAATGCCACACCTGCGATACATCATCCACACCAAAGAGAGACATATCAGATATAGCCACACTAGAACCCACAAGTTGCCAACCATCTTTGATAATAAGCACACTACTACCCATAGAAAAGGAGAAAATAATAATAAAAGAGAGAATAATTTTGAGCATTTGATAATCCTTTAGTTGTTTAACTCTATTCTACACGAAATAGTGTTAAAATTTTATAAAGCTAAAAAATAGGTAAAATATGAATATAGGAGTAAACTAATGTACCAAAAGAGAAAAGAGAGACTATATATATCAGATTTACTACCCAATCCTGCCGTATCATACCCCTCATACTATACTCTAAGTACCTCAATGCACAAAAACGAGTTACTACACAACGCATTGATTGATTTACACTCTTTTGAGTTCTCATTTTATGAGACACCCACAAATCACCAAGACATCTTCGCTATGCTCCACTCTGGCTGTTTCCCTATCTACAAAGAGAAGTATATCATAGGATATTTTGGCAACAAAATGATGTTCTTAGAGTCCAACGGATGGAAAGGTATGCCTGTAACCGAAGATATATTCAAGCTTGAAAATTGGCTTGTGGCGTAGATATAGATACTATTTTATCCTTAGACTTCTTTCAAAATTTAAAATATATTTATTGGAAGTGAGGCTTCAGCCTCGCCAAATGATACAATCATACAGAGTATTTAGGCGAAGCTAAAGCTTCACTTCCTAGTTTTGAAAGAAGTCTCTTACTCTTTTTCTCAGCCTCGCTTTACACCAACCCCTCCAACCCCAACTCTTTTAAATACGCATTATGCTCATCTCTAAACTTCTCTATATCTTTCTCTATATTTTTCAACTCACTATTAACCTCATCCAAATCTACAATACTTTCAGGTTTTGATGTGCTTACATATCGTGAGATATTGAGGTTAAAATCATTTTTTTCTATCTCTTCAAATGAGACTGCACGAGAGTATCGTTCTTCTTCTTTTCTGTATTGATAAGTCTCTACGATTTTATCTATATCTTCTATGCCCAAATGATTTTGTCGTTTGCCTTTGGTAAAATACTCACTTGCATTCACAAACAGCACATCATCACTCTTTTTACACTTTTTGAGTACCAAAATACAGACAGGTATCCCAGTAGAAAAGAAGAGCTTAGG
>Ga0193954_1001102_pt1 | contig 14169 bp, 9 predicted proteins | sample BB_5_MG_FD_140340 | JGI IMG/M metagenome (GOLD analysis project Ga0193954, IMG submission 140340) | Microbial mat bacterial communities from the Broadkill River, Lewes, Delaware, United States - BB_5_MG | ecosystem: Environmental > Aquatic > Freshwater > River > Microbial mats | place: USA...
CTGCTAACGCTCTTCTTCACCCTGGGTCTGCTGCCCTTCACGGCTATCCCCCTCAACTATCTCAACATCGTCATCATCCCGGTGCTCTTTGGGCTCAGCGTCGACGGCGGCGCGCACTTGGTCACCCGAAGCAACATGAGCGGCGACATCGGCAGCCTGGTCGGCGAAGTGGGACGCGGTGTCGCCGGCTCCATCCTCACCACCGGGCTCGGATTTGGCGCGCTGCTCATTGCGGACCACCTAGGCCTTCGCTCCTTCGCTGCCCTCGCCCTGTTTGGCTTGGCCGGCACCACCCTCGCTTCGCTGGTGATTACGCCGGCCGCGCTATGGGTGGGGACCCACAGGGCCTAGGCCATGAGCAGCCCATCGAAGTACGACGCGCCCCGGTGGGTGCAGGCCCTTCAGTCCGGGGTGGTGAAGGTGGCGGCGACCGCCCACCGCCGACCGATTGCAACCCTTATTGCAGCAAGCCTCATCACCGTGCTTGCAGGCGCGCAGGCTCGCAACCTGCGCATCGACGCCGACATCGCGAACCTTCTGCCGGAGTCCTTCGAGAGCCTCAAGGCCTTGGACGAGGTGGAGCGCCGGTTTGGCGGTGTGGGTTATGTCGTCGTCGTCGCGACCGGCGCGCAGCCCGAGGTGCTCAAGCGCTTTGCAGAGACGGTGAGCCCCAGCCTGCAGGCCCTGCCCTCCGTTCGCTACGTGGACTACAAGCGCTCCAACGCGTGGTTTAGGGAGCGGGCCCTGTACTACATGGACCTCGACGACCTGGCCTACATCCAGGAGCAGATCGAGGACCGCGCGAATTACGAGCGTCGAAAGGCCAACCCGCTGCTGGTGGACCTCGAGGACAGCGCGGCGCCCTCTCTCGACTTTTCGAAGATCGAGGCCAAATACAAGGCGAGGGCCACCCATCGCAGCATTAACCAGGTGCAGGCGGAGCAGGACTACTACCTCGACGAAGAGGCGAAGATGATAGCCCTGCTCATCAAGCCCACGAACTTGGTAAGCAACTTAGACTTCGCCAAGCAGGTCGTCTCGGAGGTCCAGACAGCGGTCGATGCCCTGGACCTATCCGCCTACCCCGGTGTGAAGGTTGAGTTGACGGGCCGCTACAAGAAGAAGCTGGACCAGCAGCGCTCCATCGAGGGCGACCTGGGGACCACCAGCGGCCTCGCCCTGCTGCTGATGCTGCTGTACCTCGTCGTGCACTTCCGCCGACTCAGCGCCATCGGCTTCATCATGGCGCCTTTGCTGGTCTCGATGGTGTGGACCTTCGGGCTGGCGGCCACCCTCTTCGACAGTCTGAATATCCTCACCGGTTTTGTGGGGGCCATCCTCCTCGGCTTGGGCATCGATCATGGCATCCACCTGCTCGGCCGCTATCAGTCCGAGCGCGCCGCCGGCCAGACTGCGGACGCCGCCATCGAGCAGACCTTTTCGAGCACGGGGCGGGCCGTCCTGCTGGCGGCGATCACAACCCTGGTGGGCTTTTTGGGCCTATCGTTCACGGACGTCCGGGCTTTTCGGGAGTTTGGCCAGATGGCCGCTTGGGGCACGGCCAGCGTGGTCCTGGCCTATACCCTGCTGCTTCCTGCGCTGCTCGGCCTGGCAGGCAAGCTTCGCTGGTCGGCCTCAGGCCACGGCCCCAGTCCGGCCATCGCAGCCTATGCACGCATCCTGCCCAAGTGGGGCCCGTCCCTCTTTTGGCTCAGCAGCGTCGGGCTCTTCTTTGTCGCCATCTTCGTGGGCGGCACCCAGTTCGACTATGACTTTGCCTCCCTGCACGGCGGAGACCTGCCCTCCTACCGCCTCGACCGCACCGTCAACGCGATGCTGGGACGGTCTCAGACTCCGCTGGTCGTGCTGCTCGACAAGGCCGAGCAGGAGCAGGCCGCCACCGAGGCCATCCGGGCGCGCAGCGCGGCACTCGGCGAGGCCTCCGGCGTAGACTTTGTGGCCTCCACGGTTGAGCTGCTGCCTGCGGACCAGGCAGAAAAGCAAGAGGTCTTGCAGGCGATTCAAGATGCGCTGGCGGACTTTGACCCGGAGCTCCTGTCTGACAAGGACCGCGAACAGTACACCCAGTTCAAGGCCTACTCTGGCGCCGAGCCCTTCACCTTTGAAGACCTGCCCGTCGAAGTGCGGCGCCAGTTCTCTCCCAGCGGGGCCCGCCCCGAGGGCGGCATTCTCTTGATCTTCCCCAGCGTCAGCCTCTCGGATGGGGAGGCGGTGGTGGAGCTGGGCAAGGAGGTGCGTAACCTCGATCTCGGCGCCGGTCTCACTGCCTCAGCCGCCGGCGGCCCCATGGTGCTCGCGGACGTGCTCGGCATGATCTTCGCCGAGTCGCCCCGGGTCATCGCGCTCACCATGCTCTTCGTCTTCCTAGCGCTCTGGCTGCTGCTGGGCCGGCTGAGCCTGGCCCTGCTGTGCTTCTTGCCCGCGCCGGTGACGGTGCTGGCGACCATGGGCGCCGCCCACCTGCTGGGCCTGCACATCAACTACATCAACATGGTGATCGTGCCCGTGCTGTTCGGCATCGCGGTCGATGCCGGTGTGCACCTCGTCCTACGAGGTGTTCAGTCCAGCGATAACCTCGTCGAGGTGGTCAAAGATGTGGGCCGCGCCGTCGTGGGAGCGAGCGTCACCACCGCCTTTGGTTTTGGCACCCTCATGCTGGCCCACCACCCGGGCCTATCCTCATTTTCGCAACTCGCCTTGCTCGGATTGGCGCTCAACCTCATCGTCTCAATGGTCTGGCTCACCGCCCTGCTTGCATTGAGGCATGTGCGCGTCGCGCGTATCACCGCGGTCGGTCACTGGAACTCGTTCACAGGTCGGCTGGCCACCGACCTCGGCACCGTCTTTGGTGCAGGCTACTCTGCAAAGGCGCCTGGCACCTTCGGAGCCTGGGCTGCCCTGCCCGTGGGTTATGCGCTGGCCCATATTGGGCTGTGGCCGCGTCTGGCCGTCGTCACGGGGCTCATCGTCGTCTCATTCCCTATCGCGGCCCGATACATGCGCGGCAGCATGAGCGCGTTGGACCCACAGGAGATCGTCTATGATGAGCTCATCGGCGTACTGATGCCCCTGGCCATCGTGCCTTGGACCTGGGGCTGGGTGGCCGCCGCCTTCATCGCCTTTCGTTTCTTCGACATCACCAAGCCGGGCCCGGTAGGTTGGGTCGACAAGAACATGAAGGGCCCCGCTGGGGTCATGCTGGATGACGTCGTGGCCGGGGCGATCGCGGCCGCCATCCTGCTCGCCGCGCGCCTGTACGTGTTCGACATCCCGTTAAGCTAAGCCTATATCTAGGGCTCGGATGAAGACCCTGCTGAAATTCCTGCTCTCGGGCCTGCTGCTGCTCGGTCTGATCGCCCTGGGCGCCTACTTTGTGCTGGCGTGGATGTGGGGCGATACCGCGAACCGCGCCCCTGAGGCGGCCACAGGCCGACGCTCGGTGGCCGCGGTGCAGACCAGCACCACCATGGTCGTAGCCGCCCATCCCTTGGCCGCCGAGGCGGGTCACAAGGTCCTAGAGGCTGGAGGTAGCGCCCTGGACGCCGCGGTGGCAGTGCAGGCCGCATTGACGGTGGTGGAGCCCCAGTCCTCCGGCATCGGCGGTGGCGCCTTTTTGCTGTACTGGAGCGCGGAGCAACAAAAACTCTACGCCTATGATGGCCGAGAGACCGCGCCCGCGGCGGCCACACCTGAGCTGTTCATGAAGGATGATGGGACCCCCTTCAACTTTGTGGAGGCGGTGGTCGGTGGACGGTCTGTGGGTGTGCCGGGCGTGCTTCGCACCCTGCACTTGGCCCACAAGGCCCACGGCCTGCGCCCCTGGAGCACGCTCTTTGATGACGCCACGCACCTGTGTGAGGCGGGCTTCGAGGTCACCCCGCGCCTGCACAGCCTGCTTCACAAGGACGCGCTCTTTCGAGCTATGCCAGGGGCCAAGGCCCACTTTTATGACGACGAGGGCTCCGCCAAGGCCGTGGGCACGCGCCTGCGCAATCCTGAGCTGGCCAAAGTATTCGAGGCCGTCGCTGAGGACGTGCAGGCCTTTTACACAGGCCCGATCGCTGAGGACATCGTCGCCACCGTGAAGGCCGCCAAGCGCCCGTCCACCTGGCACGCCACAATCAATACCACCATGCTGCAGATGGGCGCTCAGCACGGCATCGGGTGGACAGCGGGTGAGGACAACGCAGGACTACTTTCACTACAGGACCTTAGAGCGTACCGGCCTGAGGTCAGAGAGCCTGTCTGCGTGCCCTTTCGCAGCTACAAGGTCTGTGGCTTTCCGCCTCCCACCTCGGGAGGCATCACCACCCTGCAGATCATCGCGATGGTAGGCCGCCACGACCTCAGCGGCCTCAGCGCCACCAGCCCCGAGTTCGCGCACCTCTTCGCTGAAGCAAGTCGGCTTGCGTTTGCTGACCGAGGCAAGTACATCGCCGACCCCAAGTTCGTGAAGGTGCCCAGCGAGGCCCTGCTTTCCAAGGAATACCTCGACCGCCGCGCGGCCCTGTTTTCAAGGACGGCGCGGGCCAAGGATGCCAGCCCAGGTAGCGTGCCCGGCGCCACCGCCGCCCTCGACTACGCCCCAGATCAGTCGCCGGAGCTGCCCTGCACCAGCCACTTCGTGATCCGGGACGCTCGAGGCGACATGGTCTCGATGACCACCAGCGTAGAGAATGTCTTTGGCTCGAGGCTGATGGTGCGCGGCTTTGTCCTGAACAACCAGCTGACCGACTTTTCCTTCGTGCCTGAGTCCGAGGGCAGGCCCATCGCCAATGCTGTCGCTGCCCACAAGCGGCCTCGCAGCTCGATGTCACCGCTGATGGTCTTCGACGCAGAGGGCCAGCCCTTCCTCGCGATCGGCTCACCGGGCGGAAGCCGCATCATCGACTTCACCGCCCAGGCCACCCTAGGCGTGCTCGCCTTTGGCCTGAGCCCACAGGCCGCCGTGGAGCTTCCGCACATCATCAATCGAGGCGGGGCCACGGAGCTAGAAGACGATGCGTGGCCACAGGGACACCTCGCAGCGGCGCAGGCCTACCTGCAAAAGCTCGGGCATCAGGTCATCATTCAGGAACAGAACAGCGGGCTGCACGCCATTGAGGTGGGTCCGACGCTACGCGCGGGCATTGACCCGCGGCGTGAGGGGCAGGCCTTCGGCCGGTAGTCCCCATGCCGAGCACATAGCGTCATTGATCCCGCATCGAAGCGCGCCCGCAAGGGCCGCAAGGCCCGCGCAGCGGCCTGAAAGGCCGCGGAGGGTCACAAGGCGAACTTGTTTCGCCGTTAGGTGACCTGTATCGCCGCTAGTCACGCGTCAAACAAGGTCCTCGGTCAGACCGCTGCCCAGGCCTCGCAGATAGGCCAGCATTTCATCCATCAGGGTCTCCGGGCTCATCACGCCACTATCGAAGCGCAACTCAGGGTGCGGCGGCTCTTCATAGGCCATGCCGGCCCCCGGCAGAGTTGTGATGAGCCCGGCGTCCTGCTGCTCGTACAGCCCCTTTTTGTCTCGGGCCCGCCGGATGTACTCCGCGCAGTAGAGGTAGACCTCGTGAAAGCTTGGGACCAGTCGGCGCACCGTCTCCCGGTGCTCCCGCCGCGGCGCGGTCGCGCTGACTACGACGATGGCCCCGCCTTTGGCTGACAGCGCCGCTACGTGTCCGAGGGCCTTGTAGAAGTTATCGCGCTCCGCCAGGGCATAGGTCGCCTTGGGCGTGATGACGCGCCGCAGGTCATCACTATCCAGCCACATAGTCACAACGCCTTGGGCCTCCAAGGAGCCCAGCAGACGCTCCGCGAGGGTAGACTTACCGCTTGCGGGCAGCCCGGTAATCCAAATCACCATACCTTCGGGCCGGATTGTCATCGGCATACCTCCCCCACCCTATCGGGCGCGAACTTTGCTCCGGATAGGAGGCACTCTGCGAACCGCAGCATTCTATCGCGGACTCGGTTATTGATCGACGGATACCATGCGGGACACGCCAGAACGAGGGCCCGCCAGGTGAAGAAGGGGGCCACGACTTCGAGTATCTCTTGATCGCCGGAGCAGTCGAGATAGGTAGACCAAAACTCATCCCAGAGGTGGCGCAGGGCGCCCTCAAACTTGCCGTGAGAAACCAATGAGAAGAAGAGATAGTTAATACTCAGACAGGTGAGGTCATCGGCGGGCTCGCCCACCCCACCCCGGCTCGCGTCCAGCACTGAGAGGTCTGTGGGCTCCCGAAAGAGGATATTGAAGGGATGAAAGTCTCCGTGGGTGCGACGGCTTCGATGCGTGCGCCCTTTGAGCATCCAGCGCCACTCAATGCACATCTTCTCGATGGTGCGAAGTCGATCAGGCGGCGCAACCGGAAGGTCTTCCGGGTAGCCATCGGTGATCCCGAATATGCCCTCACCATCCCCCAGGGTGTCTCGGATGCGACGCTCATAGTCGACATGGGAGGCCGGCTCCTTGTGCAGCTCGGCAAGGTACCTTGCAAGGACACGCGCGCGTTCTATGTCCCGTGCACCGGGCCGCGCCTGCCCCTCTAGAGCCTTGAGGTCGTGGGCGTACAGCTCGCCCTCGACATAGTCCGTGATGAGAAAGGGCTCGCCACGAGCGAGCGAGACCATGGAGCCGTCCTCAGAGAAGGCGCCCGCGTCATAGGCCTGGATGTGCTTGGGAATGCGCCGGAAGGTATCGGAGGCCAGCGCCATCTGATACACGCGGTCGGCGCGGCGCTCGTGCCCAAAAGCGTCGGGTTTGGCGGTTCGAATGACCAGGTCGTGCTCACTGCCGCCAGCCGTGAAACGAGCCCTCACCGGGCGGCCATAGCTGTGTGCTTTGAGGTCCTCTTGAACCTCAACGCCGAGGGCTTCGAAGGCGATGATCTGAGCATCGAGGAAGCCCATCTTGCGTAGATAGGCTTCGAACCGATCTCGGTAGACGCGCCCTTTGCGTTGCGCGTCAGAATCGGGGTGCGGGCGAGGCATGTTCTCAGTCTCCTCCCCCCAAGAGAGTCGGCCCCCGGCCCGGACAATCCAGGCCAGAGTGCCGCGTGTTTCAAACGCCCCTTCGGGGCTCAGTATCCCTTCGGCGTCGCGTGTGGCCGCGAGCCCTCTGAGTGCTTTGACACGTAGGTCTTGAGCCTGCGCTCCATCGCGTCGAAAGCGTCCCGGATCACCACGTAGACATCCTCATGTGCGTGGTCCTGGCCTGAGTCCCGATTCACCACCAGCTCTTCGCCGGGAACGGTGATATCCACCTTCACCTGGAACAAGTTGCCCTTGCGGTGACTGCGGTGCGGGGCCTCCACAACCACTCTACAGCTCATGATGCGATCATAGAGCTGACTGAGTTTCTCGCCGCGCTCCTCAATGGCGGCGGCGACTGCTGGGCTAGCGCCCATACCGTGGTAGCTGATCCGTAGTGGCATCGTCATGAATGTGCCTCCATGCACCGTCACTCACTCAAGAACGGTGCCAATCTAGGTGACGGGCGCCTATCGCCCTACCGTCACTGTTCTGTAACGAAAGGAAAGATACCAGTTTCTTCGTAGCGCTTTCGGATGTCGGGGTTCTCGTCAAAGAAGGCCTTGAGGCTCTCTTCGGTGATCGTCACGACCAGGTCCTCACCGTTGACCGCCGCTTGGCAGCCGAGGCGAGAGTTCAATTTGACGTCGAAGGCCAAGTCCAAGCGGTCCTCTTCGGGCTCGTCCATCTCCGCGAGCGAGTCGAAACCCCGCTCGATGAGCACATGGCAGGTTGAGCACCCGCAGACACCGCCACAGTTGGACCCTACGGGGATGCCGTGGCTGTGGGCGACCTCCAGGATGGTGCGTCCATTCGCAGCCTCGTGGGTGTAGTCCTGAGTCAGGACTCGGTTCTTCTTAAAGGTGATCGTCGGCATCTGTTGATTCAATCCGCGCCACGCTCAACCGAAGGCTGTGCGTTCGTCGTAAATGGGGGCCTCGCCCCGGTCGTTGACTTCGTTGTCCCCAAAGAACGCCTCGACCGCGTCGTGCACTGCCGCTCGCTCTGAGAGCTTCATCGCTCTCTCGCGAAAGGCCGCGCCGCCCCGCATGCCGCGACTGTACCAGATCAGGTGCTGCCGGAACTTCTTCAGGCCCCTATCGAGATCCCCTACATGCTGTAAATGCGCCGCCAGGTGCTGCAAGATGCCCTGCACGCGCTCCGCGCCATTGGGCGGCCCCGGAATGGGCTCGCTGCGCCAAGAGGCGGCCAACTCCCTGAAAATCCACGGATTCCCAAGGGCGCCGCGCCCGATCATGACCGCATCGCACGCGGTCTCGGCTACGACCCGGTCCGCATCCCCCACGCCAAAGATGTCACCATTGGCGATCACCGGGATGCCCACCGCCGCCTTCAGCTCCCGGATGACCCGCCAATCCGCCTTTCCCGAGTACCCCTGCTTGCGCGTGCGCGGGTGAATGGCCACGGCGGCGCAGCCCGCGCCCTCCAGGGCCCGGCCCACCTCCACCGCGTTTTGATGATCGTCGTCCCAGCCCGATCGGATCTTCGCGGTCACCGGCACCTCAGGCCCCACAGCATCCACCATGGCCGCGATGATCGCGGCCGCCCGCTGAGGGTCGGTCATCAACGCAGAGCCGGCTCCATTCTTCGTCACCTTCTTCACGGGGCAACCCATGTTGACGTCCAGAATGCGCGCTCCGCGCTTGGCCGCATGCTCTGCCCCCACTGCCATGGACTTGGGGTCTCCGCCAAAGACCTGGACCCACAACATGGGTTCGTCGGCCGGATCGTGCGTGAGATAGTTCTCCGTGCGGGCGTTTCCGAAGAGCAGCCCCTTGGCGCTCACCAGCTCGGTGGGCGTGGCGCCCGCGCCCATTCGCAGGGTGAGCGTTCGATAGGGGGCCTCGCTGACCCCAGCCATCGGCGCCATGAGCACGGGGGCCTCAACCCTGTGGTGCCCCACAGCGAGGGCCGGCAAATCTGCAAGTCGCTGGGGCGGGGCCCCCAGCGCGCTCGACGGCGACGACATCGCTAACCGACCTTGGAGACCGCAGACTTGCTTCGACGGGAACCGCGCCCCATGAAGTCGGCCGTACGCTCCAGACCTGCCTCACGCGCGGTGCGCACCGCGAGGCGCACAGGGGTCTGCGCGAAGAAGCGCTTACCGTAGCGCCTCAAGGTCGTCGCATCCAGGCCGACACCCAGACCATTGCCGGTGGGCACCGCGACCGTGCCATCCCCGCGGATCGTGAAAGGCTCCGCCAACAGGGCGTCACGATGCTCGGGCACCATCGCGGGCGGCTCCCAGGGGAACTCCAGCCGCGACGACTCCGAGCCGGGGGCTCCCCAACGCTTCCACGCCACCAGGGCGTGCAGGTTGGCCGCGAGGCCGAGGCCCGCTCCGTAGGAGGAGGGCGAGAACTCGAGGCCTCGCTTCTTGCACCCGGCCAAGGTGCGCTGCACGTTACCCAGCCCCGAAAAGCCCGCGTCCGGGGTCAGGATTTGGTAGCAGCCGCCCTGTAAGTACGCACGCATGGGCACATAGGTGAACGTGACGTCACCGCCGGCGACCTTGACCGGCGTGTGCTCGCTGAGCTCGCTGAGGTCATCCCATGCCTCGTCCGGCAAGGGCTCTTGCACCCACCGCATGCCGGTCTCGGCCGCCACCTTCACGAAGCGCCGAGCCCGGGGCAAGTCCCAGCGAGGGCCCCGCTCCACCAACGATACGCTCCACGCCTGATGCGCGTGCACCATCAACTCGAAGTCGGGCCCAGCCGCAGCCCGAGCCGAGCGAAGCTGCTCGAGGTCGTCGGCCTCATCGTGCGCATGCACGCAGATCTTTGCCGCTGTGAAGCCCATACGCTGGGCACGTTCGAAGGACTCCGCCCGCATGCGGGGCGGGCGCAGCTCGGTGAAGGAGGCATAGGCCGGCACGGAGGCGGGCGCCGGGCTGTCCGCGGCCCCACCCAAGCGCTCCAGCATCAGCTGATGCAAGGGCACCCCTCTGGCCTGGGCCGCCAGGTCCCAAAAGGCGATATCAATCCAGTTATTTCGCCAGCCGAGGAAGGAGGTCTGCCGCAGCCGCTCTCGGACCTCGTCGAGGTCGTACGCGTCGAGCCCCATCAGGAATTGCCCGATGAACTCGCCCAACCCCTGACGTTCACGATCGAGCGCAGGACAGGTTGCGTACCCGGTGAGCCCATCCTTGGTGGACACCGTCAGGAGGGTGTAGCGCTGCCGGTACTGCGGGTAGCCCGGAATCCAAACCGGAAAAAGCGGTGTGGGAAGGGGGAGATCTACGTGGTGAAGTTCGATCCGCTCAATCTTGCCCTGCATGCCCGCGCCCTCCCGGCCATGACACGGTGCGGCAGGTCAGAGCACCGGTCAACGGCATTGCCACGGCGCCGGCTAAAATCTTCGTCACTCATCTCTGAGTTATGAGGTCCGGTCGCGTTGTCGACGGCGCAGGCTGAGCACGAGGCCGCCCATCAGCGCACACCATCCCAGGCCCGACAGCGCAGGTCGGGGCGTGGCGCAGGTGCAGCCCCCGTTGATTCCATTGCGTGTAAAGCCCGTGCTGACGGGTGCCTCTGGCTCCTGAGGCAGCTCGGGCGTGACGGGCTCGGTGGGCACCTGGCCCGGCATCTCAGGCACCGGCGGCTCTGGCATCTCTGGTGGCGGAGGCGGGGGCGGGGGCGGAATCGCGGTCCCGCTGAGTCGCAGGTCGTCCAGGGCCCAGCCGCCCAGCGCGTTATTTGCGCCTGGGCGCACCTCGAAACGCAGATCGATGTCTGTGCGATCCGAGGCCTGCTCACCCAACGGAATGCTCACGTAGCGCCAGCCCCCGCTCCAGGTATTGCCGGGACCGGTGTGCTCATAGACCGTCTGACCATCGATCAGAATCTGCAGCGTGCCGCCGATGGCGTGGTGCTGCCACAGCTCCAGGTGCACGTTCTCCATGCCCTCGGTGGATAGCAAGGGGGCTTGCAGGTAGGTGGGCCGGTTTGGCTTGGCCGCGCCATCGCTGCCCGCGAAGTTGCCTCCTGAGCCGAGGTCGGTGCCGACCACGAACTGACCTTGGTGCGCTTCGAAGGGGTCGAAGGACATGCCCAAGGGCTCTGCGACCTGCCAATCGTCGTGGAGATCTCCCTCGATGGGCCCGTGGGTCCACGCCCCAAAGCCCGCCTCAAAACTCTCGCTGAAGATCTCCTCTAGGCCAGGATCGACCAAACCCATCAGCGGGCTCTGCTCGCTGCCCAAGGTGAAGCTTCGCCCGCTGGCCTCGATCTCGAACCGGTAGGCGAAGCGCTGACCAGCCTCAAGGTCAGTGAGCACAACCTCAGCCTGCGCGCCGCTCACTTGCACAGCCTCCTGAAGCCAAGGGCCGCCCTCACGTGAGACCCACACCACCAGGTCCTGAAGATCCACTGAGCCGCAATCTGAAGCGTTTTCAACCCCCGCCGAGATGCGCACCGAGCCCTCTTCGTCAGGCAAGAAGCGACCGGGGGCCTGGTGCAGGATGCGCGCGTGGGCGAGGCCAGGCACGGGTTGGTGGCTGATTTGTCCGCTCTCGATCAAGCCATGCGCGTTAAAGGCCGCGTTGATCTCGCAACTATTGGGAGTGCCATTGGTGATGTCGCCATCATCATCATCGCCCTCCAGAATGGAAGGATAGGCGGTGCCGAGGCCGGGCCCGCGGGACACCCCACGCACGAAGGCGCGGTCGACCAAGATTCGCCCTGCCCACTCTCCGTGCTTTTCGATGAGGGCCTCACGTAGGTCCCACAGCGCGGTCGCCCAGATGAGGCCGTCCTGATGGACCTGACCCACGTAATCATCGGGGAAGCGGTTATTGCCGTCGATGCGCCGAATGCCGTCGCCCCGGGTCGAAAACCCACGCCCCACGATGGGATCACCGGTGAGCGTGGCGGCCAGAAAGTCGCCGGTGCCCTCACCTACCGAGCCCACGACGTTGCGCGTCAGGTTCTGATGATAGCCATGCCCGAACTCATGATACACGATGCTCGAGATCTGCCCGGTGTTATTGCAAGACCCTCCGGCTCGGAAGAAGTTGATCGTCTGGCCATCCCAAAAGGCATTGCAAGTATCGTTGATATTCACGTTCACCGTGAGCCGCTGATCTATCCACCCCAACGTTGGAGTGAGTTGCTGCGCGAAGGCCTTGACGATATTGGTATGAACAAAGGGGTCCGCCTGAGTCAGATCTTCGGGCACCAGGTCATAGACTTGGTAGGGCCCCGAGAGCGTCAACCCAAGTTGCTCACGCGGCCGCCCCGAGGCGTCCTGCACCCTGGCCCAGCGCCCCTCATAGCTGACGGTGGTGCTGCCCGGCTGCACAACCTCGCCATCTGAGTCTGTGACCGCGCCGCCCACGTTGAGGTTGGGCACCGTAAATGCAGCGGTCGCCGAGTCCGAGTTGATGGTGTGGACCTGCATGCGCAGCCGGCCCTCGCCCTCGGCATGCTGAACGGCGTCATCCACAGCCAAAATCGCGCCGCTGACCGCGTCGAGGTGAAAGGTCAGCTCCGCCCGCGGCTGGGGGTTGCTCACCGCCACCCGCCACGCCAGTCGCGCGTCCTTGGGATCATCAGAGCCCAGCCAGACGTGGGCGGACGGGGTCGCCCCGAGGGTCGCCGCGCTGGACCAGGCCTGGGCCTGCTGCAGCGCGATGCCTTGGGCCTGCGCGGCGGATAGAGCGGGGGCCTGAGGCAGGACCAGGCCCGACATCAGCTCGTTCTTGATCGAGGTCAGGTGGGTGCCCTGAAATCCCAAAACCAAGTATCCGCCCGAGACGGGGCGGCCCTGCACGTGCTGTTGCACAAAGACGGTCGTCCAACCCGTGAGTGGGTGCACCGAGACCACCTCAAGATCCCGGGCCGAGACGCCGAGTTCGGGCGCAATCAGGGTTGCGACCTCAGCCGCCTCAACGTGCGCGGCGCGTTGGGTGAGGTTATCGGTTATAGGGGTGGGGGCAGCGCGATAGGCCAGTGCGGGTGTGCCGTCGGCGCGATAGCTCCACACGTGAAAGCCGAGCGCCTGCAGCGCTTCGCCCGGCTGGGCGCGGGTCGGCTCTGGGGTCGTGCGCAAAAAGCGCTCCGGTGTCGAGGGCCAAGGCGTGGCCACCGGAGCCCAGGCCAAAGCGACGGTCGGCACCCATAATCCAACGGCACCCGCAGCCAGAGTCTGTAGAAGTCGAGCGCCATTCCGAGGTCCCACGGCCCTTTATTGAGCAAGACCTGGGCCGAACGGCCCGGTTCTGCGAGGTGCACCCCGCACCCTGGGACATTCAAGCCCCACCCTCCTCAAAGCCGCGGACATTAGGCCCCTGCGACGTGGTCCGGATGCCCCAGGCGGTTTCCCGCCTGCCTCTTCCCCCTACATGCACCGATGTTTTGCCGAGGTATTGAGGCCCCACTACTGTGAACTCTTCCCCCCATATTCGGTATTGGGGTCTCAGGCCGAGCCTATAGCCCCAGGGGCTGGGGCGATCACCTAGCCCTCCGGGCATCGATGCATTACTTTTTCAATCGTCGAGCCATGGCACATAGAGACGATCTGGGACTTGGGCCCTCGTCCGCCGGCGCCTGTGTGCTCATTGTGGCCATGGCGTGCGCTGCCGGCTGCGCACGCCCCGCGGAGTTCACGCTGGGCTTTGTTGGACCGCTGAGCGGTCCCATGTCCGACCTCGGAGTCTCCGGCCGCAATGGCGTCACACTGGCGGTGGAGGTCCGCAACCAACAGGGCGGAGTCCGTGGCCAGACCGTGCGACTGCGCGCCGAAGACGATGCGCACGACCCCATCATCGCCGCCAAGGTGGACCGAGCGCTACTCAAGGCGGGTGTCTTCGCCGCTGTGGGTCACATGACAAGCAGCATGTCGCTGGTCGGCGCGCCCTTATTTGACGCCGAAAAAACGGTCCTGCTGAGCCCAACAACGAGCACCAATGAGCTGCGGGCCCAAGACGACTACTTCCTGCGCGTCTTCCCGTACAGCGCGGATAGTTCGCAGCGCCTCGCTAAGTACGTGCATGATCGCATGGGACACCAGCACGCGGCCGTGCTCATGGACCTCAACAATCGCGCGCACAGTATCAGCGCCGCCGATAGTTTCGAACAGGAGTTCCTCAAGCGCGGCGGCGCGTCCGTCACC
>Ga0193954_1001103_pt1 | contig 14144 bp, 7 predicted proteins | sample BB_5_MG_FD_140340 | JGI IMG/M metagenome (GOLD analysis project Ga0193954, IMG submission 140340) | Microbial mat bacterial communities from the Broadkill River, Lewes, Delaware, United States - BB_5_MG | ecosystem: Environmental > Aquatic > Freshwater > River > Microbial mats | place: USA...
GCAGATGGAGGGCTCAGCCTATATGGGCGCGGCCGAGGCCATCATGGAGATCCAGGACTTTCACGACAGCGGGCTGCATCGTCGGCCCTCCCTGCTGGACTACAAGATGCCCACCACGATGGATACGCCCGACTTCGAGGCGCTGATCGTGGAATCCGCTGACCCCAAGGGCCCCTATGGGGCCAAGGAAGCCGGTGAGGGGCCTTTGCACCCCGCGATCCCCGCCATCGCCAACGCCATCTACGACGCGGTGGGCGTCCGCCTGCGCAGGACACCTTTCACTCCTGCAAGCATTCTCGCTGGTCTGCGGGCTCAGAAGAACAGCGTCGATTGAGCACCAGGGCTCTCCCCGGCTCTCTAGGTGATCTCAGGTGGGATGCGTACTAGTATGAAACTCATGCCTTCGGACCCTCTTGTCGCGCCGCGTGCACCCCGCTCAGGGCGCATATTCTCGGTCGGCGCTATCGCATCTGCGCTCGTATTTGCGGCCCTCGCGGGCTGCGGTGAGGGGGAGCCTACGCAGGTTCCGATCGCCGCGGTGCCCCTGGGAGAGCCGGGCGGCCAGTGTGTGGATGTCTTTCAGCAGACCTTCGCCGATGCCGACGCCAAGCTCTGCCTGTACTTCGAAGGCGCACCCTGCGTGCTGGTCGCGGACCTGCTCACGGCTCAAACCGATGGCTGCATGGGCGAGGGCAATTGCAGCCTCGAGCAGGCCTCGTGGATGAAGTACTGCCCCGAGGGCAGCCCGGCCTATGACCTCGAGACCGAGGCCGGGCAGAGCGTGCCCGCCCAGGTCTACATCGTCGCCGAAGGCATGGCCGGCGAGCGCCCCAGCTTTTGCACCTTCGCACCGCCCGCGGAGGCCTGCGACGGCTCCACCGACCCTGAGCAGACCGGCAATCGCTGCCTCGCCCGCATTGATCTCAACTACCTTGTGGATGAGCTCGATGGCTCCCTCAGCCCGGACCCTGCTCAAGTTCCCGTGCTGACCTACTCGGGCTTTGTGCAGGAGGAGATGGGCCTGTGGAACTCCACAGATCCGGTCTGTCCCAGCATCGAAGCGGGCAGCTGCCCGCCGGAGTCGGCCTCCTGCACCTCCGTTGACCTTGAACTGCTCCTGCAGGGCTCGAGCACGGGTCAGGTCCGAACCGTGCCCCGAGGTGATGCCTGCGCACAGCCCCGCTGTCTGACGAGCTATCCCAGAGGTCGCATGGTCTCTGTGTCGGCGACCGCCGACGCAGGCGCGGTTGTCACCAGCTTCACCGCTGCCTTGGGCGCCGAAGAGGGCTGCAATGAGATCTTCGTAGAGACGACCACTACCGCGACCTGCGGTGTGACACTCACCGGCTCCGGTCAGGTCACGGTGAAGTTCGGCTATGAGCTGACGGTGGGCGTCAACGGCGTCGGAGAGGTCACTGGTAGCCCCGGCGGGGTCGACGGGGATGGCATCATCTGCGCCGGCAATCAGACTTGCCGAGAAGTCTACGAAGACAACGTCATGGTGACCCTCACCGCCAATCAGACCGAGGGTGATTGGCAATTCTCTCAGTGGATGGGCGGGCCCTGTGATGGGCAGAGCGGCGCTACATGTACGGTGCAGATGGACCAGGCCCAGTCGGTCTCTGCGTTGTTTGGATATGCCCTGGCCATCGATGTTCAGGGCGATGGCAGCGTGACGGCGCAGCCGCCGGGCGTGAGTTGCACGGGCCAGGACTCGCCCTGCGTCGTGACCTACGGCAGCGGCGATGCGGTCACCTTGACGGTCAGCCCCGCAGCCCGATCTGTCTTCCTAGGCTGGGGTGGGGACTGCGCCGCCGAGGGCGTCAATACAACTTGCGCCTTGACGATGGACCAAGAACGCAGCGTTGTGGCGCGCTTCGCATACGAGGTCGAGAGCCGAGTTGAGGGTGGGGGCACGGTGACCCGTACCCCGGTGGGTGAGGCCTGCTCAGTCCTCTCCAGCAACCTGTGCGGTGCCTATGAGACGGGCAGCAGCGTGGCCTTCGACACCGCCGCAACTACGGATTGGGTCTTTCTCGACTGGAGCGGCTGCTCTGCCGCGCCGGGTGTGGGGCGCTGCAGCGTCACTGTGAACCAGGCGTCAACCATCCGCGCGCGCTTTGGGCGTCAACTTGACTTGACACTGGCTGGCGGCGGGGCCGTTGACATGCAGGCGCCGGTCCATGGGACCTGCTCCGCGAGCAATGTAGCCGCCTGCACCGGCGCTTATGTCGATGGTTCGGCGCTCACCCTGACGGGTCGTCCTGACGCCGGCTGGGCGCTTGAGGCCGACTCTTGGACAGGATGTACGCCGGTCGGCGGCGACCCATCGCAGTGCACGGTCTCTATGGGTGCACCGCGCCAGGTGAGCGTGGTCTTTGGCCGTCAACTGGATGTGAGCACCACGGGCAATGGCCGGGTGACTTCCGTACCGGCGGGCATCGACTGCGGCGCCGACTGCACCGAGGTCTTCGGGGATGGCGCTGGCGTTCAGCTGACGGCTCAGCCTGACACCGGCTGGGCCTTCGAGAGTTGGTCCGGGTGCACCCCCGATGCAGGCAACCCTGCACAGTGCACGGTGACCATGTCTGGCGCCCAGACCGTCACGGCAAACTTTGGCCGAGACCTCCAGGTCGCGGTCGTCGGAGGTGGGCTGGTGCAGTCGACACCGGCCGGCATCGCCTGCTCGGATACCGGCGGCGATTGCAGCCAGGCGTATGCGGCCAATACGAACGTCACGCTCGACGCCACCGCGTCGGCGGGCTGGGCTTTCTTGGGCTGGGCCGGCTGTACGCCGAATGGCGCCATCCCCACCCGCTGCAGCACCACCTTGAGCGCATCCCGCAGTGTCACCGCCACCTTCGGTCGACAGATGACGGTGAGCACGACGGGCATGGGCAATGTGGTGGTGCTTGGGCCGGCCTCCGGCATCGCTTGTCCTGGAGATTGCGACGAGGTCTTCGCGGATGGTTCGCAGGTCACCTTGCGAGGTAATGCCACCAACGGCTGGGCCTTGGTCGGCTTTTCGGGTTGTGACTCGATCAACAATAATGAGTGCACGGTGACGATGAATCAGGCGCGTTCCGTCGCCGCCACCTTTGGCCGGAACATGACGGTCTCGGTGACCGGTGGCGGCCAGGTGATCTCAAATCCGGCCGGTATCAACTGCTCCAATGGCGCCGGCGATTGTAGCGAGGCCTACGTGAGTGGCACCGCGGTGACCCTGGACGCCACCCCCAGCGCAGGCTGGACCTTCCTATCGTGGGCGGGATGTACCCCGGTGGCCGGCGTGCCGACCCGCTGCAGCTCCACCATGAACGCAGCCCGGAGCGTCACGGCGACCTTTGGGCGCGAGCTGGTGGTCGCTTTGAGCGGTAACGGTACCGTGACCTCAGCGCCTGCCGGCATCAACTGCGGCACGGACTGCAACGAGGTCTACGCCGATGGCACCTCTGTGGTGCTCACGGCGGCGGCGGGCGGCGGGGCCCAGTTCGGCAGCTGGTCGGGCTGCAGCTCGGAGGCGGGAAATCAGTGCACCGTCGCCATGGACCAGGCCCGCTCCGTCACCGCGAGCTTCGGCACTGGAGTCACTGTGATCATCGCGGATGGCCTGGGCAGTGTTCAATCCACCCCGCCGGGCATCAGCTGCCCGGGTGACTGTAATGAGGTCTTCGGTGGCACGCCCAACCTCACGTTGAACGCCACTCCCAACGCAGGCTGGGTTGTCCGAGACTGGGCCGGCTGCACGCCCAACGGCGGTAACCCCAACCAGTGCAGCCTCACGGTCTCTGGCGCGGGTCAGACGGTGACGGTGCGTTTCGGTCGTCAGCTCAACGTGAACGTTACTGGCGGGGGTGTCGTGACCTCCGCGCCTCCCGGGATTAACTGCGGGGCCGACTGCGATGAGATCTACGCCAACAATACGCCGGTGACCCTCACTGCGACCCCCGACGCGAACTGGTCCTTCTTGTCCTGGACAGGCTGTGCCCCGGTGAACGGCACGCCGGAGCAGTGCACGACGACCATGGGCGCAGCCCGCAACGTGAGCGCCACGTTTGGGCGTCAGCTCAACGTGACCATCAATGGTGGCGGCGTCACGAGTTCCAACCCGGTGGGTGTCAGTTGCGGCACTGGCTGCGAGGTGCACTTGAACAATACGCAGGTGATCATCACCGCGACCCCCAACGCAGGTTGGGCGCTCCTGGGTTGGGCGGGTTGCACTCCCCAAGCCAACCCCCTGCAGTGCGCGGTGACGATGAGTACGCTGCGTAATGTGACCCTCAACCTCGGTCGCCAGATGGACGTGACCGTGACTGGCCAGGGCGTCGTGACCTCCAACCCTGCCGGCATCAACTGTGGCGCCGACTGTCAGGAGGTCTTCATCGACGGGCAGAATGTGACCCTGACCGCCGCGCCAACGGCGGGCTACGCGCTGAGCGCTTGGACCGGCTGTACTCCGGTGGGCGGCAACCCAAACCAATGCACCACCGCGATGACCGCAGCCCGGGCCATCAGCGCGGTCTTTCAGCCGACCCTCACCGTCAACGCGCCCAGCGCCGCGGCGGGCGAGACGGTGACCTCGAACCCGGCGGGCATCAACTGCGTAGGCCCAGCCTGCACAGATACGGCGGCGTTCGCGGCCGCAACCGCGGTGCGCTTGACGGCAACACCTGGCGTCAATCGGGTCGTCAATTGGTCTGGTTGCACGGTGGTGACCGGCAATGAGAACGCGTGCGATGTCACGGTCAACGCGCCGACCACGGTCACGCCGACCTTTGATGACACCTTTCCGCTGACCATCACGATGACCAGCACCACGGGCACCGGCACGATCAACTTGTCGCTCACCTCGCGTGAAGGCACGAATAGTTGCAATGCGGATTGCACCGTGCGCTACCCCAATGGGAACTTCGTGACGTTGACTCCCGTCCCGGATGCCGGAAGCACCTTCGGTGGTTTCAGCGGCATTTGCAGTGGCGCCTCATGCACGGTGAACATGAATCAGGCGCGGGCTGTAGGCGCGGCCTTCGTTCCTTGACCCGGACCTGGTGCTGGCCACCAAAAAAGTGCGTTCCCTGTGGCCCAAGGAGCATGGGGCCTACGCGCAGCTGCTCGTCCCCCTGCTGACAGCCCTCGCGCTCACGGACGTGACGCAGGCTGGCTTACTTTGGGCAGGCACGGCCTGCATGGTCTTTGTCGGCCACGAGGCCGCACTCGTGCTCCTGGGGCGCCGTGGCGCGCGGGCCAAAGCTCAGGAAGCCGCGCGCGCGAAGTGGTGGTTGGCGGGCTTGCTTGTGGCTGCTGCCGGGTTGGCCGCGGGGGCCTTTGCACTGGCACCATCGTCCTGGCCAAGCCTGCTCATCGCCGCGGGGGCTGGCGGGGTCGCCGTGGTCTTTGTCGCTGTCGGCGCTGAGAAGTCCGCGCCGGGGGAGGCGATGGCCGCAGTGGCGCTCACGAGTATGAGCCTGCCGATCATGCACATCGGTGGTTGGTTGCTGCCACGCTCCGTCACCGTGTGCGTGGCGTGGGCGCTGGGTTTCATAGCCGTGACCGGCGGGGTGCGCGCAGTCATCGCGCACCACCGCGCTCGGCCCGAGCCTTGGGCTTGGCCCATGCTGATACTTGGGGGCGCAGGATGTCTTGCGGGTGGCCTGCAGCTTCCGGTGCTGTGGACGGCAGCCCCTATCGTGCTCGTCGCGTGGGGGCTCAAGCTGGTTCATCCCAGCGCACGTCACCTGCGCAGCATTGGCGTAGGCTTGGTCATAGCCTCCCTGGCTACCGCAGCAGCGATGGTGCAATGGGCGCGCTGAGGCGCAGGTCTACTCGCAGCTCGCGCTGAGTACGGAGATCCCGTCCGCGCGCACGGCCAGGACCCCCTGCGGGCTAGATTTCACCCGAGTGACAGGGGAGACGGTCTCGATGACCCCAAGGCTGATCGGCGGGTCGATGCCCCGAAGGCGCCACGCCTCCAGCCGCCCGCCCTGCTGGGTGTAGAGCACATCATTGGCCTGGCCTAGGACCTGAGTCGCATGGCCCGACAGGACGTGATCGGCACGTTGGCTGGCCCGCGTTCCGTCGATCTCATAGGTGATGAGGCGTCGGCCGTCTGGCATCTCACCCTCAGCGAGGATGTACCAATAGGGAGCCAACCAAGCCGATCCGATAGCGTTAGGCACGGTCACGCTGTCGATGTCCGTCATCGGTCCGGAGCCGTCGGTGCGATACAGCCGCGCCCGACCGGTCGGTAGCCGCGCCGTGAAACCGCCGGAATGCGGATCGAGCAAGGTTTCTTGCACGTCTTCTGGCGCGACGTTGGTCCAGTCCTGCGAGCTGAGCACGATGGAAGTGCCGTTGTATCGTGTGCTCATGAGCCAGCTGCCGCCCTTGATGCCGGGCTCCAGCTGCCACGCGGACGACAGGCCCGTGATGCCCACCGTTCGAGGACCCCATGGCGCTAGCAGAAGGTTCTCGGCGACAAGCCCGGCTGCTGCTCGTCGATACACGGCCACCGGCTCACCGCTCGTGGCGCGATCCTGAGGGCAGTGGCCTGGCGGCGCATTCACGCAACTGTCGTGGCTATCATGGCGGGCCGCGCCGAGCAGCCGCGAGCCGGTATCGTCGTGCACAATCGCCAAGCCATTGGTCGGCGCTCGGTCTGTGGGCAGGGGTGCATCTGTGATTTCGCCGCTTCGCAACCAGGATTGCGATATGGGCAAGAGGTGCCGCTCCGACCACCCAACGTACTGCTGCCCCAGGGCAGCGATGTCTTGTAGCAGACCCTGTCCTTTCACCTCAACGACCTGAGAGTAGGGCCCCTCATCGCCTGCCTGCAGCCACCGCAGCCGACCGATACCGTCCACCAGGGCGACCTGCTGCTCGTCGATGGCCAGCACTTGGGCGAGGCCTTCGACGGGCGGCGCCATGGCGGCATCTACGCTGCGCAGGCCTGGTTGCATGATGTTGCTGGTGTCATAGACGAGCAGGCTCGACGATGACTGAAAGAGAGCCTGCCGGTTCCTGAGGGCCAACAGGTGCGTATTGATAGGCCGGTTCAAAGGAACGGTGTTGATGGCCCCGCTGCCGCCCAGGTCAAATAGATAGACCCACTGAGGGTTCGCGACGGCGAGGATCACCGTGGCATCCGGGTCGACCGCCACCGACTCGATCAGGCCGTAGCGATGAATGCCGTCGGGGGCGTAGGAGAATGATGTGAGCGTATCCGTGCCGTCGACGCGCGTCCGGTAGACGGTGAGCTGTGGTGAGTTCCTGGAGTTGCTCCAAGTAGCCCAGATGTCCGCGGCTGCCGTGGTACCGCCATTTGCCTCCGGCTGGCAGGGTTCGGGTCGGCCTGAGGCCAGCAGCGGCACGGCGGGCCCCAGCGGGCCTCCCCGGTCCAGGGATAGTGCATGCAGGCGGACTTGCGCATCGGAGTCGAGCGCACAGAAGAAGAGAGTGTTATTCGCCACGGTGACAAGATCGGGCGCGTCATTGGGGCGCTGAGCGACGACCGCGCCGCCTGCAGGGCTGAAATTGAAGCGACCGTCATCGCTGATGTGTTCGAGCACCAGGTCCTGGGTCACAGTATTGTGATTGAGTCGCACCCAAGCCTGAGGCCCAACCTCAAGCAGTTGGCCGTCGCCGTCCATGAAGATGCCGAGGTCGGCGATCGGTGCTGCCTGGGCACCGTCTTGGGCGACCCATCGAAGCCTTGGGCCGCCGGCCTCGATCTGCACCGCCAGTCGATCCTGTACGAAGGCTGCCTTGCGCGGGCGATCGATCAAGAAGGTCCGAGACTGAATGCTGAGGCCTTGGACTTGGGGCGTGCCCACACATTGCCCCGCGAGGCATTGGTCCTCGCTGGTGCACGCATCGCCGTCATCACAATAGGCGCCGTCGGGAGCGGTGCTGGCACCGCATTGACCGCCCTGACACACATAGGGCTGGCAGGCAGGGCCGTCGGCGCAGATCGTGCCGTTGGGCTCAGTGCGTTCCTGGCAGCCGGTGGTGACTTGGCAGGTCGAGCGGATGCAGTTTGTATTTGTACACAGGAAGTCCTGGGGCACGTGCTCGCAGGCGCCATCCGCGCCGACTCGGTCCTCGGTGCAAGCGATGCCGTCATCGCAGGGGCCGGAGGGTGTGCCTTGGTCTGTGGGCCCCGCGTCTGCGGCCGCACCGCCCAGAAGGTCTGTGCTGCCATCGGTGCACCCGACGGCGCAGGTCAACACCACAGCAATTCCCAAGCGGGCGCAGTTCAACATACCGGCAGGTGTACTCGCCGAGGTCCGGGTTGGGTGAAACTAACCTAGAAGACTTGTCGGAAGCGGTCGGGCCCGGAGTCTTGAGTGGCGACCACCACCGCTGCGGTCGTACCGCCGGCGACTGCGACCGCGCCCAGCACCACCCACAGCCAGTTATCCGCCATGAATCCGCCGCCAGATCCGCCCGCCGGGGGCGGAGCTGACCCGGTGACTTGGCCACCGCTGCCGGTTTTGCCTTGGCTGGCGACCGCCGCTGGCAGCGCGCTGCACTCTGCGCCGATCTCTTGGGCCGTCACCGAGGTCTCTTGGCCGGGGATGATCTTCACTTTCGTTTCGCCCAGCTTGTACTGCCCGGTGGGCAGGTAGAAGGGCCGGTCCGTCGAGCGCTGGAACTCCTTCTTGCGCCAACCCGGTAGAGCCTCAAGGAGGGCACGCTTTTCGCGGTTGACCATCGGGGCGGCGAGTCGGGCACGAAAGGTCACCGTGTCGCACTTGGTATCGCGGATTCGCACTCCGCCGACGAGTTCATTGATGCGCTCGTAATAGGTCTTGGCCCACTTCTTCTCTGCCAGGCGATCTTCGACCTTCAGGCCATTGGCCCGGTTGAGCGAGGCACCCGCGTCATCCAGGGCTTGCAAGGCAAATTGCGCCTTCGATAGCGCCAACCAGGTCAGGGCGTCGGACTTGCCGGGCTCTGTCGCCACCAGCGTCTCCAGCTCTTCCTTGGCCCGCTGGGGCAGCTTCATGTTCACGTACAGGAGCGCCTGCTCCACCTTGTGGGTCAGGCGCCGCTGCTCCTTGCTTTGGGCCTGGGCACCGGTGGGCACCAACAAGAAAGCGCTGAGGGAGAGCAGAGCGAGGATGCGATGCCGCACGGACCCACAATAGCGCCTGCTCACCGGAACGACCACTCTACTGATCGCCCTTTTCGGGGCTCACCTTCAGGCGATCGGCGGACATGACGTAGATCTTACGCCAGGTCCGCTGCTTGCCCTTGAAGGTGCCGAGGGCGCTGAAGGCCATCCACCAGCGCCCCTCGCGGGCCACAAGCTGGGGGTCCTTATTGGACACCGTGCCAGTCTTCAGCTTGATCTCCTTGGCATTGGGCACCGCCCGCGCGGCCCGGATGGGGTCGATGACCGCGCCCCTTTGTTTATCTTTCACGTACACCACCGATTGGCTGTCCGGGGTCCAGGCCGGCCCGTGCTGCTCGCTGGCGACTACGTCCTTGACGACCAGGTAGGGCTCGCCGCCCTTTACAAGGTCCACCACGTACAAGCCATGACCCGCCGTGCCCCGCCTGCTCTTGCGGCGCTTCTTAACCGCGCGATCCGAAAAGAACGCGATCTTTGTGCCGTCCGGCGACCAAGAGGGGTTGATCTCCTCTGCCTTCCACTTGGTGAGGCGGGTCATCGACTCCTTCGGGTTGCGGGCGTTGTCGATGACATAGATGTCCGCGCTCTCCCGATCATGGCCCACAAATGCCAGCTTCTTGCCGTCGGGGGACCATGTGGGCATGCGGTCTACGCGCGGGCCGCTGGGCAGCAGGCGTACGGGCCGGATCTCATCGAGCAGGTCGTGGATGACAAAGAGCCCTTCGCGACCCTCATTCGATGCAGCGTAGGCCAGGCTCCACCCCGCTTGAGTTAGTGCAGGCTGTCCTGCGGCGCCCTTGCCTCGAGTCAGCTGCTCGCCTTCAGTCATGAAGAGCTGAAAGGAGGAGCCTTCCACATTGCAGGAGTAGACGAAGGTGGCCGCGGAGTCCTTGGGGCCCCATGCGAACTCACGGCAGATGTCGCCCGGAGCCACTTTCTCCTTCTTCTTGCCCTTAAAGGCGTTGACGAGGCTTGAGGCGCCGGCCCGGCTCTCTAGGATGGGCTTAATGCGCTCCTCCTTGCCGCTGCCCTGCACGTCGCGGATGAGGTTCACCTCGATCTTGCGCTCTTCGTAGAAGACTCGCTCGTAGGCGAGGCCTTTACCGTCGCGAGACCATAGCGGGTTCTCGCAGTTTCCCTTGCGCTTCTTGCTCACCAGCTTCGCCTCTTGGGCCTGGGCTTCCGCTGCGCCAAGACTCAACAAGGCGACGCTCGCGGCAAATATCCAAGGGCGATCAATCAGTGCTTTCATTCGCAACTCCATGGCAAGCTACCCTGCGGCGCTGGGACAGAGCCAGCAAATTGGGTGTGCTTGTAGCGCAGCGCGCCCAGCGGTCGGGCGCGTTCAAATAGATTGGGCAGCGGGGCCTGTATAGGCAACCCTCGGAGCCCGGAGGAAGGGGCGGGGCCTCGCTGAGGTCGGAGCGACGCTCAGGAGGCATGGTCATTGTGGGGCGCACGCCGCCGACGTAGCGGGAGGCATCCCACAGAAGCTGAGTGTAGGGGTGGTGCCGCGCGCTCTGATTGAGAAAGTCGTTCACGGAGACATCCTCAACGATGGCTCCGCGGTACATCACGACAATGCGATCTGCGACCCGGCTCACGAAGCCCAGGTCGTGGCTCACGATCACCAGGGCGCGCTCGGGTCGGTGGCCCCGGCAGGCCCAGATCATCTTCACGACGTCTCGCCGGTGCACAGAATCGAGCCCGGCGGTGGGCTCATCGAGCACCATCAGGTCCGCATTGGACTGCATCGCGCGCAACAACCCCACGCGGCGCCGCTCCCCACCAGACAGGTTGGTGAGGCGTTGGCGGGCTCGATGGCCCAGGTGCATCTCCTCGAGCAGGTCCTTCGCGCCGTTGCGGGCGACCGTGGGCGAGATATCCCGGTACAGCACCAAGGCCTCGGCCACGACCTCTTCGGCCGTCATCTCGGGGTTCAAGCTGGTGTAGGGGTTTTGAAAGAGGATGGTGCGGCGTCGACGGAAGGCCTCCCGGCCGAAGCTGTCCATCTCAAAGACATCCTTGCCTTCGAAGTGCAGGACCCCCGCGTCTGGTCTCAACAGGCCCACCAGGATGCGGGAGAGGGTCGTCTTGCCGGAGCCGCTCTCACCGACCAGGGCTACTGACTCCCCAGGCTGAATCTGCAAGTTAGCCTGCTCCAGGGCCACCACCTTGGGCACAGGCTTAACTAAGAAGCGTCGCGGGCTGGCGAAGGTCTTCCTAACGCCCGTGAGGGCCACCACGGGGCGGTCCTCTTTGGGCAGGTCGAGGTGCAGGTCCTCAATGAGATCAGTGCGCTCCATGGCCTCGACCTGACCCTGCGCCAGGAGCTCTTCGGTATAGGGGTGCAGGGGCACGCGGCGCTCAAACAGGGCTTCGGTATCACCGGCTTGGACGATCTGTCCGCGGCGCATAATCACGGTTCGCTGGGAGATGCCGCGCGCGATGCCCAAGTCGTGGGTGATGAGCAGGGCTGAAAAGCCCACCTGCTGGTGCAGGCGCCGCAGCAGCTTGAGCACCGAGGCCTGCAAGCTGACGTCCAGACCGGTGGTGATCTCGTCCAAGAACAGCAGCTTGGGTTCCCGGGCGAGCACCACCGCGAGCATGGCGCGTTGGGCCATGCCGCCCGACAGCTCGTGAGGGTGGCTCTTGGCGACCACCTCCGGGTGGTTAAACCCGAGCCGCTCCAGCCAGTCCAGGGCCGACATCTCTTCGCCGCCCTGCTCGCGGGCGGCCAGCGCGAAGTCGAGGTGCTTCTTCACCGTCCAGAACGGATTGAGCGCGGCCCGGCCGTTCTGAAGCACGAGGCCAACCCCGCTGCCGCGCAGCCCCGCGTAGCGTCGTTCGACCTGGGCACGCCAGCGCCTCTGCACGCCCGTGATTTCGCCCCTGGCGTTCTTGGTGGTCGCATCCTCAATGCCCTCGAAGGGCTGCACCACCTGATCGCCTACCCGCAAGGTAACCTGCCCTTGCACGACGCCCGGAGTGCCACGGATCAGGCCCAAGATGGACTGAAGCAGCACGCTCTTGCCGCTGCCCGACTCGCCCACGATGGCCAGGATCTCGCCCCGAGAGACGGTCAACGAGACCTGCTTGACGGCCCGTATCCGACGGCCGCCGAGGTCGAACTCTGTGCTGAGGCCATCGACCTCCAGCACGGGCTCGGGCAGCAGCAGATCCGCGGCGGCGCTCATATTTGCTCCGGCAGGGGCTCGTCGGGCGCCTCGGGGGCGATGTTCACCGGGGTCGCGGCCAGGCGGTCACCCACCCAGGCCAGCAGCACCACGGTGCCGACGATAGCGACGGTAGGCACTAGGCTAGGCCAAAAATGCCCAGTCATCGCAGGCTCTCTTGCACCGACGAGCATGTTGCCCCAGCTGGGGTCAGGCTCCTGAATGCCAAACTCACCGGGCATGAAGCTCAAGGAGGTCTCCACCAGGATGACGAAGGACCAAAGGTGCACCAGGTGGCGTACGATCAGCGGTCGACAGTGCAGCCACAGGATATGGTGCCCGAGGATGCGCGCGGAGGACAGGCCTTCGGAGCGCGCAGCCTCTACGTATTCTTCACGTGCGCACAATTCGACCCGCTGCCGCACGTCCTCGCCCAGCTCGGCCGCATACAGGGCGCCTGCGGCAGCAGCCATCAAGTAGGGGTCAAATCCAAAGGCGGCGCAGAGCAGGAGGATGGAGACGAAGCGGGGAAGGGCGGCCGGTAGCGACAACATAAGTTGCACTGCAGTGCGTGCGCCGTCGAGCGCACGTCGGGCCCAAAGGGGGCGGTGGCTCAGGCCGCCACGCTGGGGAGCGTACCCGGAGAAGGCTCCGAGGCTCACTCCCAGAGTTAGGGCGATGCCCGCGGCGACGAGCCCCGGCATGAAGAAGCCGCGGGTGGCTACGAAGATGCGCGGCAGCAGGTCCCGGCCAAGCCGGTCCGTGCCCAAAGGGTGCTCCAGGCTAGGGAGCAACAGAGCCTGCGACATATCGACGCCGACAAATCCATACTCGATGAACATGCCAATCAGGCCCATCGCAAAGAAGGCCGCAAGCAGCAGCGCTGTGACCCACCCCAGGTTCTTCATGCGGCCGCCCCCGCGCCGCGTTTTCGGGGGTCGGCCAGCGTGGATGCCCATTGGGCGCCGATGCGGCCCAGAGCGTAGATCAGCGCCCATAGCAGCGTGGCGCCCAGCAGCAGGGCGGGGTCTCGCTCCAGCGCCGCATCCCACGTCAGGCGGCCGAGGCCGGGCACATTGAAGATGACTTCCACGATCACAGCCCCACCGAAGAGCGCCGTGAGGCGGTTGAGGGTGAGGCTGAAGAAGGGCCCCATGAGGCTGGGGGCGACGTGCCGAAAGACGGGCTCGCCGCCGGCACGCGCGAAGAGCACAAAGTCGGACGCGAGCACACGTTGCACTTCTGCAGCCAGGCTGCGGGCCGCCTCCATCAACATGCCGCTGCCTATAGCGAGCACCAAGGCGGCCAGCACATAGCGCATCAGGCCAACATCATTGGGCACCGGGAACCAGTCCGGGTGTTCTATCCAGCCCGCCTTGGCGGCCTCAGCGACCGCCACGTTGACGCCGATCTGAGTCCAATAGGCCAACAGGAAGGCGGGGCTCGCAGAGATGACGTAGGTCAGGCCACGGGAGCCAGCGCTGGCTCGGGGCAGGGACTTGGCCTGCCAAAGCGTTGCAAGAAGGCTTGCGCCTACGAGCGAAAAGAGCAGCGAGAGCCCTACGACGATGAGCGATTCACCGGCGGTATCCCACAAAAGCTCGGAGACGGTGGCGCCGACGCGGTACTTGGTGGACTCGCCCAGGTCACCCTGAAGCGCGTTGCCCAGCCAGGTGCTCAGGTCCGGCAGGGTATGCTGGGTGCCCGGGGCCATCGCCAGCACCTGATGCACGACGGCGCAGGCCGCCCCCACGACGAGGACGAGCCACAAGACGCTGCGGGCAAGGCGGGGGGCTACTCCCCCCACTTCCAGTCTTCGACCCAGGTGAAGTAGC
>Ga0193954_1001105_pt1 | contig 14134 bp, 12 predicted proteins | sample BB_5_MG_FD_140340 | JGI IMG/M metagenome (GOLD analysis project Ga0193954, IMG submission 140340) | Microbial mat bacterial communities from the Broadkill River, Lewes, Delaware, United States - BB_5_MG | ecosystem: Environmental > Aquatic > Freshwater > River > Microbial mats | place: USA...
GATATCAATGTACTCTATAGTATCTAGATAATTTTCTTGAATATATTATACAAATACCCCAGTAACACCAGGATCAAATCCACTTCCTAAAAGAGCTGTTAAGTTCTCTTTTTCAAAGTCATCGTTTCTTGCCCATTGTTCTTTGTATTCAAATTTTGCTTCATCTGGGTGTTCATAGTTTGCAGTATCAACATAGTGAGTTCCTGTACTACTACAAGCATCCATAATAGTTAAATCTTGATATGGTAAAGCAACATTTAAAACTACTTTTGGATTAATTTTTTTTATAAGTTCAACTAATGCAGGTACATCATCCGCATTTATTGATGCTGTATCTATATCTACACCAATTTTTTCTTTTATACTTTTAGCTATTGCATCACATTTTGACACTGTTCTACTTGCTAATGTAATCTTTTCAAATGTATCTATATTCATTGCACATTTTGTAGTAGCAACAGTACTAACACCACCTGCACCAATTATCAAAATACCTTGCTTTTTCATTATTTTTGTCCTTATGTAAATGATATATTAATTATTTTTTGTAGTATATCCAATATTTGTATAGTATATTATTATGTAAATTGGAAATTATATTTTTCTGTAAATTTATTGAGTAGTGTATTAAAAAAGAGATTAAACAGTTATACTAAAAGTATAACTATTTATTTTTAATTGTCATTAGATAATTAATAACTGTATCTATGAAAGCATCATGCTTTCTGTCTTTTAAATACGCTATATATAATTTTCTTTTCATTTTAATATCAGGTAATCTTGCTTCAAAAACAACACCATTTTTTACATAACCTTTAATCGCATGTGTTGAAACAATTGAACATGTTGGTACATCTTCTTTAGAACTATGTAAAACTGTTTGTACAATCGCAGTTGGAGATGATGCTTCACTTACAATATTGAATGTTTCACAATCTTGCATGTTAGATTGCTCTAATGCATCTCTAAATAATCTTCTTGTATGACTATTTGGGTCTCTACAAACCCATTTAAATGATTGTAAATCATCATTTTTAACACGACGTGGTAATTTTTGGTTTGAAAAGATAACAATCTCATCTTCAATCCATTCTCTATATATAATTCCATCTTCAAATACTGGAGACTCAATAAGTGCCATATCTACTTTTTTATCTAAAAGTTGTTCTATTGCTATTTCACTTGAAGAAACTGTAACACTAACATCATTGTCAATTTTCTCTTTTATATCATTTAAAAATGTTGGTAATAAATAATTTCCAATTGCATTTGATGCACCAAAGATAAATGTTATATCTTTATTAATTATTTTTAACAATTCTTTTTCACTATTCAAAATAACTTTTTCTATTTTCTGAGCAATTTGATGAAGCTTTTCACCCTCTTTTGTAAGTCTTATACCATTTTTCTTTCTATCAACTATAGAAGAACCTAAATAATTTTCTAAGAATCTCATTTGTTGAGTAACAGCAGGTTGAGATATTCCTAACTTAGCTGATGCCTTTGAAAAAGATTTTTCTTTAACAACAGTTAAAAAAGTATTTAGTTTTGTAAAATCCGATAACATTTTCTACCTTTTAAGTTTTAATAATAAGAATGATAACACAGATTTATAAAAATAAATATAAAGTTATTACAAAAACTAATAAAAAATACAAAATTTTATACTTTTGGTTATTTATGGTATAATATAAAGATTAATCAATAACAAAATGAAAGAGGTATTATGTTATCTACTTTAAATGACTCGCAGAAAATTGCTGCACAACACATAGATGGGCCTATGCTTATACTTGCAGGTGCAGGAAGTGGAAAAACTAAAACTATCACAACTAGATTAGCTTATCTTATATCAATAGGGATTGATCCTAGTTCAATTTTAACGTTAACATTTACAAACAAAGCAGCTTCTGAGATGAAAGAGAGAGCATTTAGCTTAATTGACAATATCTCATATCCACCACTTTTATGTACTTTTCATAAATTTGGATTATTATTTTTAAAGTTTCATATCAATAAAATCGGACGTAAGAATAACTTTGTCATAATAGATACAGATGATAAAAAAAGAATTTTAAAATCTATTGACAAAGAAACAACAACAGCAATTTTAGCTGCTGAAATTTCTAAGTTTAAAAATTCTATTATAAGTGTTCCTGAGGCAAAAGCTTCAGCTCAAGACAAACTATACACACAAATCGCTAGTGTGTATGAAAAATATGAGAACTATTTAGATGAGAACAATTTAGTCGATTTTGACGACTTGTTATTACTTACATACAGAATATTGCAAGATGATAAAGAATTAGCACAACAAACAAGTCAAAAATACCAATATATAATGGTAGATGAGTATCAAGATACAAATGAACTTCAATACAAACTTTTAGAAAAACTATGTTGCAATCACAAAAATCTATGTGTAGTAGGAGATGATGACCAATCAATTTATGGATGGAGAGGTGCAACTATTAAAAATATTTTAACATTTTCAGAAACTTTTGGAGATGTCAAAACTATAAAACTTGAGCAAAACTATAGATCTACAAATAAGATACTTTTTCATGCAAATGCTTTAATAGAACACAATAGAGACAGACTTGGTAAAAAACTAGTAGGAACTAGGTCTGAGGGAAAACCAATAAAAGTTTACGAATCAAATGATGAAACAGAAGAAACAAGAAAAATTGTAGATGATATCAAAACACTCATTGCTTCTGGGATATCAGCAAAAGATATTGCCATTTTATTTAGAGTCAATGCACTGAGTCGATCAGTTGAAGAGGGCCTAAATAAAGCAAATATAAACTATAAATTAGTTGGTGGTTTAAAGTTTTATGAAAGAGCAGAAATAAAAGATCTAATAGCGTATTTTAGAGTTATTACAAATGCGAACGATAACTTTTCAATAAAAAGAATCATAAACAAACCAAAACGTGGAATTGGAAAAACAACTATTGATAAGCTAGAAGCAGAGTCATTTGATAAATCAAAATCTATTTTTAGCATCATAAAAGAGTATTCACCTGATAATTTATCAATTATAGTTGGTAAAAAAAATGCTAGAACTTTAAAAGTATTTATGGCTTCAGTTGAAGATTTGCAAGATATTTTAAAAGATGCAAAAATGCGTTTTATAGATGTATTTGAAGATACTTTTGATTTTAAAACAACATATGCAAAAGTAATTGATGCAGATGATAGATTAGCCAATATAGATGAATTTTACGGTTATTTACGTGACTTTTTTATGCAAAATATTGACTTAAACCTTGAAGACTTTCTAAATGAAATATCACTTGAAAGTGCCGCAGATGGCATAAATGATGAAAATATCTCTTTGATGAGTATTCATGCAAGCAAGGGACTAGAGTTTGATCATCTATTTGTTGTAGGTATGGAAGAGGGGTTTTTTCCAATTGTAGGAGAGAGTAGTAATATTGAAGAGGAAAGACGTCTTGGATATGTTGCAATCACTCGAGCAAAAGATGAGCTAACCATGAGCTTTGTACATAGTAGATTTTACAAAGGTAGACGTACACAACTTGTCAAAAGTAGATTTTTAACAGAATCAGACTTGATAAAAGGAAGTCTTACTATAGAAAAAAACAGTGCTTTTAGAAAAGATGATTTAGTAAAACACAAAATCTTTGGAATGGGAAGAGTTATAAGTGTACAAAAAGCAGGAAAAGATTTAAAACTAAAAATAAATTTTGGTGGAAACAGAAGAGATATTTTATCTTCATTTGTTCAAAAAGCATAATATTATTATAAAAAGAAGAGAGAATTGAATAAACTTATTGTTGTAAAAAAACCAGTTTTTATAAGTTCAAATTTTTATCTAAAAAGAATAAAAAGAAAATATAAAAACAAAAAAGCAGGTTTTAGTGGTACACTTGACCCTTTTGCTTGCGGATGTCTAATTGTTGCCTTTGGGCAATACCCAAAACTGTTTCAGTACTTAGCTAAAACTCCAAAATCATACAGAGCCACAATGTGGCTAGGTGTTCAAAGTAATAGTCTAGATATAGAAAATACAAATGAACCTGTTGAGATTCCTAGATTAAAAGTAGAGACCATAAAAGAGGAACTCAACAATTTACTTGGAGAATTAGAATACCTACCTCCAAAATATAGTGCAAAAAAAATTGATGGACAAAGAGCCTATGATCTTGCACGTGATGGGGTAGATTTTGAGATGAAAAAAATCACATCAAAAGTTTTCGATGTAAAGTTTTTAAACTATTGCCATCCATTTATAACTTTTGATATATCTGTAAGTGAGGGTAGCTATATAAGAAGTATAGCTCAAATTTTACTTGATAGATTAGGTACGATTGGAACACTTAGTTATCTTGAAAGATTAAATGAGGGTAAATTTATCTATGAAGATGAGAAAGAATTGAACCCGCTAGAGTATTTAGATCTACCAAAAAATAACTACACGGGGACAAAGGAGTGGTTTGATTTAGGGAAAAAACTCAATATTGACTTTTTTGAAAAAAAAAATGATGGAGAATACTTAATTGTTTTTGATACTTTTTTTGCAATTGTCAAAATACAAGGCAATGAAGTAAAATATGTTTTAAATAAAGTGTTATTAAATGTGTAAGCAACAAGCAAGCATGAAATCTTATGCAAAAGTAAATATATTTTTAAAAATTGCTGGTAAACGAGATAGTTATCACGAACTTGTATCAAGATTTGTAAGAGTAAAAAACTTATATGATATAGTAAAGTTTCAAGAAGGTGATTTTGATACTTTTACCCTTGAGGGTAACTTTGGATGTACAACTAAACAAAATACCATATATAAAGCATATCTAGAGTTAATAAAAATATCAAATAAAGTTGAAGATTTTTTTAGAAAAAATAAAGTGATCGTAGAAAAATCTATTCCAGAGTTTGCGGGACTTGGTGGAGGAAGTAGTAACTGTGCAACATTTATGATAATGGTCAATGATTTATGCAGTCTTAATCTATCAAAAGATCAATTAGCAGAAATTGGAGCAAAAATTGGAGCAGATGTTCCATTTTTTATCTATGAATATGATAGTGCCAATGTAACGGGTATTGGAGAAATTGTTAAAAAATTTGATGAACCGTTACTAGATATACAAACATTTACGCCCAAAGTTCAGTGCAATACAGGAGCTATTTTTAAAGAATTTCGAGACAAGTATTATAAAGAGATTTCACAAGAGCAATCACAAAAACTACTCAATATGACAAGCCTAGATGTATTAAATAGCCTAGAGATTCAAGAAGCAAACGACTTGTATCTTCCTGTAGTTTCACTATACAAAGAACTTAAACCATCTACATATAACCTAGCTGATAAAAGTACTTTTTTTTCTGGAAGTGGAAGTAGTTTCTTTTATATTCAAAAATAGAATAATGATGTTATAAAATTACATTTATAACATCAATTGCAAGATTTAAGGCTTTTGATCTATGGCTTAAATCTTTTTTAACACTTGAGTCTAACTCCCCTAACGTTTTATCAAAATTATTTGGAATAAACAAAGGATCGTATCCAAACCCACCCTCTCCTACTTCTTTATTTATAACATCTCCATGCATCCAACCATGTGTTGTATATATATTGTTTTTATAAATAAAAGCCAAACAAGCGGTATAAAATGCTGGTGTTTTTGTAAGATTATTTTCATTGAGTTTTGAGATTAGTTTTTCATTATTTTGCTTATCGCTTGCATTCAATCCAGCATATCTTGCACTATAAATATTTGGCTCATTATTTAAAACAGGAACACTAATACCACTATCATCAGCTATCACAATATACTCTTTATCGTAAGATTTATTTTTTAAAGCTTCATCTACTGCTTGTGCTTTTATAATAGCATTTTGTTTAAATGTAGTTCCTGTTTCTTCAATATCCATTGAACCTAAGATATCACTATAAGCAATTACCGTAAAATTTGGAAGTAGATACGCTAACTCTTTTATTTTTCCCTTATTTGATGATGCTAAAATTAGTTCCACATCCACCCCTTTTTCTTTTAGTTTTAAAAATTTTTTTTCTTTAATATATAAAGTAAAATTATAATTTATATTGATTGATTGTATAATAATAAACTTAAATATATAGTGTAAATAAGAAAATTAACTCTTCTATTACATAGATTTTAATTACATTTTTCTGATATTTTAGATACAATCGCCAAGTTAAAATTTAATCTCAAAATAAAAAAAGGAAAATAATTTATGTTCAAATCAATTATGCCATTAAGCCTAATCATCTCATTTAGATTCTTAGGTTTATTTATAGTTTTACCAGTTATTTCTGTTTACGCATTAAGTTTACCAGGTTCTACTCCAACATTAGTAGGAATTGTCATAGGTGGTTATGCAATCACACAGATGATTTTTCAAGTACCATTTGGTATGATGAGTGATAAGTTAGGACGAAAAGGTACTATCATAACTGGACTGCTATTATTTGCAGCAGGTTCTGTTGTATGTGCAATATCAAATGATATTTTAACACTTTTATTAGGTAGATTTCTTCAAGGTGCAGGTGCAATTGGAGCAGTTGTAACAGCAATGATTAGTGATGTTGTAAGAGAAGAACAAAGACCAAAAGCAATGGCACTTATGGGAGGAAGCATTGCGATGAGTTTTGCAGTTGCTATGATAGCAGGTCCAACAATTGGAGCATTTGCTGGTATTCATTCTTTATTTTGGGTTACAGCATTTTTAGCTTTGCTTTCTATTGTTATTTTAGTAAAATTAGTACCCAATCCACCTCAAGTAACTCATACCTATCATGACCATAGTAAAATATCATTTTTAGCAAACACACAATTAATAAAAATGAATATCACAAACTTTTTACAAAAAGGGATGATGACATTTGCATTTATGATTATACCAATCATTCTTACTAAAAACTATGGATGGGAACTAACTGACCTTTGGAAGATATATCTTCCTGCTATGATTGCAGGTGTAATTGCCATGGGTCCAGCGGCTGTATTTGCTGAAAAAAAAGGTAAATTTAAAGAGGTATTATTAGTAGGTATAGTATTTTTTGCACTATCATATTATCTAATAGGAAACTCTACAAATGTTGAGTTCTTTTTAGCTGGTATTATAGTATTTTTTATTGGTTTTAATATGCACGAACCAATTATGCAAAGTTTAACTACACGATATACAAAAGTTCATGAAAAAGGTAAAGTTCTTGGAGTATTTAACTCATTTGGATATCTAGGAACATTTATTGGTGGTTTTGTTGGTGGACTGTTTCTTAAAGAAGTCGATGGAAGTTTTACACAAAGTTTATATAGCATCTCTATGGTAATTGTACTTGTATCAATTATATGGATAATACTAATTTTAACATTACCAAATCCACTTAAGAAAAAAATTATTTATCTTGATTTAGCCCAAACAGATACAAAAAAGCATGATCAACTAGACCAATTATCTGGTTGTGATGAGTGGTATATAAACAATACTGAAAATATAATAATAATTAAATATGACGAAGATTTATTGAGTCAAGAAAAAATAAAAGAGATAGTTAAAAACTAATTATCTCTTTACTTTTGAAGTGCTTTATCAAGTGTGTACTTCATATCTTCATCAAGATCTTTCATATTTGTTCTCATCCATTGTAAATATCCACTATCAGTAGATGCAACTTGAGAGATCTCTTCCCCCTTATATTTTCCAAATCTAAAAGTTTTTATTAATACTGGAGTTCGTGTAAGTTCTGCAAGTTTTTCCATAGCATTATAATCTGGATATACTTCGGTACATCTAATCACTAGTTTTCTCAAAAACAATTTCATCACAAGAACATCACCTATAGCATCATGAGCTTTTATTATTATATTTAAATTTTTAGCTTCTTGCTCTTCAGTTTCATAAAGTTTTAAAGCATATCTAATGTATTGTAATCTATGATATGGTAATTCAGGATAAAGATGCTTAGCACATCTAAGTGTATCAATTAAAGTGTATCCATTTTCAAATCCCTCTTTTTCTAGCATACCCAAATCAAAATTTATATTATGTGCTATCAAATAATTTGATTTTTGATTTAACTCTAATATTTTATTATAAAAGTTTGTTTGTACAAATGGTTTCTTATCTAAAATCAAATCTGGAGTAATATTATGTACTTCCATAGCTTCTAGTTTAATAGGAACACTAGTGCTACACAATTCATCATATACTTCAATCTGATCTTTTGATTTTATAATCATACCACCTATTTGAATAATTCTATCCTCGTTGCTAGCACCTGTTGTTTCTGTATCAAATAATATATATGTTGTCAATTTTCACCCTAATTTTTAATTATTAAATAACATTTTAGCAAATTATTATTAAATAGCTTTAATATTATATGTTAGATAAAATATATTTATGATATAATATTCAAAATTTGATAAGGCAAGGTGTTTATGTTTAAAAAATTGATGAGTAAACTAAATCCTACTGTTGAAAACTTACGAGAAGAATTGTTAAATAAAGATTTCAATGAGGACACTGCCGAATCAATCTTATCATCAAATAAAATTGATATAAACCATAAAGATAACAATGGTGAATCATTACTTCTAAATTGTCTAAATAAAGATAAATACAAGGCTTCTATTTGGTTAATAGAGCATGGTATTGATATAACTATCTCTATTAAAAATACTTCTGCTATTAGAATTGCTGTTAATAAAGGTGCAACAAAAGTTGTAAAATCTTTAATTAAAAATAGAAAAATAAACATAGATCAAGTTGATGACAAAGGTAGAAGTTTACTTCAAGATGCAATTATTATGGGTCATAGAGCTGTTGTACAAGTCTTGATTGAAAATGAGATTAGTCCTAATATTATAGATTCACATGGTAAAAATGCTATTTTTGATGCTATTGATTATGGTGATGAGAAGATAGTTGATATGCTTTTAGAAATAGAAGATATAAATCTATCAGCGATTGACCACTCTGGTAAAACAATCATGCATGATAAAAAGATACTAGAAGATGATGCTTTAGCTCGAAAACTTTTAGAAAATGGTGCTGATCCTACTATAAATGATAAAAATAACAATAACTTCCTAACACATATTGTATTAAAAGGTGAAGAGGGTGAAGCATTACTAGATATTGCTATTGCAAATGGTTGTAATCTTGATGCAAAAGTAGCTGATGAAAACTCTATTTTGATGGAAGTTATGCAAGCATTCTCAAAAATTCCACATGAAGACAAAGAGAGACGTGGAGGTATGGAGAAAATAGCTAAAAAGCTCCTTGATAGTGGTATAGATATAGATGCTATAAATATCAAAGGGGAAACTGCTTTATTTAACCTTACACGAATAAATGATATTGATGGTTGTGCATTTTTACTCAATCATGGAGTAAAACCAAATATAGCAAATAACAATGGTGAAACTGTTTTATCAATTGCTATTTTAAAAGGTTTTCAATGTATTGATTTAATCTCATTATTACTAAAATATAAAGCTTCACCGCTTATTAAAGATAAGAATGGCAAAACTTTATGTGAACAACTTAACGATATAATACTTCATGTTCACGATATTTGTCCAATGGAAGATGAAGAACTCCTTGAACAAATACATGCCAAAGGGAACTATATGCTAGTGTTAAAGGAGATATTATCAAGAAAAGATATCAACTTTAATTACTGGGACTCTACAGGGCAACCATTATTTTTCATGCCATTTTTAAAAGGTTATAATGATTTATGTCAATTATATTTAAAAGCAGGTTTAAATATCAATATGAGAAATAAACACTCTCATACATTGTTTTTTGAATATAACTTAAGAATATTTGAACAAAATGAATATTTTGAAGAGTATCGAAGTCAATTAATATATCTTATTTTACATAAAGCAAATGTAGCAACACCAAATAAAGAGGGACAAACTATATATACAAAGATTGCACTTCTTAGCCATTGTAATTTACAATTATTTAGAAAGCTAAATGAAGTTTCAAGATATGACTTTACAAAAGTTGATAAACTTGGACGAACTATTTTACACTCTTGTGTTTGGGGTGGTAATTTAGAATTGCTAAAACTTATCTACTCAATGGAAGAGAGCATTTTAAATGTGGCAGATAAATTAAATATCTTACCAATCACGTATGCCGCACTATTTGGAAATAAAGAGATAGTATTGGAACTATTAAAGAAAGATGCTTTTGTTACTACTGACAAAGATATACCAGACAGTGTAAAAAAGAAGTTCAAACCACTACTTAAAAACCTAAAAGTTTTAGTAGTAGATGTAAAAGATAAAGATATCTTAAATAAACTTAAGATTTTACTATCACAAGTAGTAAGAGACCTTACTTAAAAGATATCTGGAATATCTACATTTATCTCGCTTGACATACTATCTTGTGAAGCAGATAAAGGCTCCATCCCCTCAGGAATATCTACATTAGTATCTTGAACAACAATATCTGACTCAAACTGTGTAATTTCAGGTGGTTTGCTATATTGATCTTCTTTATCTATAAACTTTGTTAACTCTTTATGAAAATCAAGTTTAACGGTACCAATAGAACCATTTCTTTGCTTCCCAACAATAATCTCAGCTTCCTCTATAGGTTTATCAATAAAAGCACTTTTGTAAGGAGGATTTTCCCCTTTATCTAAAGACTCTTTCTCTTTTCTTTGTTCATCTCTTTCTTTATAAATATCATCTCTATAAACGAACATAATAATATCCGCATCCTGCTCAATAGCTCCAGACTCACGAATATCACTTAGCATTGGTCTTTTATCAGGTCTACTTTCTAGTCCCCTATTTAGCTGAGACAATGCAATAATAGGTACTTCCATCTCTCTAGCAAGTAGTTTTAATCCCCTACTAATCTCATCAACAGTAAGTCGTCTATCCGTTCCACCAGTACCACCCATAAGTTGTAAATAATCCACAATTATTATTTTGATATTATTTGCACTATTTTGAGCTATTTTACGAGAACGCGCTCGAAGCTGATTAATATTTACATTTCCACTATCATCAACAAAAAGTTTTTTTGTACTCAAGTCTTGAAAGGCTTGCTCAACTTTAGCCGCTTGATTGGGATCGAGTTCCCCTTTTCTTACATTTTGTAATGGTATTTCTGTTTTTGCACTAATAAGCCTAATCATCAGTTGAGTTTCTGGCATCTCCAAAGAGAAAAATATAACACCATCACCTTTTTCAAGATTTTGTAGTGCTGTATTTAAAACAATAGAGGTCTTACCCATAGCAGGACGAGCCGCTATAATAATTAAATCCCCAGGATTAAAACCTGTTGTTTTTTTATCAAGAGCATAAAACCCTGTAGTTTGCCCAGTAAGATAACTTACACCTCTATCTTGCATCGCACGGATATGTTCTCTGGTACTATCAATGATAGTTTGCATATTTTTCAAGTCACTACTTGCACTATCCATTGTTATATTATAAAGTTGATTTTGTATCGCATCAACTGCTTCTAAGGCTGTTATATTATCTTCAATTGTTAGTTTTTTTATCTCAGTAGCTAGTGTCGACAGTTCTCTTTTTACTGCTCCATCTTTTATCTCTTTTACATAAGCCATAGTATTAGAAATAGGATTTGCAGAGAGTATCTCAATAAGAACCGAATCACTTACTTCATTGCTATCAACTCTTTTTCGTATAAAGTCTTCATCAATTGGCATATCCGCATGATTTAAAATCTCCATAACTTCAAATACTTTTTGATGAGCAGGTAGATAAAAGTCAGCTGGTTTTAAAATACCCAATATATCTTCTATAATATCGTGATCAAACAATATTGAGCTAAGAACCGCCCTTTCAATATTAAGCGAATATATATTATCCATGTAGTTGTATCTCCAGCAATTTAATAAATCGTATTTTAGCCAAATCTGCTTTAAGTTAGTTGGATTTTAATTTTGTGTTAAATTTGATAGATGAAGTTTCTTTAATAGTCTGCGATGATATAAATTCATTTTCCAAATGTTGTAAACTATAATAAGTTTCAATATTATTATTTGAATTAAAAAGTTTTGAAATTCCAGATATTGTAATACTTAGAATTACCAGTGATATAAGTACTTCAAAGAGTGTAAAAGCTCTAATATTTTTTATTTTATTTTTTCTATGCATCTTTCAATTATATCAAATAGTAAATTAGATAAAATCAACTTTTACAAAGGAAATTTATGAAAAAAAACATTTTAAAAGTATTACTAGCTACATTTATAATATCTAGTTTTACCGCTTGTGCATCAAAAAAGCAAAGTGAAGAATACAATAAACCTGCACTTTACTGGTATAACAAAATGATAAAGCAAATTGCAAAATATCAACTTGACAATGCCGATGATACATTTACATCATTAGAATCAGAACACAGAAATTCACCTTTTATTCCAAGTGCCATTATGATTATAGCAAATGCACATATGGAAAATGAAGAATATGCAATGGCTAATTATTATTTAGATGAGTATCTAAAAAGATTTAGCTTAAAAAAAGATGCAGATTATATTCGATACTTAAAAATCAAGTCTAATTTTTTAGCATTTAAGAGTCAATACAGAGAACAAGACTTATTGGGAAAAACACTTGAAGATACAGATATATTTATCAAAAAGTATCCAAACTCTCAATTTATATATCTTGTACACAATATAAAATCAAGACTACTTATGAGTAAATCAACTTTTGACAAAGAGATATCATCTTTGTATGGAAGAATTGATAAACCAGAAGCAAAAAAATTTTATGATGAAAAAGCCTCTAAAAGTTGGCAAAATGACAAAGAGATAAAAGCCGTTGTTGTACCTTGGTACAAAAGATTATTTGAATAGGAATTAAATATGCAATTAACAGATTATGATAGTTTTCCAGATAGATTACCAATACTAGTAGAACAAAATATATTTTTATATCCTTTTATGATCGCTCCAATTTTCATAGAAGATGAGCAAAATATACATTCAGTTGAATATGCAATTGACAACAATAAGCTAATTACTGTAGCAGTTAGCAAAGAGAGCAAAGGGAAAAATTCAAGTGAATTTTACAATATTGCTGTTGTTGGAAATATAATGAGAAAGATAACTTTACCAGATGGTAGAATCAAAGTTCTTTTTCAAGGATTGGAAAAAGTAGAGATTAAAGAGATAGTAAACGGTTCTCCACTTATGGGAATTGTAGATATCTTATCAACTGAAAAATATGAACAAGATGAAGTAAATGCTATTCTTGATATATTAAGAACAAATATAGCTAAACTTTCAAAAATCAATACTAAGTTTCCAATTGATCTTATAAAAACAATTGATGAAAGCACAGACCCTGTAAGAATTGCTGATTTAGTTTCTTCTGTAATTCAAATATCAAATGAGGATGCTTACAATCTTTTTAAAGAGACTAATATCTCTACAAGATTATTAAGTATAATTGAGCATATTAAAAAAGAGATTGAAAGTTTCAAACTAAAAAATGAGATCAATAAAAAAGTAAATACTTCACTAGATAAACACCAAAAAGACTACTTCTTAAAAGAACAACTTCGAACAATTCAAAAAGAGTTAGGGACAGACAATACAAGAGATAAAGAGATACTTCAATTTAAGAAAAAATTAAAAGAACTCAAACCATTTATCCCTAAAGCTGGTTATAAAGAGACTAAAAAACAAATAGAAAAATTAAGCAGAATCCATCCAGATAGTGGAGATGCTTCAACTTTACAAACATATATTGAATCAGTACTAGAGATTCCATTTGATAAAAAATCTGTGGATGACTCTAAAGTTATAGATGTAGAAAATCAACTAAACATAGATCACTATGCCTTAAATGAAGCAAAAACTAGAATCATAGAATACTTTGCAGTAAAACAACTTCTAAAAGAGCGTAAAATAGAATCATGTAAAGATAACAGTACAGTTTTATGTTTTGTAGGACCTCCTGGTGTTGGTAAAACTTCACTTGCAAACTCTATTGCAAATGCACTAAACAGACCACTAGTTAGAATCGCACTTGGTGGTATGGAAGATGTAAATGAACTAAGAGGTCATAGACGTACTTACGTTGGGGCAATGCCAGGACGAATAGTACATGGACTTACAACTGCA